>Ga0181553_10003216_pt1 | contig 14221 bp, 12 predicted proteins | sample 011ome_17_FD_133753 | JGI IMG/M metagenome (GOLD analysis project Ga0181553, IMG submission 133753) | Coastal salt marsh microbial communities from the Groves Creek Marsh, Skidaway Island, Georgia - 011502XT metaG (megahit assembly) | ecosystem: Environmental > Aquatic > Marine > Intertidal...
GTCGTACAACAAGCCCTATCCATTGCAAATATCGATAAAAAACAGCTTACTGCAATCGCCTATACCCGCGGTCCTGGATTGCTGGGATCCCTGTTGGTAGGGAGTGCTTTTGCTAAGTCACTGTCTTTGAGCCTCAACATCCCACTCATTGAAGTGAACCATATGCAGGCCCACCTGCTGTGTCACTTTATAAAAAATGACAACCATGCCCCGCCTACTTTTCCATTTCTTGGTGTTACCCTATCCGGCGGACATACCCAATTGGTTTTGGTAAAAAGCCATTTTGAAATGGAAGAAATTGGAAAAACGCTCGATGATGCGATCGGTGAGGCTTTTGATAAATGTGGGAAGATGATGGGACTAAATTACCCTGCCGGCCCAGAAATTGATCGATTGGCAAAAGAAGGGAACCCCAACGCTTTTGAGTTTCCAATCCCCAAAGTAGCGCATTTAGATGTTTCCTATAGTGGTCTCAAAACTGCTTTTATCAACTTGGTCAACAAGCACATCCAAAAAGATCCGAATTTCATAGAAGAAAATCTCAATGACCTCTGTGCTTCCATACAAAAAACATTAGTGACCGTTATCATGCAAAAAATTTCCCAAGCTAAAGAAAAATACAAACTTGACAGGGTTGTCATCGGTGGCGGTGTGGCGGCCAACTCTGAAATCAGAAGGGTGCTGTCTACAAAAGCAAAAGATGAAAATTGGGATATCTTCCTCCCCCCCTTTCAGTACACCACCGATAATGCAGCTATGATAGGCATTGTAGGATATCACAAGCTCCTCCAAAAAAAATGGGCAACAATGAACCAAACCGTCAGTGCAAGATTAGCGATTTAGTGATGGAATTATTCTTTTCAGAAAATCTAACAACCAATGACGAAAAGGTAACCTTCGAGTCAGGAGAAAGCCGTCACCTGACCAAGGTATTGCGAAAACAAGCAAACGACATCATTAGAGTAACCAATGGAAAAGGGTTAGAATGGATTGGTGAAATTGAATCCGCCGACCACCGAAAAGTATCTGCCATAAAGAAAGAAATAATCTCACACCAACCCGACATCTCTGGCCTTCACATTGCCATTGCACCCACAAAAAACAACGATAGAATGGAATGGTTTTTGGAAAAGGCAACAGAAATTGGTATCACAGAAATCACCCCTATTGTTTGTGACCATTCGGAAAGAAGAAATATCAAGTCCGATCGGATGAAAAAAATTTTGGTAGGAGCCCTCAAACAGTCCGCCCGATTTTTCTTACCCCAACTGAACCATTTGGTTTCTTTTGAAACATTTATTGAAGGGCAGCATCCCGAAATAAAATTATTGGCTCACTGCCAAACGAATCTCAAAACCCCCTTGCAAAAAGTCGAACATTTAAATCGGGAAGTTTTGATAATGATTGGTCCTGAGGGAGATTTTTCTGAAAAAGAAATAGCCATGGCAAATGATTTAGGGTTCCTCTCAATCAGTCTGGGAAATCAACGATTAAGAACAGAAACCGCAGGAGTAGTCGCCTGCTCCAAACTGGCCACACTTCGTGAGCTTTCTTTGTCAGTATAAACGTTTATCTTTGCTTAACTTTAAATTATGGATTCAAAAAGCATTTCAAAAGGCATAGTGGATGCCATCCTCAAATTGGGGTTGATTTCTTTGGGAATCTATCTTCTTTTCGAACTCCAAGTTTTATTGGTTTACCTCATTGTAGCTGCGGTAATCTCTTTGATTGGACGACCCATTGTACTTTTCCTCAAGGAAAAACTTAAATTCAATAACCTTTTGGCTGCAAGTATTACACTCATTTTTTTGGGAGGCTTGCTCTTTGGAATCCTATCGCTTTTTATCCCATTGATCATCCAGCAAGGAGAAAATTTATCACTACTCAATCTAGAGGAATTGGAGCATAAAATTGATAAATTGGTGACTGAAATTTCAGCTTTCTTTAATTTGAATCCCTCCGAAATTCAAAGTAATTCTTCAATTTCCAGCATTTTTAATGTGGAAAATCTTAGCGCCATACCGGAATTCCTCAACCATATTTTAAGCTTATTGGGGAGTTTGACCATAGGGCTATTCTCGGTTACCTTTATTTCATTTTTCTTATTAAAAGACAGTCATATTTTAGAAAATGCAGTTTTGGTATTCGTCAATGATGAAAGTGAAGGGCAACTGAAGAAATCTTTTGAAAAAATCAAAAACCTGCTTTCAAGGTATTTTCTTGGATTATTGCTTCAAATCAGTATTCTTCTCACGATTTACAGTGTTGTATTGCTGATCTTTGGGGTCAAGAATGCCATAGTGATTGCATTTTTGTGTGCTTTGTTGAATCTTATTCCTTATATCGGTCCATTGATCGGGGCAGTACTGATGATGTTTTTGACAATGACCAGTAATTTAGAGGCTGACTTTAGCAGTGTGATTCTCCCCAAAACCATCTATGTGATGATTGGTTTCTTTGTCGGTCAACTGATAGATAATTTTTTCAGTCAGCCGCTGATTTTTTCCAACAGTGTAAAATCCCACCCCTTGGAAATTTTCATCGTAATATTAGCTGGAGGTAGCTTATTGGGAACCACAGGAATGATTGTTGCCGTACCTCTCTATACTGCGGTAAAAGTAATTTTCAAGGCTTTCCTGTCGGAGAATAAGATTGTGAAATCCCTCACGCAAAATCTCTAATTTCTGTTATAAATAACGATCCAAATATTGCTGTTGTTTTTGAATGGCAGAAATAAACTCCATTTTCAGCGCTGCAATTAATTCTGAAACCCTTAGGATGTTAGAAATGTTACTTACCCCCTGCCCTGCAGACCAAATCGTTTTCCATGCTTTGGCCTCTTCACTTAAAGCATCGGAGTGGGAGCCAAAATCCATTTTTTTATTTTCTTTCCATTGTTTTTCTGTAATGCCCATGGCCTCTAGGCTGGGTCTTAAAAAACTGGCATTTACCCCAGATACAGCAGCAGTATAGACGATATCTTCCGCACTGCTATCCATGATCATTTTTTTGTAAGCTTCATCGGCCATACTCTCGTGGACATTGATGAATCGTGTCCCCATATAGGCCATATCCGCTCCCATTTGTAATGCTGAAGCAATATCATTACCATTGGAGAGACAACCAGAGAGTATGATTTTTTTATGAAATACTTTTTTCACTTCATCGATCAAAGGGATAGGATGAAGGGTACCCGCATGCCCTCCGGCACCGGCAGCCACAACTATCAAACCATCTACACCTGCCTGGGCAGCCTTTTCAGCATGTCTTTTCTTGATGATGTCGTGATAAACTATCCCCCCATAACCATGAACAATATTAACGATATCAGCTATGGCTCCTAGGGAGGTAATCACCAAAGGAACTTGATGTTTTACACAAATATCCAAATCGGCTTTTACCCTGATGTTGGTGGGATGAACAATTAAATTAACACCAAAAGGAGCCGCTTTTTTACCGGTTTCATCCTCAAAAGCTGCTAAGGATTCCTTAATCTGAACTACCCACGCTTCAAATCCCTCAGAGGTTCTTTGGTTTAATGCAGGAAAAGTGCCTACAATTCCATTTTTACAGCACTCAATCACCAGTTCAGGACCCGAGATAAGAAACATGGGGGCTGCGATAAGAGGGAGTACCAAATCATGATGATAATCTTGATTCATTTCACTTTCTTTTTTAATGACCATTCAAATTCAAATTCAGAGACAATATCCCCCGCTGTATCCATTCCTGTAGATTTCAATACAACCGTAACCGCTTCATTTCCATCGATTGCTTTTTTGACAGCAGCCACTGCCTTGTCTCTTTGGTTACAGTGAAACTTGATCAATCCTCTGGCCTTTTTTTTGAAATTTGCTTGGTTTCTCAATACCAGCATAGAAACCGAATGATTCGACTTTTTTATGGTCCACATCAAAAAAATTGCAGTTGAAAGTTCGGCTGCCATTCCTTGTACAGCCCAAAAAATAGATCCAAAAGGATTTTGATTGACCCAACTGTGTTTGACAGAAACTTCTGTCAATTGATCTTCGATTTTTGTTAATCTTACACCAGACCACCAAGCAGATGGAAGTTTGAAAAAAGTATAGGTATTAAAGGAAGTGAGGTTTGTTAAACGCAAAATTATTTTTTTTCGTAAATAAATATTGGAAATTTAACCAATTCTAGTTAAATTATAGAAATTATACCTAATTAACCACTTAGGAATATTTTAACAAAACTCGCACCATTGAGCAAACTATCACAAAACTAGAAGTGCTCAAACCACTAAAACATCAATCTATATTACTTGAAAAAAATAAAATTTCTTTCATGGTAATAAGGATTCATTAAAATTGAAAATATTTTATTTCAATAATTCTTGTCAAAAGAGATTTTGATTTGCAAATAAAAATACTGATTATCAATAGGTATTGATTATTTCGACAACCATTTTTGTCAAGCACTAACTTACAGTTCAATAATCATTAATTTGAAGTCAAGTTTATATTTATTTAGGATCGATACACAAGCGATTATTTTACATAATCGAAAACGAAGGATTATCTATTGCTGCTTTCGAGAGGAAGATTGGTGCGGGCAGAAATTCTGTTTCATCTGCTCTTAGAAATAAATCTTCAATCTCTCATTCCATTATAGAAAATATTTGCATCAATTACCCTCAGTACACCTCTGATTGGATTATTTTTGGAAAAAAGTCTCCCCATGCCAAATCAATCGAATTACTTCTAAAGATGAGAAAACTATTGAAAGGATTGAATGCAAATGAATTGTAATTTCAATTCAAAACAGGGAGATATTTATTTCAACCCTTACTTAGTGAACGCGACAGGATTCGAACCTGTGACCGTCTGCTTAGAAGGCAGATGCTCTATCCAGCTGAGCTACGCGTCCTTTTAAAAAAACTTAAAAGAAAGTTTCAATCGGCAAATATAATGTTTCCATAATTTCTGTGCTATAGCTTTTTCTATAATTCCATTTTCATTAAGTTTAAAGAATCTATTTTGTAGATTACAGTTAAGATGGATTTTGAATTTAAGATATGAACCGAAAAGAATTTATCAAAAATACAACCATTGCTGGTGCCGGCGGAATGTTTCTTACCAACCTCAAAGGCTATGCACAATGGGTAAAGAAAAATAAAATTTCAGCCAATGACCAGCTCAATGTGGGTACCATAGGCATCAATGGCATGGGATGGAACAATACCATGAGGGTACTCGAAGTACCAGGCGTAAATCTTGTAGCGGTTTGTGATGTAGATCAAAATGTGATCAATAAGCGATTGAACGACAAAAAAGTGGCCTCTTTTAAAGACAAAATCAAAGTGTATAACGACTACCGCAAAATGCTGGATCAAAAGGATATCGATGTCATTTATATTGGAACGCCCGACCACTGGCATGCCTTGATGATGGTTGATGCCGCTGCTGCAGGAAAACATGTTTATGTTGAAAAACCCATAGGAAATTCTATAGCAGAATGTGAGGTCATGGTGGCCGCACAAAAAAAATACGGAAGTATCATCCAGGTAGGGCAATGGCAAAGGAGCAGCAACCATTTCCAGGAGGCCATGGCATTTGTCCACAGTGGAAAATTAGGCCCTATCAGAACTGTTAAAGTTTGCTGCTATCAAGGTTGGATGCGCCCCGATCCTATCGTTGCTAACAGTGCTCCACCAAAAGGAGTTGACTATAATGCTTGGTTAGGGCCTGCACCCAAAAAACCTTTTAATGCCAGTCGTTTTCATTTTCATTTCCGATGGTTTTGGGATTATGCTGGTGGATTGATGACCGATTGGGGAGTCCATTTATTGGATTATGCCTTGATTGGGATGAAAGCCTCCCTTCCAAAAACCATCGTTGGCTTGGGTGGAAAATTTGCCTACCCTGATTTGAGTCAAGAAACCCCCGATACCCTCACCACACTCTACGAGTTTGAAAAGTTTAACTTAGTTTGGGACGCTGCTATGGGTATTGATAATGGATCGTATGGAAGAGACCATTGTATCGCTTTTATTGGAAACAATGCGACGCTGGTATTGGATAGAGGGGGTTGGGAAGTCATTGAAGAAAAAAGAAGTGAAAATAAGGTTTTGATTCCTTTACAAAAAAATTCCAACAACGGGCATCGCGATCACCAATTCAATTTCATAAAGGCCATCAGAGAAAACAACCCAGACCTAATTAATTGCAATGTAGAAGAAGCAGCCCATGTTGCCAAGGTAGCCCAAATGGGAAATATTTCCTTCCGCTCCAATCAAAAGCTGAGTTGGTCTGCAAAACACAATCAATTTGATGATTCTAAAATTAATAAAAACTATCTTGCAAAAAAATATCATAACGGTTATCAATTCCCCCAAATTGATTGAATTTAAATGAATAAAATCATATCAACAGCTCCTGGCCGGGTCTGTCTTTTTGGAGACCATCAGGATTATTTGGAGCTTCCTGTTATTGCCTGTGCCATTGACCGTTCAATGGAAATAGAGGCTACGGAGAATGGAAAAGATCATTTCGAGATCGAGATGCCAGACATGGGGCAGAAAAGAATCTTACCTCTAGAAGAAGGATTTGACAACATTGAAAGGGGTGATTTTTTAAAAATCGCCCTAAAAGTGCTCGCCAAAAGACAAATCATTCCTTCAAAAGGATACCATCTGACCATTCGGAGTAATATTCCCATCAATGCTGGTTTATCGAGTTCATCGGCACTTACAGTCTCTTGGATTCGCTTTTTGATTGCTGCATTTTCAAAACGTTCTTTTACCCCCAAGGAGATTGCTTTGCTTGCCTATGAAACAGAGGTCATTGAGCAAGGTTCCTCGGGGGGTAAAATGGATCAATTTACCGTTTCCGTTGGGGAAACCATTTACTTGAATACGCATACCGATGAGGTGTTGGATTTTATGAATCTCAATCTTAAAATGGTGGTTGGCGTTTCTGGTCTTAACAAAGATACTTTTGGAACTTTGGCCCACCTAAAAACGAATGCAATCAAATCCATTGAACAAGTAAAAATTAAAAATTCAGATTTTGATATTAAAACATCCGATTTGAACGAACTTAACAAAAACTTAGCGCATGTGGAGCCATCCTACAAACCTTTTTTCTATGCTGCGGTTTGTAACCATGACATTACCCAAAGAGCATTGAAAGAACTCCAAAAAGAACAACCGAATCTTCAATCCCTAGGAGAATTGATGAACGAACACCACCACATTCTAAAAACATACCTCAAAATTACCCCTCCTTTAATGGACAAAATGATCGATGAAGCCAACCTTGCAGGTGCCTTGGGAAGTAAAATTGTCGGTTCAGGGGGCGGTGGCTGTATCGTCGCCATTACAGAGGAAGACAATATCAAGTCCGTTATAGCGGCTATCAAATCTACAGGAGCATTAGATGCCTTTTCGGTTTCAATCAGCCAAGGCGCAAAAGTAAAAACATTTCAATCGTGACCAATACGCTTATTATCCTAGCCGGAGGTGCTTCCTCCCGAATGAAAAATTCAGTTGATCCTCATTTATCTGAAGAGAAAAGTAATCAAGCCAATCATCGCAGTAAAGGGCTCATTGAAATCCATGGAAAGCCTTTTTTGTATTATTTGATAAACAATGCCTCCAAAGCCGGTTTTGAAAATATTTATATCATAACGGGAGAAGATGCAAGCCAATTTCGCTCCGCATTGAGTAATCAAACCGACTTAAAAACCCTAGACATCCAATTCGCTACCCAATACATTCCCTCCGAAAGAGTAAAACCATATGGAACCGCAGATGCAGTATATCAGTGTTTGGAGCAATATCCAGAACTAAAAAATAAAACTTTCTGTGTTTGTAATAGTGACAATTTATACACTACCCAAGCTTTTGAATTGTTGAAAAAGGCTCCCTCCAATCAAGCCATTCTGGCCTATGATATTGATGCTCTAGAATACCCCATTGAAAAAATATCCCGTTTTGCCGTTATGAAATTCAATGAGCAATATGATTTATTGGACATCATAGAAAAACCCGATCCTAGTGTAATTTCAAATTATACCGATGCCTCAGGTAAGACAAGGGTTAGCATGAATATTTTTCTTTTTGATGGCAATATCTTCTTTGATTATTTAAAAAACTGTCCGCCCCACTCCGAAAGAAATGAAAAAGAGCTCCCCACTGCACTTAAGAATATGATAAAAGACGGAAAAGTGGTTTTGGGTATTCCCATTGCAACACATGTACCTGATCTGACCGCTAAAGGGGATATCACAATTCTTGAACAATATTTAGATCAAAATTGATCTAAGGCTATTTCAATATTTTATTATTTTTATTTAAATATAAAAACAATTTACCATGAGTAACCACCTCACCCTAAGATCGGGAAACCCAGTACTTTCCAAAAGCACCTTTACACAGTCTTCGAGCCATTCCGATACCATGACCATCAACGGAACGGTCAATAAAACTGCCATTAGCTTACTCCTTTTAGTAGGAACTGGCTATTTGACTTTCAATACCATCAATCCAGGAATATTGATCGCTTGCGGAATTGGCGGATTCATCGTTGCTATAGTTACCGTTTTCAAAAAAGAATGGGCTCCCATTACAGTCCCCCTCTACGCCATCTTGGAAGGCGGTTTGTTGGGGGGAATTTCGTTTATGTACAACAGCCTCTATGATGGAATTGTAACCAACGCCATTTTTCTTACCGTTGGTATCCTTTTGTCTCTGCTTGTGGCCTATCGCTCTGGATATATAAAGCCTACAGAAAACTTTAAATTGGGGATTTTTGCTGCCACAGGGGGCATTGCCATTGTCTATTTGATCAACTTTATCATGGGCTTTTTTGGCTCTGGTATGGGAATCATGCAAATTGATAATGCATCGCCGATGAGTATAGGATTCAGTGTTGTAGTGGTAATCATCGCAGCCCTCAATCTGGTTTTAGATTTCGATTTCATCGAGGAGGGAGCCGAAAAAGGAGCGCCCAAATACATGGAATGGTATGGCGCTTTTGGACTTTTGGTAACCCTCATTTGGCTTTATCTTGAAATCCTCAGACTTCTGGCCAAACTTAATTCAAGAAAATAAAAACCTCTAACGGACAATGGGTTCTATTGATTAGCTGTTTGGAAAACTCCTGCTCTGCTAATCGCAAAATTTCCAATGGTGATGACATTCAAATCTATCTCAATTTTATTGGTTTGTATGGAAATGCTGGGCAAATCAAAACTTTGGATTAATTTGTTTTAACGCCTCACTCTGTATATAATAGGGCTATTGATTTAAAATTAAAGAATAAAGTGGTTAAATCTTTTGAAGGTATCACCTATTGGTTTTGAGATATTGATCAGTAAAGTTTCGGAGCATCCGAATTAGGGTTTAAAAAACTCGTCTTCAGTAATCGTCATAAAATTACCCTCCATAGAGGCATCAAAGAAAAAAGTAAAGGTGTGACGCTCTCCGTAATTAATCACTGTGTTTTGTTTATCTTCAAAGTAGAATTCTTTGGATTTGTATTGTAAATAAATCCTAGAAATAGGTAATCCGGTGAATAAGTATTGATCATTGTTTCTGATATAAACATGATTGAGGTACTTTCTGTATTGATCTCGAATACTCACGATGATGTCGTGATCTACGGTATTTTTAACCAGTAAATAAGTATTGGTGATGGGGTCGATGACATCCTCTGGAAAACGATTAGCAAAAACTTTGTCTCCTGTATTCCCTCTTTGAGCGTTGACCAAAAAAGAAAAAAGCAGTAAAGCTATAAAACCGATACCTGTTGATCTTTTCACCTTCATACAATTTACCTAAAGATAAGCATTTCTATCATTTTGATTTCAGGTAAAAAAAAAATCAAAAATGTTTTGTTAAAAATTCAATGATTTTTTCGATGACCTTTTCATCTCTTAAGATTCTCCTGTGACCCAAATTATCAGTAATCAATAAAGATCCATATTTTAATTTTTTTGCAATACTGTTTGCATCTTGGACATCTACTTCCCTATCATTTTTGTCATGAATAATCAAGACCTTGGCTTTTACTGATACGGCAGCTTTAGCTGCAGAAAAATCTTTAACTTCTTTTTGGGTTACTCTTGTAAAGTAGGAATACATCTGTTCACGAGCTTTTTCGCCCAACCGAGCCATTTGAAAATACTTTTCAAAAACATCCGTTACTTTGTCGAAAGGGCTGATCAGAATCATTTTTTTTATTTCAGGAATCTGAGCGGCCACATACACACTGGAAAACCCCCCACCAGAGTGAGCCAATAAAATTTGAGGTTCCCATTTTTGGGTCAACTCTTTTAAGGAATCAATTAGCTCGGGCATATTGGTAGTAACCCCCCTTGAACTTCCATGTGCTACTGCATCGAAGGCATAGATGTCATAATCCATTTCCTGAAGTTTTTCAATGATTACAGAAAATTGTGTAGCCCTGCCGCTCCATCCATGTACCAAAAGGATTTTGGGTCCACTCCCTTTCCAACGATAGCAACAAACTGTTTTCTGTATATTATGAAGGAAATGATTTGATCTGTCGGCACTAGATAGGACCGGAATTTCCCGCTTCGGTCTTTTGTATCTAAAGGGCTTACTGAAGAAAAAAGCAGCGAATCGCATCCCCAGGTATGGATTAAAAAATTCCAAAACTTTTAAAGTCATTAAAAACGCCTTAGGCAATACTATTCCTTGTTGATCCTTTCTGTTTTTTTTCATCTGCGTAAATTTAGATTGAAAAAACTATAGAAAAAAAATAGAGGTCAAATTAATGGCGCAATTTTAGATGGGTGATCGTTAAAATCTGATATCATTGATTTGATTTTAGTTATTTAAAAAAAAGAGATATATTGAAATTTGAATCTTAAATCGAAATCTTATAAAATTTAAAAATGAAAAAACAAAACAGAAGGGATTTTATTAAAAAATCAACCCTTACAGGCTTGGGGCTGGCCAGCACTACATCAATGGCCATGAGCGCTAAAAGCTATCGAAAGATTATGGGCTCGAATGACAGACTCCACATTGCTATTGCTGGACTAGGACGCAGACTCGTTGCATACTTCGCTCCAATTGGCAATGAAAATAGCAATGTCAGTTTGGCCTACCTCTGTGACGCAAAACAAAGCCAAATGAATCGTGCTGCGGAAAAGTTCAGTCAACACATCGATTATAAACCCAAACTCGAACAAAACTTGCTCAGGGTCTTGGAGGATGACCGAGTAGATGTTTTGATAAATGCCATGCCGGATCATTGGCATACCCCAGGAGCCATCATGGCCATGAAATCTGGAATGCATGTCTATGTTGAAAAACCGAGCAGTTGTACCATGGAAGAAAATGAACTTTTGGTTCAAGCTTCTAAAAAGTACAATAAAGTCGTTCAAATGGGGAACCAACAACGTTCCTCTTGGCATACCAAACAAGTCATCCAAAAAATCTACGATGGAGCCATTGGAAAGCCCTACAAGGCTGTTGCTTTTTACAGCAATGGTAGAGGTGAGGTTCCAAATCAACAGAGCGCAGCTGTTCCTGAGGGGCTGGACTGGAATTTATGGCAAGGGCCAGCAGTTCACAGAGAATACACCTCTGAAACTTGGGACTACAACTGGCACTGGTATGGATGGAATTATGGGACTGCCGAAATGGGAAACAATGCTACACACGAAATAGATGTTGCTCGATGGGCATTGAATGTCAATTATCCAAAAATGGTTGAAGTAGAAGCAGACAAAAGACATTTTATCGACGACGGTTGGGAAATGTATGACACCATGCTGGCAAGATTTACCTTCGAAGACGACAAGATCATTGAATGGGATGGAAAAAGCAGGAACGCATACAATACCTATGGTGGAGGACGCGGTACCATTATTTTCGGTTCAGAGGGCTCCGTTTTTGTAGATAGAAATCACTATAAAGTATTCAATAGATCTGGAAAGCTCATAGAGGAAGTGAGCAGCAGTGGAAATGAAGGGGGAATCGCTCTTGGCGGTGGCGGCAATATGTCGACCCAACATGTAATGAACTTTTTTGATACCATCAGAGGAAAAGCCACACCAAATGCACCTATTGACGATGCCAATATTTCCATGGCAATGGTACACTACGCCAATGTTTCGTCTCGAATTAATGAAAACTTTAAAGTAAACGACCGCAATGGAAAGATGCTCAACGACAATGCCATGAAACTATGGAACAAACCCTATGAAGCCTCATGGAAGAATAGATTTTTGAAATTATAAGTCATTGACCAAAGCCTTGAAGTAAAACCATCAATGATTCTTCATTGGTGGTTTTCTATTTAAAGATCAATAAATATTTACTTGGAAGGAACAGGATCCATGGGATTGTGGATTTAAGTTCATTAGAAACAGAATAAGCTTATCCATTTCTTTTGGATTGTTTAGGTTTATGATGACATCATCGTCCACTAGCCAGGGTAAAACTTTCAACTCCAGAATAATCTACCAACCGATTATCTTCATCCCAAATCCTTACCTTCCAATAATACGTTTTTCCTTTTTCTAAAGACTTGCCTTGATAGACTATGTTCATTAATGCGTTCGATTCCACTCTCTGACTGTTCCATAAGTCTGAGTTATTGCTGTCTAAAATTGATTTTTTTGAGGCTACTAAAATTTGGTATGCCTTTTGAAATTTGTAGGTTGACGGTAGGTCCCATCCAAATTCCGGTTTTAAATCGACCATTTTCACTTCTCTTTCTGAAGTTTTACTTGGTGTTACGATGAGATTCTTTGGAGGCAGCCTGTAGACATTACTGTTCCGCTTGATGAGTTCCTCTAATTTCTCTTTGAGTGCTTTAACAACTGAAGTATATTTTTCATCTCCGATCAAATTATTTTTTTCTTGAGGATCGTTTTTGAGGTGGTAAAGCTCCTCCAGTGTTTTGTCATTGACGTATCTAAAATATTTCCATTCTTCAGTTCTCACCCCTTCACTTGGTGGTATATGCTCAAAATCCCAAAGATGCTCAATCAAAACGGTATCTCTTTCTATTGTATTTACCTCTTGGTTCACAAGGGGCATCAAACTCTTGCCCTGCCATGACGGGGGGAGATCCACCTCAGCCAAATCAACTATCGTTGATGGAACATCGATATTGAGTACCATTTCATCCACTTGATTTTTCTGACTGTGCCTTGGATCATATACGATCAATGGCACTCTGATGGAGTTGTCATACATCAGCCACTTTCCCGCAAACTGACGTTCTCCAAGGAAATAACCATTATCCCCCATGAGTATTATAACTGTATTGCCCTCAATCCCCTTTTGTTTCAATTTTTCTCTGATTTTTCGAATCTCCAAATCGATACCCGAAATCATACGATAATATCCTTTAAGGCTGTGTTGGTATTTTTCGGGAGTATCGTAACGCCAAGTCCATCGCAGTCTGTTGAATCCCTCCTGAACCGCCTGAGGTTGTGATTTAAAATATTTGTCCTCGGCAAGTTTTGGACCTGGAATGACGGTATTCTGCAACAATTGATCAGTTGTATTCTGCCAAAAATATTGTTCTACCGCACCGTCGTGGGCGTGAGGTGCGCTAAAACTAAGCGAGAGACAAAACGGTTTTTTCTTATTCGCGTTTTTATCAATGAAATCAAGCGCTTTTTGTCCGGTGTATCGGGTCAAATGAACCGTATCTTTGTCAAGCGTCTTGTAATAATATCCTCTTCTGTCTCTAAAACGATTGTTTCTGTCGTAAGATTCGTATTCGTCGAACTGCTTTTCCAAACGATCGTATTTAACCCCATATTTTCCAAAAAATCCAGTACGATAACCACTCTTTTTCAGCAATACAGGATAGGACATCGACATATATTCCTTCCTGATGTTTCCGGTCTCAAAATTAAAGTTGTGTGCTCTTTCGTGTAGACCAGTAAAGATACTGGCCCTACTGGCTGCACAAATCGGAGTAGTAACGATCGCTTTATTAAAATAAGTCCCCGAGCGAGCGAGATCATCCATCTCTGGGGTATGTACGAATTCATTTCCCACAAATCCGATGGCATCATGTCGTTGATCATCGGTCAAAATAAAGATGATATTGGGTCGATTCAACCCATTCTTTGTTCTCTTTTGGGATTGGAGATTAAAACTGAGCAATAAAAAAAGAAGAATAATAAACAATCTCATTTGTTGATGATTTTTGTGTTCTAAAGAATTTCACAAACAAATTAACCAAATTTTTTAGTTACA
>Ga0181553_10003239_pt1 | contig 14143 bp, 23 predicted proteins | sample 011ome_17_FD_133753 | JGI IMG/M metagenome (GOLD analysis project Ga0181553, IMG submission 133753) | Coastal salt marsh microbial communities from the Groves Creek Marsh, Skidaway Island, Georgia - 011502XT metaG (megahit assembly) | ecosystem: Environmental > Aquatic > Marine > Intertidal...
AAAGGGTCAAACGTGTCAAATACAAGAATTAGCAGCTGATGAGCAAGGCCCTGGGTGTCAAAGGGGTCAAATACCGTCAGCACTGGGATCTGATGCCTCGCGCGCACATATAAAAAGGGATTTGACACATAAAACACACTTGACCCCCTCTGACGGCGGAGGGGTGCCTGAGGGTGTCTTATTGCCGGTGCCGGCTGGCACGCATGTTGAACGGTTGATTGGCGACTGTTGGAAAAATGGCTGGCTTGTTCGTGATGGCTCCAACCCCAATCGGATGGTGATTGCCAAGCTGGGCAACGAGATGCTGACCATGAGCAATCAGCGTTGGGGTGTGGACATCCGTGAAAACAAGGGCAGCGTCTTCGCTGCACCAGCAGCAGAAGATGATGAATGGTGATGCGTGTTCTTGTTGCTTGTGAGTACAGCGGCAGGGTGCGTGATGCCTTCCGCAGTCATGGTCACGATGCCTGGTCTTGCGATTTGCTTGAGTGCGAAGCAGATCCGCAGTGGCACCACCAAGGCCCAGTTGAAGACCTGCTGGCTGATGGCTGGGACCTGATGGTTGCTCATCCGCCTTGCACCCATTTGGCAGTAAGCGGCAGCAAACACTTCGCTGAAAAGATTGCTGATGGCAGGCAGCAGGCAGCACTTGATTTCGTGAGGTTGCTTATGGATGCACCGATTGACCGTTGGTGCATTGAAAACCCTGTGAGCATCATCAGCTCAGCAATCAGGCCACCAGATCAGACGATCCAGCCTTGGGAGTTTGGCCACCAACACCAGAAGACGACATGCCTTTGGCTCAAAAACCTGCCACGCCTGAGGGCGACAAACGTTGTCGACAGGGGTGAGTTTGTGGTTACAGCTGGCGGTAACAAGTTGCCAGCCTGGTACTCAATCCCGCCTGGGCCAAACCGCTGGAAAGAACGCAGCAGAACGTTTCAGGGGATTGCGGATGCCATGGGCCAGCAGTGGGGGAACAAGCCTTTGCCAGTGGTGGCGGATCAGCTTGGCTTGCCATTTGCTTGATGGCATGCCATGATCTAATCAAGTTCAGCCGAGAGGCCACACATGACCACCACAGCACTGCAGACCGACCGCTTTGAAGTTGGGCAAATCGTTTGCTCCAGCTACGGCTACGACATGACGCTGGTTGAGTACTACGTCGTCACCCGTGTGACAAAGGCCAGCGTATGGATGCGCTGCATCAACACCATCGTTACTGGCGACGATGGCCGTGGTGAGGGTAAGGCCATGCCCGACATGAAATCGCTTGAGCCAGACAGCCCGTTTCAGCACGTCCCTGTCTTTCGCAAAAGGATTCAGGTGTCAGAGGGCAAGCAATACGTGTCCGACAGCATCAAGTATTTCCGCATCTGGGACGGCAAGCCCCAGTACTACAACAGCTGGGATTGATTTCAGCCAATGGCTTGCCATCTATGCGGTGGCATGCCATAATCTAATCAACGGGGCGGGAGCCTCACACACACAGCACCATGAACAACACCGTTCTTTTTCAAGCCGTCACCACCATCGACTACTGCGGTGAGCAGGTCAGCATGGTTGAAGGCCCTGCGTTTTTCACCCGCCAAGAAGCCGAGGAATGGCTTCAGGCTTCCGACCTTGACGACAGCTACACAGTGCAAGGCGTGAAAGCTTTTCAAATGTGAGGCCAATGGCTTGCCAATATGCCAATGGCATGCCATAATAAGTTCAAGAAAGGCAGGGATGCCAACTCACATGATCAACCTCTTCAACATCATCGAAACCATCGAAGCTGAACTGGGTGGTGAACTCACCGCCATCCAGCAGTACAAAATCAAGCAGCAAGCCAGAAAGCTCATCGCTGAAGGCACCACCAACGAAGACGACCTTGCTGGTGAAGTTGCTTTCTGGTTCGCTGCTAACGGCATCTGCTGATCCACGCCACACCGAGAGGTACACACACCATGGACAAAAAAGTGATCCCACCACACACCACAGAAGAAACAATCGAGGCCCTTATTGCCATTGGCGTTGATCCTGTCAAAGCCAGCATGGAAGTTACTTTCAAAAAGACAGGCACCAAGTACGCCATCGCCCACTACTACGGCGAAAGAAAAGGCATCAAGCTTTTTCGTGTCTACCGCAACGGCAAGCTCGCCTTGCGTGCAGAAAGCCAAATCAGAGCCATCTTTGCTTGACCATGGACAATCACAACTACATGCTCAGCCTTTTCGAGTCCTTCCAAAAGCACCAAGATGAGCTTGAAGCCACCAACCTTCTGAAGCTTCAAGCCATGGAACCTCAATCCCGCTACTACGTTGAAGCCTCGCTTGACGGCAGGCTTGAGTGGACTGAATGGGCCTACACAACCCATGAGCGTGATCAGCTGGTGCAAGACGCCAAGGACTGCGGCTTTTCCTACACCGTTGAGGAGCACGAGTGATGGACGACAAACAACTTGCTGAAGACATCCGTTCATCGCTTTGGCATATCGCCTCATCCTTGAAAGGCATTGAGGAAAACCTTGCCAAGATCGAGGCACCCCTATCTGAGTTTTACGACATCAGCGGTGAACTGCAGTCGCTGACTTCCCCAAACACAGGGCTCTTGCCTGCCTTGCTCAAAGAAATACGATCAGCAAAAACTTGACTCAAGTCGGGGAGCCTGATGCCTGCCCTCCCCAGGCAGGCTGAAAGCTATACAACACCTTGGGTGCAGCAAGGAAAAGCAGGGCGCCTGTGTGTGGCGATCTATCCCCCGACTTCAAAAATGGACCAACACCTTCGGACACAGCAACATCTGAACAACCTTCAAGCCTTCTTGGACTATGAGCAGCGCCTCAGAGATGCCTATGCCAAATGCCAAGATCCGCAACCTCGACGACGGTTGTGTTCAGATAACGATCGGCAACATCAGCGGAACCGTAAGTTCACACCACCTAGTTGAACCGAAGCTTCGTCAACTAAGGCTACTCTGGAAAGCGAATCCAGATAACTGGCAGTGACAATCGCATCAGACAAAATCGTCCAGCGTGAAACTGAAGTTCTCAAGCCATACGAAAACAATCCACGGCAACATTCAGAAGCACAGCTTGATCGCCTGGTCCGATCAATCAAAGAGTTCGGTTTCACAAACCCAATCCTTATTGACGATGATTGCAATGTGATCGCAGGCCATGGCCGCTTGCTAGCTGCTGAGCTGATGGGCCTAGCCCAAGTGCCGACCATCACGCTTGGCCACCTCACAGCTGAACAGCGGCGTGCCTACGTCATTGCTGATAACCAGCTGGCACTCAACAGCACATGGGATGACGACGTGCTGCAGGCTGAACTGCAGGCCCTTGGTGAAGCTGGTTTTGACCTGACTCTGTTGGGGTGGGGTGATGACCTGCCCACCTTTGGTGAGGACATTGACCTGTCGGCACTGGACGACATGGACGATGACCCCACTGCAGAGCTGGCTGATGGCGTCATGAAGGCCATCCAGATTGAGTTCCGCCCTGAGGACTACGAAGAAGCCAAGGCCCTTGTGGAAGCAGCTCGTAAGCGTGGTGAGTACGTGGGCATGAAGCTGATTGAGGCTTTGGCTGCATGATCGACTATCAGATCGCAATCCCCAGCTACAAGCGGCCAACGCGTCTGATCACTGAAACGCTCACAACCCTGAAGCGCACCAATGCTGATTTCAGCCGTGTCACTGTCTTCGTGGCTGACAGCAATGAGAAGCACCTGTATGACACCGCTCTGCAGGCGATTGGCCTTGGCGTCAAGGTTGTCATCAGCCAGCCAGGGCTGATCAACTCACGCATCTGGTACAACCTGCACTACTACAAACCCGGCACACGCATCCTCAACTTGGATGACGACATTGCTGGGCTGTACGTCAAGGACGGCAACGCCTTACAGGCGTACACCGGCGACCTTGACCGCCTGGTGTCCAAAGGTTTCCAGGTCTGCCAAAACACTGGAGCCAGGCTCTGGGGAATCAACCCTGTGGCCAATGGAATGTTCCTCAAGCCCACCATCACTGTTGGCCTGCGGTACATCTGTGGCATCTTCCACGGCACGTTTGCAGGTGATCCAGCCATGTGCGGTGATGACCGCCCACGCCAGTCATCTGGTGAAGACTTCGAGCTGACCCTGAGATCCTTCAAGCGTTACAAGGGTGTAGTCCGCATTGATGGGTACTGCCCCAAGACCAAGTACTTCGCTGAAGGTGGGATCCAGGCTGAACTTGGTGGCAAGGACAAACGTGCGAAAGACCACGAGGCCCAGCTGCAGCAGATCGTCAATCGTTTCCCCAGCATCAGCAAGCTGTACACCAAGTCCGGTGACGTGCCCAACATCAAGCTCAAAACCATCACCCACGGAAAGCTCCAGTGGATATGAAGCTGCCAGTTCTGACCCTGCAGCCAAAGGCGCCGAAGCTCAAGATCGGAGACACCTGCCCAACGCTGCAGCCCAACGTCACAGAGTCCTGCATCCTTGCTGACCCTGATGGCACTCAGGTCGGCCTGTTCATCAAGCAGCTGCCTGATGACTTGCGGAACCTAGTCAACATTGCTGACCACGAGGTCAACTCAACCAGGGTGCCCAAAACGATGATGGACCGTAAGCGTCCATTGCCACCAGGGCCTGACGGCAAACGTCGTTACCTAGTCATCTCCCAATACTCAGCCATCCTTGGCAGCGTGCCGCCCAAGCCACATATGCGACGGGCCTACGGCACAAGGTCCTCTGTTCACAGCAGCAAGACCGCTGGCACCTTTGTCAAAGCCATGCACAAGGCAGGCATCACCGCCTATCAGCTTGTGCAGGAGCTGGCCCCTGAAGTCACCCAGTTGCACAGCAGCAAGGTCCAAGCCCGTGTGCCTGAGAAGTGGCGCTTCGCAAAGCACTTCAGCAGCACGATCAGCAACTGCAACATCGCAGCGCCAATCCATCAAGATCACGCCAACGTCAAAGGCGCCATCAACATCATCATCACCAAGCGGCGGAACAGCACTGGTGGGAACTTGCATGTCCCCGACTACGACGCCACCTTTGACCAAACGGATGGCTCGATGCTTGTCTATCCGGCATGGAGGAACTGTCACGGTGTGACGCCAATAGTTCCCACGCATCAAGGCGGCTATCGCAACTCACACGTCTGGTACGCCCTGGATTCGTTTGCATCATTAGGCTGAAACCATGGACAAGAATCCACGCTGCACAAAAGCAGAAAAGCAATTCCGGACATCAAGGTTTGCCCGGATGATTGCCAATGGAGCAACACGTTCAGACCTTTTGCAATACGCCGCAAGTGAATGGGGGCTGAAGCAAAGGCAAAGCGATGAATACATTGCCCTAGCCACAAAGCGGCTTGAAGAAGATTTCAACTTGGATCGCCAGGCTTTTGCCGCAATACTTTTGTCCCAGCTGAACGTCGTCCACAAGAAGGGCATGGAACAGTCCAACCTTCAAGCGGTGTTGGGCTGCATCAACACCGCTGCCAAGATCGCCAAGCTGTATGACTGATGGGTGTTCTGTCCACGATTCCAAGGGGCAACATCCTTCAACGGCTTGGCGCTGAGGACAGCCAGATTGATGTTGAACGGCTACTGCAGCAGGTAAGGGCTGACCTGCACCCTGGCCAGCTGGCCTTTGTTGAAGACGAACAGACGCAGATCATCGGGTTGTCTGCTGGCTACGGCGCTGGCAAGACCAGGGCACTGGCCGCCAAGACCCTGCACCTTGCCGCTGCCAACCAGGGCTTCATTGGCTGCGTGATGGAGCCGACTGGCCCATTGGTCAGGGACATTTGGCAGAACGACTTTGAGGGCTTCCTAGAGGCGTATGAGGTGCCCTACACCCACAGGGCATCACCACTCCCTGAGTACACACTGCATCTGCCTGGTGGTGACACGAAGATCCTGTGCCGCAGTTTTGAGAACTGGTCACGGATCATTGGCCTGAACTTGGCCTTTGTCCTTGCTGATGAGATTGACACGGTCAATCCCAGCGTTTGCTCAAGGGCGTTTCCCAAGATCCTTGGCCGTTTGCGTTCTGGCAACGTCAGGCAGTTTGCAGCTGCATCCACGCCTGAAGGCTTTCGCTGGATGTGGCAAACCTTTGGCACAGATGACGCGAAACAGCGTGATGATCGCAAGCTGATTAGGATGCGCTCGGCGGATAATCCACATCTGCCCCAAGACTTCATCGAACGGCTGCAGGCCAACTACGACCCATCACTCCTCCAGGCGTACCTGGAAGGTCAGTTCTGCAACCTCACAACAGGCCAGGTCTATGACCGCTTTGACCGGGCCAAACACGTCACAACAGAACATACAGATTTCAGCTCTGAACCCCTACGGGTTGGCGTTGACTTCAACATTGGCAACATGTCAGCCGTCATCGGTGTCCGTCTTGGCAACCATTTATTGCTGATTGATGAAGTCAGCGGTGCCCATGACACCGACGCTTTGGGTCAAGAAATACGCAGGCGATTTCCCAACAACCGCATATATATCTACCCTGACGCATCAGGCGGAGCACGATCTACTAACGCCAGCCAGACCGACATCCAGATCTTGGAAACCTATGGTTTCATCAACCAATCGCCCAGGTCAAATCCTCCCATCCGTGATCGGGTGGCTGCTGTGCAAGCTGTTCTGGAGAACGGGAAAGGTGAAGTCAGGTTGCAGGTAGTCAGCAGTTGCAAGCGGACTATTGAGTGCCTTGAGCTGCAGTCATATACAGAACGTGGTGAGCCAGACAAAGATGCTGGCTATGACCACATGAATGACGCCCTTGGTTATTTGGTTTGGCGTGAGTTCAACCCGCTGCATCAACGTGCTGGACGGGGCACAGGCATCAGGCTTTACTAAGCTGCAGGAACTGGGTGGTTTGCAGCTGTGTACTCGGGTCTTTCTGGTCGCCAACGTGTAGGCAACGTTACGCAGGTCAATGACCCGAATACTGCGTGGGTAAACATGGAGCCGCATTGGCTCTTGATTGAAACCCTACTGCTGGGCACGTATGGCATCAGGAAAAAACACCGGACGTATTTGCCACAAGAACCAAGAGAACTGGATGAGGCATATGACAACCGCCTGTTGAGAAGTGTTCTGGCGCCGTTTTATGTGCGTTTGGAGCGCATGCTTGCGGGCATGTTGACCCGCAAGCCTGTGCGGCTCAATGACGTGTCAGACAGCATCAGGGAGCAGCTGTTTGATGTTGACCTGCAGGGCAATGACCTGAATGTTTGGACGTATGAAACTGCTCGCAAGTGCGTCCGCTATGGCCACGTTGGTGTCCTTGTTGATGCTCCTGCTGCTGGTGCAAGTGGGCGCCCGTATTGGGTGACATACACCCCAAGGGACATACTCGGCTGGCGGGTGGAAAACAATGAAGGCCAACAACAGCTGACTCAGCTGCGGCTGATGGAACGTGTTGTTGTCCCTGATGGCTTGTATGGGGAAAAGGAAGTGCAGCAGGTGCGTGTCCTTACGCCTGGTGCCTTTGAGATCCACCAAAAGGATGCCAAGGGTGATTTCCGTGTTGTTGAAGAAGGGACGACCAGCCTGAACGAAATCCCTTTCGCAGTTGCGTATTCCAACCGGACCAACGTGCTGGAGTCCAGCCCTCCATTGGCTGACATCGCAGAGCTAAACCTGAAGCAGTATCAAGTCCAGTCAGACCTGGACAACCAGCTGCATATTTCAGCTGTGCCAATGCTGGCTTTCTACGGTTTTCCACAGGCCGCTGAAGAGGTGTCTGCAGGGCCTGGTGAAGCCATTGCATTCCCTGCTGATGGCCGTGCTGAATACATTGAGCCAGGTGGCCGCAGCTACGAAGCTCAGTTCAAGCGGCTGGACCAGATTGCATCGCAGATCAATGAGCTTGGCCTTGCTGCTGTGTTGGGGCAAAAGCTCAGCGCAGAAACAGCTGAGGCGAAAAAAATTGACCGCAGCCAAGGTGACAGCACGATGATGGTCATTGCTCAGCAGATGCAAGACCTGATCGACAACTGCCTTGACTTTCATGCTCAGTTCTTGCAGGAGCAGCAGGCAGGCAGCAGCTTTGTGAACCGTGACTTCCTTGCATCACGGCTGGAGCCGCAGGAGATCCAAGCCCTGCTGCAGCTGTACACCGCAGGCACCATCACCCAAAAAACACTGTTGGACCAGCTTGAGGCTGGCGAAGTGCTGGGTGATGACTTTGACGTTGAGGAGGAGGTTGAAGCCACTCAGAACGGTGGATTGGTTGACCCTGTTGAGCCACGCCAACCTGCTGCCGAAACCATGCCTGAGGGGCAAGCTGAGGCTGACGATGAGCAGATGCCTGAGTGATGGGTTGGTTAAACCGCAGCAAAAAAACCCCTGACGAGCCATCACGTCAGCAGGTTTTGCATTACGTCCAGGCGGAGCTGATGGGGAACTCTTTTGCGGTGATACGGACCACTTGGTATTCCGGTGGTGCCGTTTGTGCCGTCACTGAATGCACGATTGAAAAAACTGATGACCTGGCATTGATGGAGTTCACGGGCATCGTTGGTGATGCCCTGCGTGCAGGCTCAGACGTGTCAATCATCTGTGTTGATTCCTCAGAGGCTGTTGGTCTCAAAAAGACATGAGCGCCCCAGCAGCGGTCTACCGCAATGCCATTGACCTGAACCGTTACAGCAACGGTGTCGCTAGGCGGATTATCCGTTCGTACAACGACGTGATCTTGGATGCTGTTGAGCAGTTGCGGGCGATTGAAGAAGAGATTCTGTTGACGGGTGAAGTGCGGCAGCCCTTGCGTCGAGCAAGGCTGCGTACGTTGTTGCTTCAGCTCAGGGAGTCATTGGCCACTTGGTCCGGCAGCAGTGCAGCATTGATGGCGGAGGAACTGCAGGGCTTGGCTGAGCTGCAATCAGGCTTTGCCGTTGAGCAGCTGCGGGAAGTTTTACCTGAAGGGACCAACCGTGTTGTCCGCACTGTTGAGATCAGCCCAAGTTTTGCCCAAGCGGTTGTCACGTCAGACCCCACTGCGGTTGGCATTGTTGACCTGAGCGACAGGCTTGAAAGGCTGGCTCCAGACACCGTTACTTTCCAGCTCACAGCTGGTCAGCAGCTGACGCTTCCCAATGGTTCAGTCGTGCGTCAAGCTTTTGATCGCATGTCCACCAAGCAAGCCGAAGTATTCAGCCAGGTGCTGCGTGTTGGTGTGCTGGAGGGCAAGTCTGTCGGCAGCATCGTCAGCCAGCTGAAAGGCAGGTTGCGCCGGGAACAGGCAGGCACTGTTGACAGCATCATTGCTTCAGGCGGCCAAGTGACGGCCATGCCCAACAATCAGATCCGCGCCATTGTTCGCACCAGCGTCAATCAAGTTGTTGATGCAGCTGAGGAGCTGGTGGCCTTGCAAAACCCAGATATCACCAAGAAATACAGGTATACAGCTCTTTTGGACAGCAAAACCACGCCAATCTGCAGGGCACTGGATGGCAAGGTGTATGAGTGGGGCAAAGGCCCCAAGCCGCCGCAGCACTTTGGTTGCAGGTCACGCCGGGTGTCTTTGACCACAGGTTTCGCAGCCAGAACCCTTGAGCTGCGTGAGCCCTATGGCGTTTGGTTCGACCAGCAGACAGATGCAGTCAAAGAGGATGTCCTTGGTGCCAAGCGCATCCCGTACTACAACGCCCTTGTCAAAAAGTACGGCAAGGAAGATGCGATCCGTAAGTTTGTTGACAGGGACGGTACAGAGCTAACTTTGAAGCAACTCGCTGATCGCTATCCCAATGTCGCCTCTTCCAAGTAAGTACCAGTTCAAGCAAGACACAGCAGCTGCATCAGCCCGCAAGCCGGCCAGCAAGAAGAAAGCTGCTAAAACGGAAGAGCCCAAGGGAGAATCCTGATGCCTCGTTACAGCGGTCCTAAAAAGCCCCAAGCATCCATGGGCAAGAAGAAGCCCAAGAAAAAGAAGAAGTGATGGCTGCCAAGCGTCGCCCACCAAAGGACAAGAAGACGGGTCTGCCCAAGGCCTATCTTGCTGGTGCCAAAAATAAGGCGGCCAAGGCCAGGGAAATCAAGCGCACTGCTGCCCTTTACAAGGCTGGCAAGAACATCGACATTGCAGCTGTCTCCAAATCAAGGACTGAGCAAGGTGGCAAGACCAAAAGCAAAACCACTAAACGCCGCAACAAAAAAGGCGCTAAAGGAAAAGGCTGACGGCACCAAGTTCTTTTACGGGGAGCTGGCTGCGGTGTACCGCAAAGGGCAGGGCGCATATCTGTCCAGCGGCTCTCGCAATGTCCCTATGGCTGCATGGGCTATGGGCCGGGTGAACAGCTACATGCGTGGCGACAAGGCAAGAACAGCTGATGCCTCCATTTACGCCCGGTATAACAAAAAACGATGACTATCAAGCGTGGTGGCCACACTTTCCAGGGCTACGACAAACCCATCCGCACGCCCAACCACTCAAGTGGCAAGTCACACGCTGTTGTCATCAAGGATGGCGGCAAGGATCGGCTGATCAGGTTTGGGGCACAGGGCGCACAAACGAAGCCACCTCGCAAGGGTGAATCTGCTGCTGACAAAGCAAAACGGGCATCATTCAAAGCACGTCACGCAAAAAACATCGCCAAAGGGAAAACATCTGCTGCTTATTGGGCGAACAAAGTAAAGTGGAGCTGAAAACAACCTTATGGGTTATTCATGGCTGAAGAACAAGTGCAGGAGTCTATGGCTCCTGAAACAACATCTTCAAACGAAGTTGATGCACTGAAAGCAGAGCGTGAAGCACTGCTGAAAAAGAATTACGAACTGATCGGCAAGCTCAAAAACGCAAAGACTGTTCCTGATGGCGTTGATGTTCAGGAGCTACTGGACTTCAAAGCTGCGGCGGAACAGGCAGATCTGGAAAAGCAGGGCAAGTACACCGAAGCCCGACAGGCTTTGGAGCACCAGTTCCGTGAGGCGGCGGAGGAAAAGGACAAGCGCATTGCTGAGCTAGAAGCCCGTGTGCGTGAGCTTGAAATCCTCAGCCCTGCTGCCACTGCTTTGCGTGATGTGGTGCATGACCCTGACATGATCCTGAACACCCAAGTGGTGAAGGAGCAGATCCAGCGTGACGCTGATGGAACCGTTGTTGTCGTCAACGGCTATGAGCGCACACCGATTGCAGATTGGGCCAAGTCATTGCCTGCATGGATGCAAAAGCAGCCAAAGCCCCAGGGCAGTGGAGCACCTGCTGGTCGCAGCACTGGCGGTGATATTCCGCCTGGCACAAACAATCCATTCGCAAAAGACAGTTTCAACCTCACAGAACAATCCAGGTTGTTCAGAACAGATCGGGACATGTATGAAAGGTTGAAAGCTGCAGCTGAGCGTTAATATGACCGGAAGGGCGGAAGGTTATGCCGACTGGCCATAGGGTTATGCCCGCACCGTAAAACCATTCACTGAGGATTTGTCATGGCGACTCTTCGCTCTGACATCATCATCCCTGAGGTATTTACGCCGTATGTCATCGAGCAAACCACCCAGCGTGATGCCTTCTTGGCTTCCGGTGTGGTGCAGCCGATGGCTGAGCTGAATGCCGCTGAAGATGGTGGTGACTTCATCCAAGTGCCTTTTTATAAGGCCAACCTGTCGGGCGATTTTGAGCGTCTGACGGATTCCAGCTCCCTGACCCCTGGCAAGATCACCGCAGACAAGCAGGTTGCTGCTGTCCTGCACCGTGGTCGTGCATTTGAGTCACGGGATTTGGCTGCACTGGCTGCAGGCTCTGACCCGATGGCTGCCATTGGCGCCAAGATTGCTGACTACATCGCTAACCAGCGCCAGAAGGATCTTCTTTCCTGCCTAGCTGGTGTGTTCGGTGCTGTTGATGACAACGGTTCTGCTTGCTACGCAGCACTGACTGTTGATGGCGCCACTGGCGACAGTCCAACAATCCTTGGCCCCCGCCAGATCGTGGAAGGCAAATCAATCTTGGGTGACCAAGGTGAAAAGCTGACCGCTATCGCCATGCACCCCAAGGTCTACTACGACCTGATGGAGCGTCGTGCGATCGACATGATCTACGACAACACTGGTGCTCCTGACACCGCTGCTGCTCAAGGTTCTACTGCTCCTGCTTTTGGCAGCGTGCAAGTGCCGACCTTCATGGGCCTGCGTGTGATCGTTTCTGCTGACGTGCAGACCACTGGCTCCGGTTCTTCTACCGAGTACGCCACTTACCTGTTCACTCAAGGTGCTGTGGCATCTGGCGAACAGCTGGGTCTCCAGACGGAAACTGATCGTGACATCCTTGCCAAGAGCGATGCGATGTCGATTGATCTGCACTATGTGTACCACCCTGTTGGTTCCAAGTTCTCCACCTCAGTTTCCAACCCCACGCGGGCACAACTGGAAACCGTTGGCAACTGGACCAAGGTGTACGAGACCAACAACATTGGCATCGTGCGGATTACCAACACCAGCAACCTTGACTGAGGGTAATCACCATGGCATCCATTTTTGAGGCAACAGCAGGTAGCGCAATCGGCCCTACCAACGGCGGCACTGTGACCCAGGCCACCAACAAAGCCACCGCCGTGACTCTGAACACAGAGTCCGGCCAGATCACCATGGCAGGCGCTGAGCTTGCCGGTGCTGCTGAGGTGACTTTCCAAGTCAACAACGACAAGGTCACTGCCACTGACGTGGTGGTGGTCAACCACAGCTCTGCTGGCACTGCTGGCAGCTATCTGGTTCAAGCCAACAGCATCGCTGCTGGTTCGTTCAAGATCACTGTGGCGAACGTTGGCTCCACTGCTAGCGAAGCCATTGTGCTGAGCTTTGTGCTCCTCAAGGGCGCTAGCTCCTGATGGGCCTGTTCGCTTTCAGGCGGGCAAAGGAGCGTGAGGCTGCTGCACAAGCGGCGGCCTCTGCCCCTAAACCAGCCAAACGCAAGACTTCTACTGTGACGCCCGATGGCAGTAACAATCGACGCAACAGCGGGCGGCGCAAACGCCAACAGCTACATAACCCTGGCCCAAGCTGACGCCTTCGTTGAGGCGATGATCAGCAGCACTGATGTCAGCAAGTGGAGCACAGGCACTGATGACACCCGTAACCGGGCACTAGCAGCAGCAGCACAACGGCTAGACCGTGAACGGTTTTTGGGCGCAAGGGCAACTGATACACAGGCATTGCAATGGCCGCGTACTGGCGTGCGAAAGCCAGATACCTACGTCAATACGTACGCCACTGGCTTTCCATTCAGGATTTCTGAGGACTACTTCACTGACGAGGAAATCCCTGACCAAATCAAGAGGGCACAGATTGAGCTTGCTGTTTACCTGAAAAACAACACCGATGGCATCAGCCTCAGCGGCCTTGAGGATTACAAGCGGGTGAAGCTTGGCAACATTGAAGTTGAGCCTGACAAGACTGGTTCTGTGGGTGCAGACCGTGTGCCACCGATGTTTGAAAGGTACTTGACGGGCCTTAGAATCAGCGGACCAGGCAACATCGCCATCAAACGGAGCTAACCATGGGCTACGGGTATGCGCCGACCAAGGCAACAATCATCACAAACACCGCAGCCCAGACCGGTCGCTTTGTGAAAATCATGGCGCTTGAGGATTCTGTCATTGCGTCAATGACCTCGTCTGCCATTACGGAGAACGGGTCTTCAACGATCAACGGAATCAACATCAACACCTCTGCCTGTATTGAGGGCCTTGAGGTGACCAGCATCACGCTTACAAGCGGAACCGTCGTTGCTTACGAAGCCTGATGGCACTCAAGGGGCTGGACAAGGTTGCGGCCAAGATCCTTGACACGTTTGGTGGTGACGTGACGATCCGTTACGTCTCTGGTGGCAGCTACAACACCACCACGGGTGCAATCACTGAAACCACGTCAGACACCGATGTCAAAGGGCATGTGTATGACGTGAGCGTCAATGAGGCCAATGACCTGATTCAGGCTGGTGACAAACGCCTGATTGTGGCCGCTGATGATTTAGCCACAGCCCCTGAGACGAAAGATCGTGTGGTGATCAGCTCAATCGTTTATCAAGTCATCAGGGTTGAAACGACCTTTCAGGAAACAGCTGGTGACGCAACCCATTACGAGCTGATCCTGAGGGCCTGACCATGCCACGCAACATTGACCTCAGCCAAATACCTGGGCTTTGCGAGGGCA
>Ga0181553_10003244_pt1 | contig 14137 bp, 10 predicted proteins | sample 011ome_17_FD_133753 | JGI IMG/M metagenome (GOLD analysis project Ga0181553, IMG submission 133753) | Coastal salt marsh microbial communities from the Groves Creek Marsh, Skidaway Island, Georgia - 011502XT metaG (megahit assembly) | ecosystem: Environmental > Aquatic > Marine > Intertidal...
AAGAAGAGGCTGCCGAAGAAGCCAAAAATGTAAAACAAACATCAAATCCGACATCGAGCTGGGTGTCTGTTGATGATACTAGCGATAACAACGAAGAAGCAAACGATTCAAAGAAAGAGTAGATGAATTTTAATGGTAAATGTTTAGAAATTTAGTCATTGAAACGCTTTTGTGACCTCGTCTGGACGTTGAATGCGTTCTCTTTCTAAAGCAAACGCTTTTTTGTCCTTTTCTTTCACCTCTGTTTTCAGAGGTACGCTAAATTTCGCTTTTTTGACCTTGTTATCTTTCATAAAGTCCCGCCAACCACCGACGCGTTTCTCGCGGCGGTCTTCACTTTCCCATTCACGGCGTTCTTTGTGCTCACGTTTTCGCTCTGCTAATTCTTTCTTTTCTTCTTCAGTAATACGTTTTTCTTCGTCTTTTATTCGAAGGGCCAATTTTCGCCGTCTCCATTCTAAATCGACAATATACTTGCGTGCTTCAAACTTCCAACGCTCGTGAAATTCATCCGTTTTCATAAAATCCTCGAGCATACCCTCCTTATTCCCTTGATATTTCAGTCTCAAAACTGCATCATCGCGAGCTTCTTTTCTCCATGTTGTCAGAACAGACTCTTTCGCCTGAGTTAAGTTGAAATCAATCGCCCGTTTGAAGTCTTCCTCGAGTAGCAGTTTTTGAGCCTGCCCAAGAGCATCGAATGCCGCCTTGGCGTCTTTATGTTTACATTTATCAGGGTGAACAAGCAAAGAAGCCTTACGAAAGGCACGAGGGATCTCTTTCAACTCGCAATCAAACTTGACGTTCAAAAACTCATACGGATTGAGCTTGAATGATGATAAAATGCGCTCAACTTCCGCGTCTCGCGTCGCGTCTGATACGTCTTTGAAGAACTCCTTCAATAAGGTCTCTGTATCTTTAATCTCTTCTATCGGCTCGGCTTCGGCATCAGGATTCAACACGATTTCCTCCAAGGCAATATCATTACCACCATCTACACCACCTGCTTCTGATGTCGATGCCGCCGTCGCTAGTCCCCGTCCGTTGTCTGACGCGTCTTTGCCACGCCTCTCCTCAGCCGTAGCAGTAGCAGTAGGTGCTGCTGCCCCTACCGTCGCCCCTGCCGCCGACACCGCTACAACTACCTCCTCCTCCTTCATTTTGTCCTCATCTTTCACCTTGCGCACGTTATCCGGCTTCAGATACACTTCTTCGTTCGTCCCGTCCACGCGTACGCGATACCTCGCTCGCGCGGCTGCGTACTCCACGACGACCGCGCGCGATGCGTTTAAATCCGGACGCCCTTGCAAGCCATGAATGACGACGGATGATTTAGGTTCGATATACTCGAACTGCATGAGCACGCGCTCGCGCGTCTCTTGCGCCGCGCGTTGTGACGCACAACACCTCCAACGAGCGCGACAAGAAAAGATGAACCGCACCCGAGTGTGTGACGCAAGACGCGCGCGAGGGATGCCTACGATCGCGCCTTGGGTGCTCGGACCGCTCGGTGCGGTACCATTCGTGGCGCTCACGCCCCAAGCGCGCGAGTATGCGATGGGTTACCGCGTGCCATTCGTCTTGAATGCCGAGCGCACGGCGAAAGCGCAAGTGACTTACGGCGCGGTGATTTTAAGCTTTTTAGGCGGCATGCACTGGTCGCTGGCGGGTACGAAATACGGTAACCCAGCGTTATCACCACGGGCGTTGAGGGCGAGGTATACGTGGAGTGTGATTCCGTCCCTGATTGCGTGGCCGGCGCTATTGATGCCTGAACAAGCGGCGTGCGCGACGGTGGCGAGCGGTTTAGCCGCGGCGTGCGCTGTGGATACAAAGTATGCCGCCCAAGGAGCGTTCCCGCGATGGATGTTGCCGCTGAGGTATGCGTTGACGGCAACGGGAATGGCATCTCTCATGGCAACCGCAATGAGGGATCGTAGTAAGGCGTAGGGATCGTGGTAAAAACGCGACGGTGACATGTACAACACTGCACAGCACAAGTAGCACAATAGCATAATGAAACAATAGGCATCATCTTTCAACGAAATAATAGGTAACTACTTGAAACACGGAATATTTACTTCTTTGCCGGCGCGCATGGCTCGGCGCCCACGCACACGGAAATGGTTTTAGAAAACTTTTGGCCAAACGATTCGTGCTTTGCGTTCGCAAATTGCAGCGTCAACGTATGAGGGCCTGGTGAGAGCTTAATTGTACCTTCCTTTTGCGCCTTACCGTAGTGCAAGTGCGTGTCATCGAAAGGAATGGCCTGTCCCTTCTCAACGAAAGTGCCATCGATCACGATGTGGTGGTGGCCCGTGCCTTCTTGTAAACCTTCCGACGCCGGAGCGAGCTCATAGCCCTTCACACCAAACTTCGCCGTAAACTCCTCTTCGACTTGAGCGCCGTCCTGAGGAGACACCCAGTAAACACCATTTTTACCATCCTTAGCCATCGCAGGCGAGGCAGAGGTCATCACCACCGCGACACCGAGAGCGAACGCGGCGTTGCGGGTAAACGTCACCATGGCTTCGACATCCCGCGACATACCTTGAGCGACGCACACGCGAGCAGAGCGACCACGAGCGGCGGAAGACGAAGACGTGCGCGCACGGCTTACAACGACGTTAACGCGCGTCTGAGCGATGGATGAAGTCATCATCGTTCGTGAATGTTGCGAGGGTTGCAGTGAAGAGTGGCGACGTTTTATCCAGCTCTTTGAGCGCGATTGTAAGGAATATCAATCTAAGTCGTGAATTCAAAACAACTATCGTATAAGTATCTAAGCCGTCGGTTTGCGCGCGATGACGACGTACATAGGGTCGCTTTTTCCGGGATTGGGGGAAATGTCCTCCGCCGAAGGTGGCTCAAATCCGCCCGCAAAGTGGTAATACGCGCCAACAATCCAAACGTGGTCCAAATCACCAGTGCCAGTCCAGATAGACACCGCTTTCGTGGGGAAGCATCTGTTACTAAAGCTCATGATCGCCAATCCACCCGGTTTGAGCACGCGGTTAATTTCACGCATGACTTCAAGCGGTCGAGTCAAATAGTCGACACTCACTGCGTTCGTCACAACGTCAAACGTATTGTCATCGTAAGGAAACGTCGGATCTTCGTTCAAGTCACGGACGGCGTAGTCGTTCAGAATAGGGTTTCTCTTCAACTCGTCTTCGTTCATGCCGATGCCAGAAATCTTCCCAGCCTTGTAACCCGTCGGGTAGTGAGAAATCCAACTGCTGCACACGTCGAGAAGCGCGACGTCGTTGCTCGGCGCCGGGAACGCTCGAGAGTAGTACTTTGTCAACGCCTCAATCGCTTGATCGTCAATGTGCGTCACAAATCTAGGTTGAGAGTAAAAGATAAAGTCTGAGCTTTCGTCGTAACGTGCCATTTCCTTCTCTCCAAAAGGAAACTTGTCTGGGAAGCCAGGTTCTTTAAGTACATCCGCGTACGGGTCAGACTTGGCTGACGCGAACGCCGTACCAGGAGTCATGCTCGCACCCGCGGCAGTGGTAAAACCGATCGAGCGCAGCATGGCCGATGCCCCGGTACCGATGAACGCGCTTCGTCTGGATGTATTCCAGCCATGCTTGACACCTCCTGCTTCACTCGTCGCTCGAGTCTCCATCGCTCCGGCTCGCGTGGCCCGGTGCGCATGCGCGCGCGCTGAAGCGCACCTCGGCGCACCACTCGCCGTGGATAACGCAGTCGTCGTCGTCATCGTCATCACCGCTCGAGTGAGCATGAGTTCTCACTCTCGCGCGCGCGTGTGGTTGTGACAACCGCGTTGAGGTGACGTCGTTAAAGCGCTCCTCGTGCGCCTGGAAGGAATCGCCACGCCACCAGCCACCGCACTTTGCGTCGTGCCGTGCGCGCTGTGCGCGCTGTGCGCCTACATATCGCGAGAAACGTGTCATTGTGACGACGTGTACCTCGCGCGACGACGACGACGACGACGACAACGACATGTCGGGACTTGGCTTGGACTACTCGTCCTCGGAGGAGGATGAACGAGACGCACCCGAAGCCGTCGAAAACATGGGACGCACGGCGGAGGAAGAACGACCGAGCACGACGTTGGCGTCAAAGGTAGAAAGTGTTGTCAACTCGATGCAGTTACCTTCGGCATCAGCTTTATTCGCTGGTGATGCGAGCACCGTAGCGGCATTCGCAAAGGAGGCTACCGCGCCGGCGTCGCAGAGACCGAGTGGTAAGCGACCAGCGCCGACGCCTATATTGAACCCACGCCAAGGGCGACAATCGCATCCAACATCCGTGGGTAAAGTGAACACGCTTCTACCCCCGCAGCTTCGTGGACGGGCGAATCATGCGACGCAGGACTTGGAAGGACTAGGACTCCGAGAGCCAAAGCCAAAATCGCGTTAGCACGCCACCAAGTAGACACGCCGAGGACGCCGCAGTAGTTCGATTAGTGAGTGATGTATAATATACGTAACATAGACTTGATTACAATACACAGGTTCGCTCTCGTCACGATGACATCAAACACTTCAGGAGCTCGGCGTGCGTAGCCTTGTTGCTAGCAAGAATGGGCCGTGTCGTTAAATCTGTCGGATATAATTAATTGTCAGTAATTAATTGTAACATCGGTTGTTGGTGACGATGATTGAATTAGAGTACGCGATTCGCGAACAAAACGCACCGTATTCGTCTCCGATCAAGTTTGTCACCTGCCCTCCAGCTTCTCGAATCTAAGAACATGAAATAATTAATTCAGAACACGATTAAATTATAGTGTGGTACTCACCAACAAAACACCACCAGCAGTGTCCCAGCTGTTCAGATCGGCTTCAAAATACGCCGTGAGCCTTCCGCACGCCACCCAGGCGAGCATAATTGCAGCACTTCCCAGCATTCTAATCGTACGAACGGGTAAATTCGCCAAAGCTGTTTATGGCGAAATAATTAATTGTTAGCAATTATTCGCGAAATAATTAAATGCTTCGCTCTCGGATCGCGCAATTAAATTTACCTGTCATTCCTCGGAGCATGACTTCCGTCGACGCATCTGTAGGCGCGTATCCAGTTACGACCACAGCCTCCAACGCCGTTCGTTCTTCTCCAACCTTCATGGAAGCACCATTTAATCGTGCGCCACCGCCGAGCGTAGCGGTGAAGCACTCATTCCGAAACGGATCTAATATGACTGCTGCTTGCAGTTCGCTATCACGAATAATCTTGTCAGTCAACACATTCAATCGTGGCTACATTCAATGCGCGTACGCAATGCATTGCGCGCCAAACAAGTCGAGGTAAATTATTCATACTTACCCTTTGTACGCCACGCCAATAGAAATCGCTGACAAAGGCATCCCGTGCACGAAATTCGTCGTGCCATCGATCGGATCTACAATCCAAAGCCAACCAGGTCCTATTACCGTGTAAGGATGTCAGTCTAATTAATGCATGACATCATATATTCGAATTATTGATGCAAATAATTTAATTAATTTAATTCAGAGTCAGCGTGCTTCGACGCGGGCATACATACCTGAGTTCAAGAGCTCTCGAAGCGCATCTGCACTCGCATCCTTGCCCGCGGCGACGCTTTCTTCACCCTAGTCTTATGGTTAGCCTAATGTTATGAAACGATGCATCTATTCGTGCGCACCAGAAATCCGTGCGTTGGGAAAGCTTCTGCGACGTGACGTTCGATGATGCGTTGCACCTCGCCGTCGACCTCGGTGAGCAGATCTCGTGCGTTCGCCTTGGTCTTAATCACCTCAGCGCCCACTTTTTCGGACATTACAGCTCCTCCTTCTCGTGCAGCGCGCATAGCGACCTGTTCGTGGTTGAAGAAGACTCGGTGTCAGGGACGTCGGACCACACGCTTGAGCTCTAAAAGTACCTCCAACACCGCTTCTAGTGAAGTTCCATCAGGCGCATGGGCACGCGCGACGACGGCGTCTCGAGGACGAGTTCCGTTCGTAACTTGTTTGTAGCTACGTTTGACTGCGCGCGCGTGAGGCGTCGCCCCATATGTCGCGCGCATCGTCGTCGAGACCGTGGCGCTCATGTTCTATTATGCCTGGACTCGGGTCGTTATCGTCTGACCACGCACGTCCGTCGGTGATTGAGATGTAGCAATCAATCGCGCTCGACAGCGCTGTTCTTCGTCGTCACGTGCGCGCGTGTGCGAGTGCTCGCCGGTTCCGTGTGGCGTTTCACGCGTGCCTCGACGTGCCGTTCGCTTCGCCTAGGACGTGAACTCTAGAGCGTGTCGAGCGTTTAAATCGTTGAAAAACGAATGAGTGCTGACGGCAAAACTCGACGCAAGCGTCATTGGACGCGCACGACCACTCCGCGAACGATTGCAGTGTATTTCTGACGCGCGGTAGACATGTCCAGACTCAAGCTCGTGGCGTTACCACTCAACGACGACGACACGTGCGGACGTCACGCAATTGGCTTGCGAGGCGAAGCATTCGGTGAAGATGACGTGCGACCGTTGAGGGACGAAGAGTTATTAGATTGCGGGCGCGCGGATCCGAACGACCCTACATTAGTAGCCGTGGTGGAGCATTCAGGAGTGTTGCGTACGATTCGTCTCACGCAAAAAGATAGCAAAGTTCGACGATTTCAGTTTCAAACTACGAAAGATGGCGCGGCGACGCCGACGTCGAGGCCTTGGTGGCAATTTGCATTTGTGCCGGGTCAACCCGGAGCTATACTCGTCGTTCAAGCAGAGTCGCAAAATCTACTGTTCACTACGTTACCTAAAAACGAGAATGAATCGAGCTTGGTGTACTTGCTAGGAAAGCATAGTGGAGCGGTGACAAGTCTGACGGTCAGCGCCGACGGAAATGTCACCGCCACAGGGACGGAAGATGGGAGCGTGTCAGTGTGGGCTCTCGATGATGGAAGAAAAGTAGCAAGTATGAAAAGCGCGCACGATGGTTTGGTGCGCTGTGTTGCGCTTTCAGGGAGTAAGACATTGGTGTCGGCGGGACGGGATGGCGTAGTGCGGATTTGGGACATTTTGACGGATGGTCCTCGATTACAAATGATGCACAGGCTCGCATCAGAGCACTTGAAATCTGTCATCACGCTTGCAGTGACACAGAGGCAGCCAGATTACACGATCGTCTCTGGTTCTTCAGATGGTTGTTTGCACGTGTGGCGAATCAGCGAGGACGATTCGTCCGCGCGTCTCGAAAAGGTTCTCGACCACAATAAAGGATTAGCTGTCACTTGTTTATCCTTTAGCGAAGATGAGTCGTTTCTTGCATTAGGGACTCAAGAAGTCAGTGAAACAATTGGTAAAGGCACGGTACAACTTTTTGAGACGAAAAACTGGTCCACTGTGGCATCGCACTCACTTGTTTCGCCATGTTTGACGTGCGAGTACCTTCAGTCAAGTCCAGATAGATTGCTCGTCTGCACCCCACAGACTCCTCCACAGATTTTTGAAGGAGCTCTAAAATTGTCGGCATTGCGACGCGAACGCCCTCCATTAAAGGTCAAAGGCACGCCAGTGCGCCCGAAAGTGGTGACTGAGGATGTTATCGCAATGTCTCCGCAGGTGATTTTGAAAGACGGACGCGAAGAAGAATTGTGGCCAGCTGAGGAAGATCGAGAGAACCAAAAATCTTTTGATGATGATTTTGATCCAGAAGCAGAGTTATTAGATCACATGGCGACTCTGGGTGTGACTGATCCCGAGGAAATTAGACGTCTTACCGAAGCGCACATCAACGCCGTGGCCGCCGCCAAAGTGAGTCGCACAATGTCTCTTCACGAAAAAGCATACCCAGAGTTGACAAAAATCCCAGTAGAGATTCCGCAAAAAACAGCACGCACGGTTAAGATGCAACTTGATCCGAAATGGGTGCAGATCAAAGACCTAGGTCCAAGATTGGAAGACTTGTGGAATCGCAAAGAACGCGAGGAGCAAGTGGCTGATACGTTCGGGATGCGAGCTGGAACGTTACTGATCGCTCCAGAGACGGGTGTAGAGTTCTAAAATAACAATTTAGCTCCTAGTTATAGAGTAGTGTATAATATAAATGTTACATACGTGGGTAGAACATACATACTTTGGATCTATATGTTGCGCTTTCGTGCTGCGGCGTCCGAGAGAGTCTTCTTCAGCGAAGACATGCTTGTGCGTACCAACGACGTCCGAGAGGCACGCATCGCTTCCATGGCCAGTCTTCCTTCTCGAATAGACCGTTCCATCGCTTCTTGTGAAGCTTTCAATGGACTTAGCGGTGGTTTCGTGCGTCGAGCTCCCAGACGCTCGTGAATTTCTTTAGAACGTTCTTCTACTGTCACGCGTGACAAATACTTTTCTCGCTCCAAGGTTTGGGCATCAACATTGACTTCCTCATCCTCCAAACGACACATGTCTTCGTCGTCTTCATCAAGCGCATTTAAACTCGCCCATGACCCTAGACACGCCAAACTATTATCTTTTTCGTTCAGAATACCCGGGCTCGAATGCCTTCGCGGTAAAAGCGTCAGCCAACTGCTGCTACCTTTCTGTTGATCAACACCCGGAAATGTTACCATAGTTGTCTGAAGATGCTCCAACTGAGCTTTTGCGGCTTTCGCTTCTTGAACGGCTTCGGCCACACGTCGAGCAATCTGCTCCTTGGCTTTTCGCTCCTCTTCAAGTGCAGCAAGCGCTTGAGCGGCGTCGCCGTTGACTTTTGAGTTTGTCATTTGCGTTCGAACATCATCCAACTCCAATCTAGCCACTTCACACTCTTTTTCCAAGCTCAGTTTCTGAGACTCCAGCAAAGATAGCTGTTCTTTGATCTTCGTAGCCTCTAGCTCAACTGCTGCCACTTTTGTAGCCCACGCTTCGTTGTTTCTAGCGAGCGCAGCCTCGAATTCTTGCTGGGAGACACAATCTTTTTCAGCTTTCATCTTCGCCTGCATCAGTTTACGATTCATTTCACCGAGTTTTAATACTTCCAGCCGCGCAGCTTCCAATAGCGCATCGCGCATCGGAGTAGGTGTCAATCGCGGACTTGACACATGACATTCGTCCTCGTCTTCGCTCTCAAGCCCAAGCGCGTTCGACCAATCATCCTCTTTGTTTGACGATTGTTTTCTATGCGCGATCTGTGCTTTTAACTGATCTATCTCTCGCAACAGCTCCACATTCTTCGACTTTTCCAGTTCAAGAGCTTCGTGAGAGCCCGTAGATGGCGAACCACGAGCCGCCTCGGGGGCGTCGATTCGCATTGCAACCGAAAACTGACTCTCCAACGACTGTCGACTCGCCCGTTCTTGCTTGAGGGCGGAATTCAGGCGTGAGATTTCAGCCCCTAATTGTTCTCGGACGTGTCGCAACTCTTGTCCGTAATGCGACGTCGGATTCGATCGACTCATGGCTTGTAATTCGTTTACGCGACCTTGAAGAAACTCATTATGGCGCATGGTATCTGCTAGCTTTTCCCTCGCCTCTAACGTGTCTTTTTCCGCAACTTGGTATCGCGAAATTGCACTATTAGCTATCTCGTTCGATTCTCTCCACTTGACTGAATTCACTTCAGCCTGAGCCGCTCGTTCAGTGAGTGCGGCAATTTCGCGAGCGTCAGAGCGAATGCGCATTCGCGCTTGCTCAAGTTCGATTGCCAAAGTCTCATTTTCTGCAGCAGATGCCGCAGAAAGCGCCGCAATAGTGTCCTGTAATTTTTTGCAGTCTTGAGATAGCGCCTGAACCTTGTGATCAGCGGCTGTCGTCACTTTCGAGGCGTACGCGAGTTCAGCTGTCGCCTCTTGAAGCAACCGTCCGCGCAACGAGTCGATGGAGCCATCGTGTAAAGCCCCTCCAGCGAGTACCTCGGACCCTTCAAGCGACCAAACACGCGCACGTAATGTCGCGGATTCGGATTCTGCTGCTCGCCTCGCGCCTTCCGCGAGTTCTAATCGACTTTGTGTTCTATCTAACACTTGTTCAGCTGTTTGTAAAGCCACCCGTAGTTCGCTCACGCGCCTTTGCAACCCATCGCTTTCTGCACTCGGGGCTATAGGTCGAATCAATCGCGCGTGATTAAGTTCAATATAGCTCTCACTCTCACTCGGCACCTGTTTCGCCATCGAAAGCGTCATCGTCGGCGACCGAGGGGTTTCTCCGTCGCCAAACGCACGATCGCCCATCCGATCGTCCTCAAGCATCGAGCTCGCGATCGAACCCGGGCTCAGCACCGTACACGGACTCGTGTCGATCGCAGAATCGCGTTTATTCGACACAGGCGTCATATTTACCCCCGAGCGGTAACTTTCCGTCATTCTCAGACGCTCGCGTGCGGTAATTCACGCGAGGTTTTTCCCGCCAATCCGCGTTGCTCGCCGCACCACCGCCTCTGGTCGTTGCCTCCGTCGTCGTCGTCGTCGTCGTCGTCGTCGTCGTCGTTGCCTCCGTCGTCGTCGATCGCGTGGTGTGAGCACAATCTAGACTTATGACACGCACACGCACACACGCACACACGCACACACGCCCTCGCGCGTCGTCGTGTGGCTCACGGGGCCGTCAACGCCTGGACAGGCGCAGGCGCCTTCACGCGCACCCACAGCCTCACACAGTCACACAGTCACAGCCTCACGGCGCCGAAACACCCACGAAAAAGCGCGCGAACGCGTGGTTGGGCCGAGCATGGATTATTACACGACTCGTATACTAGTATACTAGGCTTACGATGTACTCCAGTACGATAGACGCCCGTACACCACACCCACCCAGGGGACGGACAGTAAACAACACGCCGCATGTCCGACCGAACATCTCGGCCTCGCGGCGTGTCCGCGGGGCGTTTGAACATCCCACCGCTCGAGCAGCGGGTGATTGGATGGATGGCGCGATCGACCTCGACGACGTGCGAGGGGACCTCCGAGGACGACGCGGGATAATCACGCACGCGCGTGTGTAGGTTTGTGTAATACATTGCCATGTTGAGCTCGATGCACGTCAACGCCGTGCGCGTGCGGGCGTTTGGAAAGACGCCCACGTCGTCGTCGTCGTCGTCGTCGTCTGTCAAGGGTGGAGGACGCGCGATTGCGGTCGTCGCCGCGCGTCGAGGCGATAACACCGCCGCGGGGAAGAACGAGAAGAAAAATACCAAAAAGAATACAAAGGATGGCACGAAGAATTCGAAAAACTTGAAGCCTCCGATGGATGGGAAGACGACGTTGAAGATTGGCACGCTTTCGGTGGATGTGCCAGTGACCATTCCACAGAGCGTGATCGACGCGCCACGACCGGCGGTGTACGCTGCGAGCGCGTTAGGGCTGTTGCTGGCGAAGAAGATTTTATTCGGTGGACGTAGACGTAGCAAAGGTTCGCTCGGCGAGTTGGAAGAACGAGGAATGTTGGATGAAAACCGCGACGTGGATGAGGAAAAATTCTACAAAGGCATGATGAAGCAAGTGCGCACGGTTCAAATGCCCGAACTCACGGATGAACAAATTCAAGCCGCGCGCGAGCGTCGTCGACAATCATCCGGCGGCGATGACGATTTCTCCAAATCCATAGCCGCGGCGGAGATCCCAGCCAACCACCCATGGGCGATGAAGGAGACGCTTTCACGAGAAGAGCAAGAGGAGCAAGAGCGCCGAGTGCTCGAGGCGAACCGCCCTAGACAAAAACGCCGCGGACCGCCGCCGTCGAATTAAGATTTCTAATTGACTATCGGTGTGTATTGTTATACGACTATTAGTATTCTAACGACTTTATGTAAAGTTTTTAAAGTTCGTCGCGCGGCGTCGCATCCGGAATCTTATATGGATCATCATCCTCGGCATCCGCAGCGACGTCACCGATGCCTACGTCAGACAATGTTGCTTCTACACCAAAATCCGCGATATTTGCGTCATCCGGCACGCCGTCCACGACTGAATCGACCGCTTTCGTGGTCGCCGCGCTCCGATACATGGGATGAAAGCGCGCGAGCATCGGCGTGCGTTTCCAAAGAATGTGTATCACGACGAGCATGAAGATCGTGAACCCAATCCACAAAATGATACGATCCATGAACGTTTGTCGCTCGATAGTGCCGATCAATTTTCTCCCAGCACCGAGCTTTGTGGTTTGATTTGAGTACTCTGTGCCCGTTTTCTCCATCGTCGCCGTAGACTCAGTCATCGCCGCTAAAGTTCTCTCCCCCTTTTCTAATTCCGTCGCCATGAGCTGCCGAGCTCGCCTCAACCCTTCTGTTGCCTCATTCGACATCGCTACCGCACCTTGGCCTTTGATATCATCCAACTTGGTCGTTCCGCCCGGGTTCGTCAACAGCTCCTCACGTTCGAGGTCCTCTTTCTTCCTCTCCCTCGCCGCCGCTTCCACGGCTGCGTGCCGTATGATTGATCTCGTCGACTCCAACCCAAGTTCTCGTTCTCGTACCATGTGCGTTATCTCTTCTCGCTCGCTATCTATGGCTTCTTCGGCTATTTCTTTCAGCTCCTCAATTAGCTTTCGCAACGCGTGCACCTCCTCTCGCGCCCGTCGCACGCCATCCTCGCGCGTGCCATCATCCGAATCCGCACACGACACATTCACGCGTGTTAATATCTCTCGTTCTAGCGTGCGTATTTTATCATACACCCCTTGTGCTTCGTCCTTGAGCGTTCCCATGGGTGGCACTGTGTGTGGCGCGCGCGCGCCATTTGGGCCACGCCCAACGACTTGGTCGACACGTGCCTAGGGCCTAGGATGTTGTTATCGAAACCCATGGTCGGGGACGTTTATCGTATTATAATAATTTTAGTCTCATATACGTTACACAAAAAATACATTTCTCAGTCGTGTTCGGACACTGAACGATTCGCCTCGAAATCGTCCTCGCGCGGCACTCTTCCGCACGCGTGGTGAGCGAGCGTTGTGTACCCAACCGACGCGAGTAGACGCATACGCACACGATGTCGTCAGGGTTTCGCGTGCTCCACCTCGTGCGGCCGTTCTTGAGCTTCCTTCCGGAAGTCAAAGCGGCCGATCGCAAGATTTCCTTTCGGGAAAAGACGCTCTACACGTGCATCGCGTTGTTTGTGTTCTTGGTATGCTCGCAATTGCCGTTGTACGGGATTAACACCGCGAGTGGGGCCGATCCATTCTACTGGGCGCGCGTGATCATGGCGAGTAACCGAGGGACGTGTATGGAACTTGGGATTTCGCCAATCGTGACGTCTGGATTGGTGATGCAGCTCTTGGCGGGGTCCAAGATCATTGAGGTGGATGAGAGCGTCAAGGAAGACAGAGCGTTGTTGAACGGTGCTCAAAAGCTTCTCGCTGTGCTGATCACCATCGGTGAAGCCGTGGCATACGTTGTGAGCGGTATTTATGGTGATGTTCGCGACTTGGGTGTGGGCAACGCCATGCTCATCATTATTCAGCTCTTCTTTGCGGGAATAATCGTGATTTGCTTGGATGAATTGTTGCAAAAGGGTTACGGCTTAGGGTCGGGTATTTCGCTTTTCATCGCCACCAACCAATGCGAAAGCATCATCTGGAAGGCTTTCTCGCCGACGACAGTGAACACTGGTCGCGGGACTGAGTTCGAAGGCGCGATCATCGCGTTTTTCCACCTCATGCTGACGCGCACGGACAAGATCCGCGCGTTGAAGGAAGCTTTCTATCGCACCAACTTGCCGAACATCACGAACTTGATGTCGACGATTCTCATTTTCTTGATTGTCATCTATTTCCAGGGTTTCCGCGTTGACTTGCCGGTGCAATCCAAGCAAAACCGTGGCTACGTGCAGAACTACCCAATCAAGTTGTTCTACACGTCCAACATGCCGATCATTTTGCAGTCTGCTTTGGTGTCCAACTTGTACTTCATCTCCCAGCTCTTGTACAAGAGATATGGTGGTAACTTTTTCATCCAACTCTTTGGTCGCTGGCAAGAAAGTGAGAGCAACGGCCAACTTATCCCCACCGGCGGTTTGGTGTATTACATTTCGCCGCCGACGTCTTTGGCTGACATCGCGGCTAACCCGCTTCACGCCATCTTCTATGTCACCTTCATGCTCTCTGCTTGCGCGTTGTTCTCCAAGACTTGGATTGAAGTTTCTGGTTCTTCCGCCAGAGACGTGGCCAAGCAGCTCAAGCAGCAGCAAATGATCATCAAGGGTCACCGTGATGTCAAGATTGAGAAGGAGCTCAACAGGT
>Ga0181553_10003251_pt1 | contig 14119 bp, 16 predicted proteins | sample 011ome_17_FD_133753 | JGI IMG/M metagenome (GOLD analysis project Ga0181553, IMG submission 133753) | Coastal salt marsh microbial communities from the Groves Creek Marsh, Skidaway Island, Georgia - 011502XT metaG (megahit assembly) | ecosystem: Environmental > Aquatic > Marine > Intertidal...
ACTGAACTCAACCGCCATTACAGAAACCATAGATAGCCGCATTTATCCAAGTAGTTCGATGAACATTTTATCGCGAGAAGAAATTTCTAATCTCGCGCAAACTGATGAAAAGGGCCTGCATGAATTATATCGTCGCTGCTCACTGGCAATCCTTAATTCAGGAACAGATATTGATGACGCCCATGTGCTGTTAGAAATGTACCCAGATTTTGACATTGAGGTACTGCAGCAGGATCGCGGTATTCAGTTGAAACTAATGAATGCTCCTGAAACGGCTTTTGTTGATGGTGTTCTAATCAATGGTATCCGGGACCTACTATTCGAGGTCCTCAGAGACATTGTCTACACCTATGATCAGGTACTCGATAATCCGCGCTTTGACCTGACAACCTCATCGGGTATGACCAATGCGGTATTCGAAATTCTTCGTCATGCCCATGTGATGGTGCCAGAAAAAGAGCCAAACTTAATCGTTTGTTGGGGCGGACATTCCATTGGCCGTGAGGAATACCTTTATACCAAGAAAGTAGGTTATGAACTTGGTTTACGTGACATGGATATCTGCACCGGCTGTGGTCCGGGTGCGATGAAAGGACCCATGAAAGGAGCGACTATTGGTCACTCAAAACAGCGTCATCGAGGCGGGCGTTACATCGGTATTTCTGAACCCGGCATCATTGCTGCCGAATCACCGAATCCGATTGTTAATCATTTAGTAATCATGCCAGATATTGAGAAAAGACTAGAGGCATTTGTCCGTCTGGGGCATGGCATTATCATTTTCCCCGGTGGTGTCGGAACTTGTGAAGAGTTGTTGTATTTGCTGGGAATACTATTGCATCCCGACAATGCTGATATTCCCTATCCGCTGGTATTGACCGGTCCGAAATCTGCGATTGCCTATTTTGAAAAAATCGATCGCTTCATCAAAGCAACACTCGGCGAAGCGGCAGCTAGTAAATATCAAATTGTAGTCGATGATCCTTCAACTGTTGGACGCATCATGTCCGAAGGAATGGAAGCAGTGAAACGCAACCGGCAAAAGACTCAGGATGCCTATTTTTACAACTGGGGTTTAACCATTGATGCCGATTTTCAGCGGCCATTCTTTCCTTCTTTTGACAATATGCGCTCCCTGCAAATTCATCAAGATCGCCCGGTTCATGAACTCGCCGCAGATCTCCGTCGACTGTTTTCGGGGATTGTCGCCGGTAACGTGAAAAGTGAGGGTATTGCGGAAGTGAAGAAGCACGGTGCTTATGAAATTAGTGGTCAGCCAGAAATTCTAGAGTTATTAGACGAATTGCTACAATCATTCATAGAACAGCATCGCATGAAATTACCGGGTACAACATACGTACCCTGTTATCAGATTATTTCATAATGGATGTGGCTTGATTTATTTAGTTACCAATCTAATACGTTAACCATTTGCTGCACTAGTTGTTCATGCTACAGTGCGCTTTTTTTGAGACGAGACTATGTACTCTTACGACGAAACATTAGCCTGTGCAGAGGGGCTAAAACAAATACTTCATGATGTGCCAGATACCGCAATTATCCTGGGCAGTGGTCTCGGCTCATTTGTTGATGCAATCGATATAGAATCTACAACACCCTATAGTGAGATCACTAATTTTCCACAAACTACCGTTAGTGGCCACGCAGGAAGTTTGCTGAAAGGCACCTTGGCCGGAAAACCCATTTTGTGTTTACAGGGACGCGTTCATTCTTACGAGGATCAGCAACCACGATTTATGACCGTTGCTTTGCGTGCATTAAAGATGATCGGCGTCAAGAACCTGATTATTACCAGTGCCGTGGGCTCCTTGAAAGAATCCATGCCCGCCGGTTCATTAATGATGGTAACTGACCACATTAATTTTTCTGGCATCAGTCCACTGGCGGGACCCAACGATGAGCGTTTTGGCCCGCGTTTCCCGGATTTAACGGAAGCCTATCCTGAACAACATCAAGAGCGACTACGTCGTGCTGCCAGTGAAGCCGACATCCAACTCCATGAAGGTGTGTTTTTGATGGTCAGAGGACCGGTGTTTGAAACACCTGCCGAGATAAAAATGTTTCAAACCTTTGGTGCTGATGTGGTGGGCATGTCTATGGTACCCGAGGTACTCATCGGTCATCACTGTGGATTAAAGATAGCCGCTGTTGCCATGATCACCAATCTCGGTGCCGGCATGACAGAGAATAAACTAACCCACGATGAGACACTCTCTGAAGGTGCCAAGGCTGCGAGTTCAATGGCGCAATTACTTCAGGCATTTGTAGCACAGTTGAATTAATCGAGTTGGTATCGTTTTGCTAACTCAACCATTTGCTTGAATGGTTGCAACATTACCTGATAACTTGTGCCTGGCTGCAAACTCTCCAAGCCATACACCACACTCTCAATAGTGGATAAGCTTTCACGCAGGCTGCTTTTGCGCACTTCGTAAGCTGAGCGTGGATATCCAGTCAGGGCTAATCGCGGCAATTGCTGCAGTGCTGGATTCAGATGCAGTATTTTTTTGGCTTTGTTCCATGTGGCATCGATCACTACGAGTTGTTCAACGGTTTTGGGCTCAGCCGCAATGGGGCTCAGCCAACTCATATTGGGAAATAGCAGTGTGCTGTTCGTCTGTAGCACACGATCCAGCACCGCATTATCTAATATCTCGGCAACCACTAGTTCACTTTTGGTTAAACATTGGTGAACCATCCGGCCTGTGTTGTAAGGATGCTGAACTTCTTGTGGATGCTGTATGATAAGCACTTTGATAGGCGATTCACACTCGACGATCGCAGCACAGTAACATTCTGAGCGTGGACGTGTGCATTGCTGGCAATATTCTCTGGACATTATGACCACACAATCTGAAATACAAGTTCGTTGGTTAGACCCAATCCAATATCCGCTGGCGAATAAGTTCATTCGTCAACATGGATTTCGTGGCCGAGTTCGTTCAAATGATCAGTGTATGGTAATGAGAAATCAAACGGAAGGCATTATCGCGCTGGCTTTTTTACGTCCCATGCAACAGAGTCTGTTACTGACAGCAGTGGCAGTAGCCCCTGATTACCAGGGACAAGGATTGGTAAAACAGTTACTCGGAGCGATGTGTTATGCATTCACTGAACAAACCTACACATTTAGTCTGAATGATCTGACTAGTTTGTATCAGCAGCATGGCTTTAGTGTCGTTGAGGAAGCAAAACTGCCTGAGGATGTATCGAGTCGGTTACGAGCATACCGTGATCAAGGTCGTTTGATCACCCCGATGATTTATGAAGGTTCATCATCAACCTAGGCAACAGATAAAGCCCATGATGGCTTGATAAATTGCTGTGAGTCATTACATTAGACCTATCATTTAACCTATGAGTAACCGGCCATGGCCACTATCGAGATAACAAAAGACAACTTTAATGAAGTGATGGAAGCGAATGATTTTGTCATTCTCGATTTCTGGGCACCTTGGTGTGGACCATGCAAAAACTTCGCGCCGATTTTTGATGATGTCTCTGAGCAGCACGATGACATCGTATTCGGAAAAATCAATACCGAAGAGCAGCAGGAGTTGGGCGCTTATTTTAATATCCGCTCCATACCTACCCTGATGATTCTGCGGGAAAAGATTGCGCTCTATTCAAATGCCGGTGCAGTACCGAAAGGAGCTTTCGAAGAGATTATCGCAAAAGCCAGAGCACTTGATATGGATGAGGTTAAGAGCCAGCTAGCGGAGCAGGAATCAGCAGCGCAGGACGCGGATGAGAAAGATCAATAATCCTAAGGCCTGGCATTGCCATCTTAAGGCAAAAGATATTCGTATAAACTTTTGACAGTTTAATCTACTAGTACTAATCAAACTATTATGACGCAGCCCATAGACATCAATGTCGAGACGTTTTTTATCGAGTCTCAGTCTAATCCCGACAAAGACTATTTTGTCTTTGCCTATACTATTACCATCACCAACAATGGTTTTGAACCGGCTACTCTGTTGCGCCGTCACTGGATTATTAAAGATTTCAATCAGAAGGTATTGGAAGTGCAGGGGGATGGCGTTATTGGTGAGCAACCACGGTTAGAGCCGGGAGAGCAGTTCACCTACACTTCAGGTACATCAATAGAGACTGATGTTGGCACTATGAAAGGCAGTTACACCATGCAGACCGATGCCGGTGAGGAATTTGACGCAACCATTCCTGAATTTGTGCTCTCTGCCCCACAGGCCACGATCCACTAACCATCTGAGCTAAAACACGACAGAAGTTAGTTTTCAATCAGGGCTGATTTGTCATTCAATTTTATCGACTCTGTTTGTCTGCTAACTATGGTACTCTGAATGGATGTCAGTTGATTTAAACCCAGAACTATTCACACAACTTGCGCTCGACCTTGAACAGCAACCCCTCAAGGGTTTTCCTGATCATTTCTTTATTCTTGATTGCGAAACAACAGGCGGCAGGCCGGTGCGTGATCGCATGACTGAGCTGGCATGGATTGAAATCAAGGAGGGCAAAATTGTTGGACATCATGACCAGCTATTTGACCCTGATATCCCCATTCCACCCTGGATACAAAAACTCACAGGCATATCAAATCGCATGGTTGAGGTGCAGCCGCACTTTAAACAGTGTGCAGACGAACTCTACGAGAGACTCAATCAACAGGTCATTATGGCGCATAACGCACGCTTTGATTATGGCTTTTTGAAGAATGAATTTCGCCGCTGCGGCAAGTCATTTACTGCCAAAACCTTCTGTTCGGTTAAACTCAGCCGCAAACTGTATCCAGAGCAAAAGCGCCATGGTTTAGATCACATCATTAATCGCTGTGCTATCAAATTACAATCACGACACCGAGCTATGACTGACGTGCTGGCAGTACTCGCCTTTCTCCGGCAAGCATGCCGGGATTTCCCAGAACAAGAGCTGCATCATATCAGTCAGGCATTTCTCAAACGCCCCTCGTTACCGAGCCACCTTGAAGAGGCAGAGGTGAATCAATTACCGCATGAGCCCGGGGTGTACTACTTCTACGATGACAAAGATAACTTGCTTTATGTCGGTAAATCAGTCGATATTCGTACCCGGGTAATGAGTCATTTTGTGCAAGATCATGCCTCGGCAACTGACGCCAAATTATCACGTCAGATCCACCATATTGATTATCGTCTCACAGCAACAGATTTTGGCGCCCAGTTACTTGAGGCGCAGGAGATCAAGCGTCTTAATCCAAGTTACAACCAACGGCTCCGACGTAACTCGGGTTTATATCAATTGCAGTTACATACCGATCAGAATGGCTTCCTGAAGCCAACCATTTGGGCTGTGAAAGAAATTGATAATGGCCTGGATAGTTATGGTTTATATCGTAGTCGACGCCAAGCGAAGCAATTTTTACGAAAGATTGCGCGTGAGCATTCGTTATGTCTGCAGAATCTGGGACTTGAAACGCAATCTGAAAACGCCTGTTTTGCCTTTCAATTAAACCAATGCAAGGGTGCCTGTTGTGAACTCGAGAAGGCAGAAGATTACAACGCACGACTATTGGCAGCACTGGAGATAAAGAAACGGCTAGACTGGCCCTGGACGGGGCCTATCTTGGTTAAGGAGGCAAGTGAGTCAATTGAGCGTCAGTACAAAACGCATCTGGTATACCAGTGGTGTTATTATGGTTTAGTCGACAGCGAAGACGCTATGCACGATTATCTGCAACAACCATTGCCAGAATTTGATCTGGATATTTACCACATTCTGGTGCGGTTTTTGTTTAATAAATCAAAGACGCGCTCCAAACTATTCTCAATACAACCGCTTGAAAAAATAACTGCCAACGAGCAGAGCGTTGCATGAGTTTGGAGCATTATCGAATAATCTGCGATTCCTACCTTGTTGTCAGTGGCAATAGCCACTAAATTTGTATCAATACCATGAGAAATCTCGTATAGCTATTTAAGACATGATTGATAACGAAGCACTGATATGAACGAATATTTACAAGCTAATGAATACTTTGATTATGACAACCCCAAAGTAGCGTCACTCGCGCAGGAAATTATTGCGGCTGTCGACGATGATCCGGTTCAGCAGGCCATCGCGTTGTATTCGTATGTAAGAGATCATTATTCCTATAATCCATATCAATTTAGCTTGTCACCCGATCAACTTAAGGCCAGTCATTGCGTCGAGCAAAGCGAATCTTATTGCATTCCCAAAGCGGTACTACTCGGTGCCATGTGCCGTAGTATTGGTATACCTGCAAGACTCGGGTTGGTGGATGTGAAGAATCATATCAGCAGTCAAAAACTACTCGACTTATTAAAGTCAGACGTCTTTGTGATGCATGGTTATGTTGATTTATATCTGAATAATCGTTGGGTAAAAGCAACGCCAGCATTTGACAGCAAGTTGTGTCAATTTTTGGGCATAGCGACAATGGAATTTAATGGAACTGAAGATTCCGTATTCTCAGAATATAATCTTGATGGTGCCAAGCACATGGAATACCTCAAGCAACATGGAACCTTCGTCGATGTGCCTGTCCAGTTAATCTACAGAGCTGTGATGGAGGCTTATCCACATCTCATGGAAGACTCCGATGTCAGACAACAGATGGCTCAGCAGTCGCTAGAAAAGGATGCCGAGCTCGAAAAGGTCTAAGCGCTTGAACGTCTGTTTGCGGTCAGATTTCTGGCAATGAATATTCGCGATGCCAGAGAAAACCCCCCTCCCCAGAACAGACCATAAAGTAGCAAGAAGAAGCCCAGTGAGTTAATGGTCATTGCACCGAAAAGACTCGCCACAATGTAAGCAGCCAGACCACCGAATGAGCCGGTAATAAAACTTGAAACGGTGTTCAGGTTCGTCAACCAGGAAAAGAGCCGATAAAACACGCCAATGAACACTAGCCACAGGATAAGTAGCCATGTTAATGCCAGACCATTGTGATGAAGCTCTATGATGCCCATCTGGTGTAGGGTGACATCGTAGGCAAAACCTAAAAATGAGATTGTGATCAGTGGGAGTGCTATTTTTGACCTGATCAGTCCTGGCAATATCAGAATGTAGGCAATCAAACCGACTACTGGGCCAAGCCAGTAGTAGTCACTTTTTGCCGTCGATATCAGTGACAGCCATACCACCTGGAAGGCAAGCGCAAGGAGGATTGTTTTACTAGTAGTCGTTAACTTCATTGATGTAATAGGGTCTTCTTGATAGCGGTTTGACCAGATGAATTTGAGCGACACTTATGACGCCTTCCTGAAATCCACCAGCGCAATAACATAGGTAAAAGTTCCACATTCTACGGAATGTTTCATCATAACCATGTTTAGAGATATGCTTAAAAGCAGCATTAAAATTATCGTACCAATCCATAAGGGTTTTAGCGTAATGGTCGCCCATATCAAATAGATGCACCATGCGCATGTCGGTGGCATTGGTTACCGACTGACTGATTGAATTCACCGATGGTATGCAGCTACCCGGGAATATATATCTTTTGATAAAGTCGATATCTTTTTTAGCAGAGTCGAAGCGCTGATCTGCGATCGTGATCGCTTGCAACATAAATTCACCGTTAGGTTTCAGCAGTTTCGAGCACTGGGCAAAATACTCATCGTAATAATGATGGCCAACGGCTTCGATCATTTCGATTGAAACTACTTTATCGTACTGGCCTTCTAAGTCGCGGTAATCTTCGAAGAGCAGTTCTATCTTATGCTCGAGGTTATGCTGCTGAACTTGCTTCTTAGCATGGTCGTATTGCTCTTTTGAAATGGTTGTGGTGGTTACCTTACAACCATAATTTTTTGCCGCATGAATCGAGAAACTACCCCAGCCGGTGCCAATTTCTAATACATGATCATGCTCGGTTAAGTTCAGGCGCCGACAGATTCGATCAATTTTCTCGATCGAAGCTGATTCAAGTGTTGCTTGCTTATCCAGATAAATACCGCTGGAATACATCATAGTTGGATCAAGAAACGCTTCAAATAATTCGTTGCCCAAATCATAGTGCGCAGAGATATTGCGTTTTGAACCATCAGCAGTGTTTTTGTTTAGCCAATGGAACATCTTTTTAAGCGGGATAGTTAATCGTGCAATACCTTTTTCCATGTTATCCATGGTGCTTTGATTGATGGCAAATAAACGGATTACATTTTTTAAATCGGATGTGTCCCAGTAACCTAGCATATAAGCTTCAGCGGCACCGACACTACCGCCGAATGCCATATAACGATAAAACTGTGGGTGCTTGACTTGAATATCGGCATGAACCCAGTCTGGCTGGTTTGTGATAATGGAGTGCGTTACACCATTCTCGGTAACCTCAAGGGTTCCAAGTTCAAGTTTGTTAAGTTGTTGTAACAACTGCTTGCGAAGGAAGGAAGTTAGTTTGCCTTCTTTTTTTTCTTTTGCTTGCTCATCAAGGCGGCTAGCAAACTCGCGCAAGGAAAATTCTTCGGCACTCATAGGGGTAACTCTATATTGTCGTATTAGTCACTTGTACGCATAGAGTCTGGGTTTGGATGATCGTAAAACTTGGCACCTTTGAGCTTAAGTTTCAGTGCCTGCCAGTAGATAGCGAGCACCACTTTTAGAGTCATGAATGGATACTGTCGCAGGGCTTTACTCAAGCTCCTATGACTAATCGGCTCGGCTTCGAGCTCCATGTAAGCATTGAACCAGTGCTGGCCCTGTTTGAAGTTATCCATGTTAATAATGATATCGTCTTGTGGATGTGAAAATTGCCACTTATAGCGGAAATCCATGTCCAGAAAGGGCGATACATGAAAATTCTTATCAAATGAATCAATGATCATGGGTTTTTCGTCAGTCACTTTAGTTACGTAGACATGACGTTCATCCCACGGTGTGTTGTTAATCTCAGACAAGATATAGCTGAGTTTATCCTGGTCGTTGTAACAATAGTAGAACGAGACCGGATTGAAGCAGCAACCAAAATAAGTTAGGTGGGTGAGGATACAGATGCGACCGGTAAAGTTATCGCCAGTCTGCTCAGTGATATGATGTTGCACTGCACTACGGATATCACTATCACGACCAATATAATTAGCATGATTAAACCAGGCCAGATTACGCTTTGCATGTGACCATAAGCCGTGACATTCAAAAACTGAGTCGAGTTCATCAATATCCAAAAAACACATGAAGGTTTGGTACTCGAACCGGTGGTTGATAGGTTGCGTTCGTGTGTGTGAGACCTTACCGAAGTATAGTTTGCTGTTCACAGCCAATATCCTCATAGAAGTGGTTCAGAGCCGCGAGTGCTGACACCACGCCATCTTCATGAAAGCCATATCGCCAATAGGCACCACAGTAGTAGATTCGATCAGAGCCGTTGACATCACGGTGTCTTGCCTGTGCAGCAACAGATTCAGAAGTGAATAACGGATGATCGTATTCTAATGTCTTTAGAATGGTACCTGGGTCAATTGCCGCCGTGTTATTCACCGTCACACAGAACGTATGTTTCGATTGCAAAGACTGCAGAATATTCATGTTGTATGTCAAAGTTGCCTGACTGATATCTTCTTTTAATAAATGATAATTCCATGCAGCCCAAGCCAGTTTTCGTTTCGGCATGAGTCTTTGATCGGTATGCAGTATTACATCATTGTGCTGGTAATGCATAACACCAATGGTCTCTTGCTCTAGGTTATTGGGTACATCGAGTTGTGCAAATGCCTGATTGCTGTGACAGGCATTGAAAACATAATCGTAAGACTCCTCGGTATCAGCTGTCCTGACGATAACACCGGATTCTGTTCTGGCAATTGAGGTCACCGCAGCATTGAGTTTTATGCGCTCAAGATAGTTTTTGCACAAGGCTGTCAGATAGGATTTCGAGCCACCTTTAATGACATACCACTGCGGTCTGTCGTTCACGCTCAACATCCCATGGTTGGTAAAAAAACGCACAAAAAACTGCGCTGGGAAGGCCATCATTTGTGCCCGGGACATGGACCAAATCGCTGATCCCATCGGGATAATGTAATGCTCGATGAACTGCTCAGAGTATAGGTTGTCTGCCAAATATTTCCCTAGTTTGATGTCTTTATTCTCAGGCTCGAGCAATTCGGCCGACTGCTCATTAAAGCGCAATATATCGCGGATCATGCGATGAAATGAGGGACGGAAAAAGTTGCTTCGTTGTGCAAACAGCGTGTTGATGGTCGTGCCGTTGTATTCCAGACCCGTACGGTCACAACTGACACTAAAGCTCATATCACTATTTTAGTATTCAACGCCAATTTCGCCGAGTAACTGGAGGAAGTTTGGATAGGTTTTTTGATTGAATACAATAAAACCAGTATCTATCTTGTGCTTTTCATCCCCGATGCTTATGTCATGAGTATGAGTGTGACCGCCGATGTAATCGTTGGCTTCATAAACAGTAATGTCATGTTGCTTACTGAGGTGATAAGCAGCAACATTCCCAGCGATACCTGTTCCAATAACTGCGATTTTAGCCATTATAAAATCCTTTTGAGTATCGCGAACCTTAGTCGCGCAGGCAATATGGTGATTAATCTAAATGGGATTGTGAACCGCTTGGGAAACGATATCTCAGGTTTCATTGATTGCATACCGTTCATGATGTGTTTTGCGGCTGTTTCAGGTTCGATGAGACCGGGCATATTGAAATCGTTTTTATCGGTCAACGGCGTTCGCACAAAACCGGGACAGATGACCGACACAGCAATATCCTCTCGAGCTAAATCGAGTGCCAGACCTTGAAAGAAATTCCTCGATGCCGCCTTACTTGCACTATAGGCGTGACCCCGTGATAAGCCTGTCCAGGCAACTGAGCTGCTCATAGCGACAATGTAAGGCGAAAAGGAATTTCTCAAGTGGGGTAAGCAGGCTTCAACGGCATAAACCTGAGAGGTAAAGTTGACCGCCATCATCCGCTCGTAGACCGCAGAGTCGAATCGCTTAGTATTGACGTATTCCGCATTGCCGGCATTTAGTATGATGCAATCCAACCCACCATGTTTTGCCACAATGCGCTCGACCACACGCTTAACATCCTCAGCCTGAGTGACATCACAATCGATATGATCGGAGGCTGGCATGTCTGCGATAACACTGGTATCTCGCGCACTAACAATGAGTTGAGCGCCAGCTTCAATGAGCGCAGTGGCCAAATGATAACCAATACCCTTGCTGGCTCCGGTTAGCCATACCACTTTATTTTTCAGATGGTATTTCATCGTGTCAGTCGACGATTAATGATCTGTATGCAGGAACCTATAAGCGGTATATTCTGGTATATCATCTGACCGACATCATAATAATCTTGATGCTCGGTGATCAGGCCATGTTCATTGACTCGACATCGCGATGAACCATCGACATGGATAGCCTGTCCCTGCTTCATTTTCGGGTGGCAAAAGGTCATGATCCAGTCCTGATGAAATAACCCTGGACCATAGCTGACTTCTTGATAGTCAAATTGAATGGTGGTTAGGTTAGCGTACAGGTTGCGACAATATTCAGTCAGCTCGCCCAAGCCATCCACTCGATGGATCGGGTCTATGAATACAACATCAGCATCATAAAGGTCACTGAGAATTTCCAAGTTGTCTTTACTGAGCGTGTTGTAGAGCTTACGAAAGCGTTGGTTGGCTTCTTCAAGCATGTTACAGCTCCTTCTTGATCCGCTCAGGGATCGGTTGTAACTCCCATACCAAGCCTACGAAGCTCATGAGTTTAAGTATGTAAAAACTGATGTCGATTTCCCACCACTTGAATCCTTGCCTAACCGTTGCTGGAAAGTAATGATGGTTATTGTGCCACCCTTCGCCGAGTGTGATCAGTGCCAGCCATAAGTTATTACGACTATCATCTTTGGTGTTAAAGCGTCGTTTTCCGAATACATGGCACAGGGAATTGATCGTGTAAGTGGCGTGATACAGAACAACCGTTGAGACAAACATGCCCCATACCAACATCTGTCCGGCAGTTGTGCCCAGTCCCGGGTAGTAAATCTCTAGTAACCATCCAATGCCAAATAACGCGACACCGAGTATTACCGGCGGCAATATGTCGAATCGATCGAGCCATCGGAGCTCACGAAATTTTGCAAAGTCTTTGATTCGTGACAGGTCAGTAGTGAAATTCTTGTCGCTCAAGAACCATAGCATATGACTCCAGACGAAACCTTGTTGGGCTGGGGAGTGTATATCTTTCTCAGTATCAGAATTTACATGATGTGCGCGATGATGCGATGCCCACCACAACGGGCCACGTTGTGCAGAAGTCGCACCAATAAAAGCGAATAAGAACTGTACCGGGCGGCTGGTTTTAAAATTGCGGTGTGAAAAGTAGCGATGGTAGAAACCTGTAATTGCAAACATGCGCAACAGGTATAACCCGACCGCAGTCCAGAATGCTATCCAGCTAAACCCAACCCAGAAAACGGCGAGTGCTGCTAAGTGAACCAAGATAAACGGCACAATTCGATACCAATCAATATGGTTTGAATTATCTGTTGATGCATTGGTATTGTCGAACCAGTTAGATATGTTTAGTTTACTCATTATTGTATTTATTCTCTGTTACCGGATGTCGCACATTCCGGATGTTGTTTGTCTTTGCATTATCAAGTCAATCTCGCCGACTGATATGCCGAATTTTGTCATGATGGTTTTACCTAATAAGTTATTTTCGTCAAGCAGGTGTAATTCATCGTCCATCGCGATTACGATTGTATCATCATCAGTGCCTACAGCCAGGTCGTATTTTAGGCTCATCATGTTGCCGCTCAACTCGCCTTTTGCGACACCCACTACGTCCCCAGCACTGCCATTCCAGCGATCACCGTTTCGTGTAAACTGCCATAATCTTGTTTGCCTCTCGCCATCATCAAACAAAAACACCTCATCCAATGTGAAGCTGTTATCATCAGCATCCCCCTTGATATCGGCTACAAACCGACGACTCACATCACCGTTGAAGTCTCTGATAGTTCCCCATGCACACAGTGGCCCTGAGAAAAAAGTCACAGGGTCGAAGACTGGTTGATTATTCCTGTACTGGGCTATATCTGTGCTGCATCCTGACAACGCAAACAGCGCGAGTAAATAGTGCAATTTCATGGGTTTTTCCATAGGAGTGAGTATGCTGTAGATTACGTCTGCTTATATGTGTCGGATCATGATCTTTTATTGATCCAAAAGCCTATTCTTGCCGTAAGTGTTTGCATAACAGAAACGGGTGCGTGAACGCTTATGGGACAACAAGCTAGAAACTTAGTATACTGGCCACAAAAAACAATAAAACCTAAAGGTAAATTTGTGCCATCAGAAGCGCCTAAATTGGACGATATGCAAAAGTGGAAAGTTCACTTACTAGCTGTCGCTCAAACTCACGACAAAAAAGCATTTCATGCTTTGTACTGCTATTTTGCACCAAAGCTGAAGTCGTTTTACTCGCAGAACGGGTTTTACAACAGCGCTGAAGAAATGGTTCAAGAGGTGTTTATCCGGGTGTGGAATAGAGCACCGACCTACGATCCGTCTAAAGCTGCCGTTTCTACTTGGATATATACAATAGCTCGTAATTACCGCATTGATGTTTTGCGCAAGAAACAATTATCAATGTCCGATGAAGAGAAGCTACCGGAATCTGGATATCAACAAAATCTGGACGAAGAGCTTAATCTTGATCGTGGTGGTAATGAGCTAAAACAAGCGATTGCTAATCTGAATGAAGAGCAGCGTATGGTTATACAAAAAGTGTACTTTGAAGACAAAAGTCATCAAATCGCTGCAGAGGAACTTGAGATGACGCTAGGTGTGGTCAAATCTCGGATCAGAAGCGCTTTGAAAATTATGAAAAAACAAATTGGAGATGATTGGTTATGAAGTTTCATCCATCACCTGAATTACTGGTACGATACTCAGCTGGAACAATATCACCAGCAATGTCTTTCGTACTAGCCATGCATAATAAGCATTGTGACGCTTGTAAAGAGCAACAAGGCTCTCTAGAAGCATTCGGCGGAATAAGTATAGAAAATTGTCCACAAAGCGAAATGGCAGATCATGCCTTTGAAGCTTTAATGGGTTTGATAGACGATGAT
>Ga0181553_10003256_pt1 | contig 14111 bp, 10 predicted proteins | sample 011ome_17_FD_133753 | JGI IMG/M metagenome (GOLD analysis project Ga0181553, IMG submission 133753) | Coastal salt marsh microbial communities from the Groves Creek Marsh, Skidaway Island, Georgia - 011502XT metaG (megahit assembly) | ecosystem: Environmental > Aquatic > Marine > Intertidal...
CACCTAAAGACTTTTGTATACCTATTAAATTGGTTCTCTCTTTTACACTAACAAACATAATATTGGCAATACCGAAACCACCAACCAGCAAGGAGAACCCACTAATAATCCAACCAATTAAATTCATCGTGCCAATAATGCCATCAATGGCATCTTGAAGTCCGGATATAACACTAATAAAAAACGTATCTATTTCATCTGGTTTTAAGCCTCTACGATTTCGTATTAACTGCACTACTTCTGCTTTTAAACCTGCTATATCTGAATCTTTTTCTGGTTTGATGATTATAATATTTCTGAAATTTTTATTGTTATCACCAAACCGTTTTCTTACATAATTGGCAGGAAGAAATATTGACTCGTCATTACTATCACCAAAAAGTCCTGAACCTTCTTTTTTGACAACTCCTATAACTGTAAATTTTTGTCCATACAGCCGTACTTTCTTTCCTATGGGTTCAAAATCACCAAACAAGGATTTAGCAATTTCCGAGCCTATAACCACAACTGGCCTACCAGCATTAGATTCAGATTCAGTGTAAAACCTACCTTTTTCAAATTCCAAAACTTGGATATCTGTGAATTCATTAGAAACCACCACAGTATTAATACTGCTTACCTGTTCAGATTCATACCTTATGTTTTCACGCCTAACAAATAATTGAAAAGCAACATGCTCTGCACCATTAAGATTTGCCTTTAGATACTTATACTCATTATAAGAAATCTCATCAAATGTCTCCCTTTTCCATCTTGGCACGTCAGTTGGGCCAAATGAAAAACTGGCCAAGTACATGGTATTACTATCTAATGCACTAAGAGATTCTCTAATATTTTTATCTAATGAATCTACTGCTGCCAATACAGCAATAATAGAAAATATGCCAATTGTAACGCCCAGTAAGGAAAGGAATGTCCTTAATTTATTGTTGCGTAGCGCATTAAATGCAAATGAAAAGCTTTCTTTAAATAAACGTAGATATACGAGCATGGTTACATTGAAACGGTTAAAGATAGTTGCTTTTCAATTATTATGATATTCCTAAAAGCTTAAATATATTTTTTGTGAATTACATACCTGTTCTAATGGCTTCCACAGGATCTAATTTTGATGCTGAAAAAGCCGGTATTACACCAGATATAAGACCAATTAAGGTAGATAATCCAAAACCTAGAAACATGTTTGCAAATGAGAGCACAAACTTAAAGTCTTCTACAAATCCATTCATTATGAGCGATATTATCCACACTAGGAATAAACCTACTAAACCACCAACTACAGCAAGAATTGTTGCTTCGAATAGAAACTGTAACAATATGAATCTGTTTTTAGCGCCAAGCGATTTTTGAATACCAATTAAATTGGTGCGTTCTTTAACACTCACAAACATAATATTGGCAATACCAAAGCCACCAACTAACAATGAGAATCCGCTAATAACCCAACCTACAGTATTCAAACCAGCAATTATTGCGTCTATAAAAGAAACTAATCCCGAGAGTTTATTAACAAAAAAATCATCTTCTTCATCAGCTTTCAATCCTCGATAATTTCTGAATTTCTGCTTCAAAACGCTTTCAAATGCACCAATATCAACATCTTTTTTTGGTTTTATAACCACAGCTCCAGGTAAACCGTCTACACCACCATTTCTAAATTGTCTTACAAAATTGGCTGGTACAAAACCTTTATCGTCTGGTGAATCCCCAAAATTTGCTCCATATTTTTTTAAAACACCAATTACAGTCAACTTTCTACCATATACCCTCACTACCTTACCTATTGGGTTGGCCTTATCAAACAAATTTTCAGCCAAATTAGAACCAATCACTATAACAGGTGCACCTGTATCAGACTCTAATTCAGAATAAAACCTTCCTTGAACAACCTTCAAATCATCAATAGTATATATGCCATGTGAAATTGGAGTTATGTTTATATTGGTGAGTGTTTCAGCCTGATATCTAATAGTTTCACTACCTCCAAAAATTACATACGCAGACTCTTCAATATCAGGTATATTTCGTCTTACAAACTCATAATCATCGTATTCCGTTTGCGGAAAGTTATCACGCTTCCACCTGGGAACATCAGTTGGGCCAAATGAATATTTTGATAAATAAATTGTGTTCTTATCTAATCCAGAAAGGTTTTCCTTTATGTTTTTGTCAAGTGAATCCACTGCAGCCAAAACAGCAATAATAGAGAAAATCCCAACCGTTACTCCAAGCAACGATAAAAATGTGCGTAGTTTATTATTTCTAAGTGCATTTAAAGCAAAAGAAAAACTCTCTTTAAAAACCCTAAGATAGACTAACATAGATTGTTGTTTTTTCTCTATTTATCAATTAGACGTTTTCAACAATTCATTGTTACAAAAAACTTTAATAAACTGCCAAAATCACCAATAATTTCTTTTTGATTATCCGTATTTTTGGCACATTAAATTTACAACAAACCACTATGAGCAACAAAACCATTTCGTCTGCACTAATTTCAGTATTCAGTAAAGATGGATTAGCACCTATCGTTAAAAAATTAGACGAACTTAATGTAACGATATATTCAACCGGAGGAACAGAAAAATTTATAAAAGATTTAGGGATAAATGTAGTCCCTGTTGAAGATGTAACATCTTATCCCTCAATTTTAGGTGGAAGAGTTAAAACGTTACACCCAAAGGTTTTTGGTGGTATTCTAAATCGTCAAAACCATGATGGCGATGTTGCAGAATTAGCTGAATTTGAAATCCCTCAAATTGATTTGGTAATAGTTGATCTTTATCCGTTTGAAAAAACAGTATCCTCTGGAGCTAGCAATCAAGATATTATTGAGAAAATAGATATCGGTGGTATTTCATTAATTAGAGCTGCAGCCAAAAACTATGCGGACGTTACATGTGTTTCTTCTGTTGAAGACTACAGTGAATTTTTAAATTTACTTAATACTAAAAATGGTGAAACTTCAGTAGAAGATAGACAGCATTTTGCCACTAAAGCATTTAATGTGTCGTCTCACTTTGATACAGCCATTTTTAATTATTTTAATAAAAACCATGATCATACTGCGTTAAAAATCAGTGAAACAAATGGCAAAGTATTGCGCTATGGTGAAAACCCTCATCAAAAGGGATTTTTCTTTGGTAACTTTGATGCGATGTTCACAAAGCTTCATGGCAAGGAACTCAGCTACAATAATCTTTTGGATATTGATGCTGCAGTAAATTTAATTTTAGAATTTAAAGGTGAGGCGCCAACATTCGCAATATTAAAGCATAACAATGCTTGTGGTTTTGCGCAACGAAATACTGTTTATCAAGCTTATATAGATGCACTGGCAGGTGACCCTGTTTCAGCCTTTGGTGGTATTTTAATTTCAAATACAGGAATTGACAAAGCAACGGCCGAAGAAATACATAAATTATTCTGTGAGGTTGTAATTGCATCATCATTCAGTAATGATGCCTTAGAAATTTTAAAAGGAAAGAAAAATAGAATCCTTTTAATCCTTAATGATGTGGAGTTACCAAAAAGTACAGTTAGAACATGTCTTAATGGAGCGTTAGTTCAAGAAAGAGATAGCAAAACAGACAGTATTGAAGATTTAAAAACAGTTACTTCAACCTCACCGAATCAAAACGAAATCGGAGATTTAATTTTTGCTTCAAAAATCTGCAAGCATACCAAATCTAACACAATTGTTTTGGCAAAAAATAAACAGCTTTGTGCTAGTGGAACTGGACAAACAAGTCGAGTTGATGCACTAAATCAAGCTATTCATAAAGCCAAATCATTCAATTTTGATCTAAATGGAGCTGTTATGGCAAGTGATGCTTTTTTTCCATTTCCAGATTGTGTAGAAATAGCAGATAATACAGGTATTACAGCTGTTATTCAACCAGGCGGATCAATTAAAGATGAATTAAGCATCAATTATTGTAACGAAAATAATGTTGCCATGGTCTTTACCGGAACACGTCATTTTAAACATTAAAAAATAAATACGTAATCGACGTATTAAATCGTAGAAATAATGTATAATTTATTACATTTACAGATAGTCAAAAAACTTGATAAAAGAGTAACCCAAATAATTAAATAGCGTATGGGATTTTTTGATTTCCTTACAGAAGAAATCGCAATAGATTTAGGTACTGCAAATACACTTATAATACACAATGATAAAGTTGTGGTAGATAGCCCCTCCATAGTTGCCAGAGATCGAATTAGTGGTAAAATTATCGCTGTTGGTAAAGAGGCGAATATGATGCAAGGTAAAACCCACGAAAACATTAAAACTATTCGCCCTTTAAAGGATGGAGTAATTGCAGATTTTGATGCCTCTGAACAGATGATAAGTTTGTTCATTAAAAATATCCCAGCTTTAAAAAAGAAGTTTTTTAATCCAGCCCTAAGAATGGTGGTTTGTATTCCATCTGGAATTACAGAGGTTGAAATGCGTGCGGTTAAAGAATCATGTGAAAGAGTTAATGGTAAAGAAGTTTACCTTATCCATGAACCTATGGCTGCCGCAATTGGTATTGGCGTAGATATTATGCAACCTAAAGGCAACATGATTGTTGATATAGGTGGTGGAACAACTGAAATTGCAGTTATAGCTTTAGGCGGGATTGTTTGTGATAAATCAGTAAAGGTTGCAGGTGATGTGTTTACAAATGATATTATTTATTACATGCGTACCCAGCATAACCTATATGTTGGTGATAGAACTGCAGAAAAAATAAAGATTCAGATTGGTGCAGCCACAGAAGATTTAGAATTGCCTCCTGAAGATATGAGCGTTCAAGGTCGCGATTTACTAACCGGAAAGCCTAAACAGGTTCAAATATCATATCGTGAAATTGCAAAGGCATTAGATAAATCTATTCTAAGAATTGAAGATTCTGTAATGGAGACTTTATCTCAAACTCCGCCAGAATTAGCTGCAGATATTTATAATACTGGTATTTATTTAGCAGGTGGAGGATCTATGCTTCGAGGTCTTGACAAGCGTTTATCCCAAAAAACAGATTTACCGGTTTATATAGCAGAAGATCCATTAAGAGCAGTCGTTAGAGGTACTGGTATTGTGCTTAAAAACTTACCTAAATACAAAAGCGTATTGATTAAATAAAGGATAAATAATGCAACAAATTATCAATTTTGTTATACGAAACAAGACTTTCCTATTGTTTTTGTTGCTTTTTAGTGTTTCCCTAGCCCTCACCATTCAATCTCATTCTTACCATAGAAGTAAGTTTATAAATTCTGCCAGTGCATTGGCAGGTGGTGTTTACGGTACGTTCAATTCAATAGATAAATATTTCAATCTAAAAGATCAAAACAAAATTTTAGTAGAAGAAAACAAGAGATTGAGAAATGAATTATTCAATTTAAATAAACCGATAGATACCAGCTCCTTAGACAATATACAATCGAGGCTAAATTATAGAATAACAACAGCTGAAGTATACAAAAACAGCTATTCATCGACTAATAATTACTTAACAATAAACAAAGGTAAAAAGGATAGTATAAAAGAAGATTTTGGTGTTATATCCCCTAAAGGTATTATAGGTATCATTGATAATACCTCCAACAATTATTCTACTGTTTTGTCTATTTTAAATACCAATAGTAAAATTAATGCAGAAGTTAAAGCTACTAATCATTTTGGCTCATTAGAATGGGATGGAAAATCACCTTATTTGACTCAATTGGTAGATGTTTCAAAATTTGCTCCAATTAAAATTGGGGATACGATAGAAACAGGTGGTCAGTCTGCAATATTTCCAAAAGGAATTGGTATTGGTACGATTGAAAAATTTGAAACTGACATAAGCGGTGACACATATAATATTGAAGTGAAATTATTTAATGATATGACAAATATAGGTACGGTTTATATCATTAATAATTTAGATAAAGAGGAAATTATTAACTTAGAAAGTAGCGTAGATGACTAGTTTTTCTGGTGAACTTAGTCTAAGATTTATTGCATTGCTACTAGTGCAGGTGGTTGTTTGTAATAATATTAATTTCCTGGGTTATATTAACCCATATATATACATAGTATTTATTTTTTTGTTTCCCATTCGAGACAGTAGAATTGTATTACTTCTAATTAGTTTTTTATTAGGCATGTTAGTTGATATGTTTTCAGATTCTGGAGGAGTACATGCCACCGCTGCAGTTACTCTAGCTTATGCTAGGCCACTCTTATTGAAAATGTCATTTGGGATGTTATATGAACATCAAAGTGTGAAATTTAGTAATACAGATATTGGTAGTCTAATTACTTATGTGGGATTAGGAACGTTATTGCACCACTTTATACTTTTTTCACTTGAAGTATTTAACATTTCCAATATACTTTTAATCCTGAAAAAGACGTTATTCTCAGGTATTTTTACCATAATCCTTAGTATATTAATAATAGTTTTATTCAGTAGGAACAAAAAATGAGAAAACTACTACTCTTAACAATTGTAATCCTTGTTGGAATAGTTTTCATTGCACGTTTATTTTACTTGCAAGTGTATGGTGGCTACGAGTATAATGTATTTGAGGACAGTGCGATTAAAAAAGAATATAATTATCCTAAACGTGGTTATGTTTATGACAGAAACGGAAAGCTTTTAGTTGCCAATCAACCATCCTACGATGTGATGGTAATTCCAAGAGACGTAGAACCCTTGGACTCAATTGAAATTGAAGAATTTTGCACTCATCTAAAAATCACTAAAGAAGACTATTTTAAAAAACTCGATAGAGCCACCAGATACTCACCTAGATTACCTTCTCCTTTCGTAGCTCAATTATCAAAAATTGATTATGCGGTGCTTCAAGAGAAAATGAGAAAATACCGAGGTTTTTATATTCAAAAACGTTCCCTAAGGTTATATCAAACTACAATTGGAGCCAACGTTCTTGGAGACATTGGTGAAGTGAATAGAAGTATTATAGCCAAACAGCCTTATTATAATATGGGTGATTTAATTGGCAAACAAGGTGTTGAAAAAACCTACGAAAAAACACTTAGAGGAGTTAAGGGTATAAAATTTATCCAGAAAGATAGATTTAATAAAGATATAGGACCATTTCAGGATGGTACCTTAGATACCTTACCTGTTCCTGGAAAGGACATAAAAATTACCATAGACTCAAAACTGCAGGCTTATGGTGAGCTATTAATGAAGAATAAACGTGGTGGTATCATAGCCATTGAGCCAGCATCTGGAGAAATACTTGCAATGGTATCAGGTCCATCATACAATCCAAATCTTTTAGTTGGAAGGAATCGGTCAAAGAATTTCACAAAACTATACAAAGATAGTATTGCTAAGCCTCTTTTTGATAGAGGATTACAAGCGATGTATCCACCAGGTTCACCGTTTAAAACACTCAATGCATTAATTGCATTACAAGAAGGGGTTGTAAATACTACCGACAAGTTTTCCTGTTCCTTAGGCTATAGATATGGCAACAGAAAAATGGGATGCCACGTTCATAGAAGTCCAGCTGATATGAATTTAGGCATTTACGAATCTTGCAACGCATATTTTGCCAATGTTTATAGAAAGATCATGGATAAATACGATAGTCCTGCTGAAGGAATGGATATCTGGAGTAAACATATAAAAAGTTTTGGGCTAGGAAATTATCTTAATAACGACTTATCTGTGGGTCAACCAGGTAAAGTACCAACCGCTAAAACCTATGATAGAGGATACGGCAAAAGTAAATGGTATACCACATTCACAATTTCTAATGCAATTGGTCAAGGTGAAGTACTTGCAACTCCTATTCAATTGGCCAATATGGCTGCTGCAATAGGAAATAGAGGGTTTTATTACACACCACATATTATTAAGGACATTGAGGGAGAGTCAATACCAGAAAATTTTACTACACCTAAATATACCACCATCGACAAACAACATTTTGAACCTGTAGTTCAAGGTATGTTTGACGTTTATAATAAGGGTACAGCTAAGTGGGTTCAAATTCCTGGAATAGAAATCTGCGGTAAAACGGGTACGGCAGAAAATTTTGCAATAATAAATGGTGAAAAGACACAATTAACGGATCACTCTATTTTTGTGGCATTTGCACCAAAAGACAATCCAAAAATTGCAATTGCAGTTTTTGTTGAAAATGGTTATTTCGGTAGTCGATTTGCAGGTAGAATGGCTAGCTTAATGATTGAAAGCTATATAAAAGGTGAGATTTCAAGAACAGATATGGAAGATTTTGTTTTGAGACATACATTAAAACATGAGTATGCCAAGCCTTATTCTGATGAACCGTTCGGTATTAACAGGCAAACAACTTTAGAGACTGTTTCGCCTGAAGAATACCAAAATATTTTGCAGATTAAAGCAAATATTCCAAAAGAATAATCTATGCTAAGGGAAAATCAAAGACGATTTAAATTTGATTGGATAACCATTATCATATTTCTGTTATTGGTTGCTTTTGGTTATGTTAATATTATCTCTGCCTCGCATGTTGGAGAAATTACCAACTATTTTGATATGGGACAACCCTATGGAAAACAAACGGTTTTTATTGGACTCACCTTTTTTCTAATTATCCTAATACTATCCTTTGAAGCCAAGTTTTATGAGCGGTTTGCAAGCATAATTTATATAGTGGCCATCCTATCACTTCTTGGCTTGTTTATTTTTGGTAAAGATGTAAATGGTGCGCGGTCCTGGTATGGTATAGGCAGTATGACTATTCAGCCTAGTGAATTTGCAAAATTTGCTACCGCACTAGCTGTAGCAAAATATATTAGCGACTTACAAACTAACATGGAGACTCTAAAAGACCAAATTAGAGTTGCTGCTATTATATTTATACCTGCAATATTGATTTTACTTCAAAATGACGCAGGTAGTACTATAGTATATCTGGCATTCTTCTTTGTTTTCTATAGGGAAGGTTTACAGCAGGTTTACTTAATAGTAGCATTAGCTTTAATAATTCTCGCGGTTTTATCATTAAAATATGGATTAATTGTTACTTCTGTAATTGCTTCGGTAATTCTATTGGTGCGCTATTTTATTAGAAAAAAGAAGCGAGCATCACTCATCCAATACATCTTAGTTTTGGCAATAAGTATAGTTTTTGCCTATGGTGTTAAATTATTCTATGAGCATGGACTTAAACCACATCAGCAAAATAGAATAAGTCTTTGGTTAAGATTAGAGAAAGATCCCGCTAAGTTAGAGCGTATGAAAAAAGCTGAAGCATACAACCTTATTCAGTCTGAACAAGCAATTAGTTCTGGAGGCACATATGGAAAAGGGTTTTTACAAGGAACAAGAACAACAGGGAAATTTGTTCCTGAGCAACATACGGACTATATTTTTAGTACTGTTGGTGAAGAATGGGGCTTCTTAGGTAGCAGTTTTGTTGTCATTTTGTTTGTGGCTTTAATTATAAGGATATTATATCTAGCCGAGTCACAAAAGTCCCAATTTAGCAGAGTTTATGGATATGGCGTTGCTTCAATTCTTTTTGTCCATTTTACCATAAATACAGGTATGGTTATGGGTTTAATACCAACAGTTGGTATACCACTTCCGTTTTTTAGTTACGGTGGCTCTGGCCTTTGGGGATTCACTATTCTGCTATTTATATTTATAAAACTTGATAGCAATAAAATAAATGAGTGGTAAGAACATATAAGATTCTCATCTATAATATTTTCTATCAAATTGGTTAAACAAACCAAGATAGGATTAATGCACAAGAAAATCCTGTAATCGCTAAAATTGTTGTCATCATTGACCAACTTTGAAAGGTTTGTTTTTCATTTAATCCCAAATATTTCCCAACCAGCCAAAAACCGCTATCGTTGACATGAGACATTATGCTTGCGCCTGCGGCAATTGAAATAACTAGGAGTGCTTTTTGAGGTTCTGAAATATCGTTAATCAATAATGGCGCAGTTAAACCAGCAGCTGTAATCATCGCCACAGTCGCAGAACCTTGTAAAATTCTAACAATAGCCGCAGACAAAAACCCAAATAGAATAATACTAATACCCATATCAGCGAAATAGTTAGCAAGCATTGTACCTGTGCCTGTATTTACCAATACTTGCTTAAAGACTCCACCTGCTCCAGTAATTAATATTATTATGCCAGCTGGACCAAGAGATTTTGTTGATATATCTAATAATTGAGATTTTGTGAATCCTTTTTTTACTCCTAATAAATACCATGCAATTAAATTAGCAATAATCAGTGCACTAAACGGATGTCCAATCATACCTATCCAATCTAAAATAGTCTGAGAAATTGAACCTTGCTCTATCATGGGACTGTTCAAAATAGTATTCAAAACTATCAATACAATAGGTATAGCTATAATGATCATTATTGAAATTACAGGAGGTAATTGTTTATTTGATGTATTATTCTCTATTAATTCTGGAGCGACAACATGTATTTTCTTTGAAATGTAATTTGCAAATAAAGGCCCACAGAAAATAGCTGTTGGAAAACCTACAATAATTCCAAATAATATTACCCAACCTAAATCTGCATTTATAATATCTGCTACAGCAATAGGTCCTGGAGTTGGAGGAATAAAACTATGAGTTATTGCCAAACCTGCGAGCAACGGAATACCATAAAGCAACAATGATTTACCGGTTTTACGTTGAAGTGCATAAATCATTGGAACTAGTATAATAAAGGCAACATCAAAAAACACTGGAATAGCTACAATGAAGCCTGTAAGCATTAATGCCCAAGATGAATACTTCTTTCCAAACTTATTCAGTAAATATGTAGCGAGCGCTTCAGCACCACCAGAATTCTCTAGGATTGCACCAAAAATGGCACCTAAACCAACTACAACAGCCACAAATCCAAGTGTATTACCCATACCTTCTTGAATGGTTTTTATTATAGATAATGGTGGCATTCCAGATAAAACACCTACGGTGATACTTGCTAATAGCAAAGCAATAAATGCTTGGATTTTAAATCTTAGTATTAAAACCAAAAGTAAAACAACACCTGCTATAACCGCACCTAAAAGTGAAAAGTCAATCATGATTGTTCCAATTAGTATGAAAAAATTCATTTTCGTTAAATCCAATTTTCTGATACGTATGGGCACCAAAATAATCTCGTTGAGCTTGTATTAAATTTGCAGGCAATCTATTGGTTGTAATTGCCACCCAATAATCATAAGCTGTGTAGAAGGTATTTAGGCTTATTCGATTTATCAAACCCGTGTTAAGTATATTAATAATGCCTGATTCATTATTCTTTAAAAAAGAAATGATTTCCTCATTATCAAGATAATTTTTACCACCTTTTAAAAGAAAAATAGAGCGTTCCATAAAATCTGATCTTATGATACATCCATTTGTCCAGATTCGTGCAATCTCAGATAAATCTAAATCCCAATTATAAGATTGAGATCCATTTTTAATGAGTTCAAAACCTTGATGATGATTTATTATTCTAGCAAACCTATAAGCAATCTCAAGATCATTCAAATCAATATTTTTATTAGAATTTTCAGATTTTATATTCTGTGATAGTTGACTACGTTTAGATTTAAATGATGAGATATATCTAGCAAATACTGCTGATGACATCATCGTGTTTACAGAACCTAAATCAAAAGCTATTTTAGAGGACCAGGATCCAGTTCCTTTATTACCAGCCTTATCTAATATAGTGTTAATTATGTATGCATCGTTTTCCTTTTTAAGAAATATCTTAGATGTAATTTCTAAAAGATAACTCGATAAATCCGTTTGATTCCATTGATTTAAGATTGAAGCTATTACATCGTTAGAATACTCTTCCTTTAGTAACGCATATATTTCTGCTAACAATTGCATTTCTACATATTCAATTCCATTATGAATCATTTTTATAAAATGACCAGATCCTTCATCTCCAACCAGAGTACAACATGGATTATTATTTTTATCCTTACCAGCTATTGCTTCTAATACTGGCGCAACAATTTCATATGCATTTTTGTCTCCACCAACCATTAGTGATGGCCCTTTTAGGGCTCCTATTTCTCCTCCTGAAACACCACATCCCAAGAATTTAACACCTTCATTTTTTAATTCCTTTTTTCTTCTGTTAGTATCCATAAAAAAGGAATTACCGCCATCTATAATAATATCTCCTTCTGATAATAACGGCAATAACTCATCAATAACTACATCAATAGCATTACCAGCCTTTATCATTATTAAAATTTTCCTCGGTCTTTCTAAAGAGCTTACAAACTCTGTCAAATCAGTAAAACCTAAAACCTCATTTTGAGAATTAACATCTTTCATAAAGTCAGAAACCATTGTTTCTTCACCTGCTGTACTTCTATTGTAAACTGAAAGTTTAAAACCTTTATTTACAATATTGAGGCCAAGACTTCGACCCATTACACCTAAACCAATAACTCCAAAAAATGATTGTTCCATTCTTATATATTTGAAATTATTTTATCAATGATTGAATCTGGATGTTCAGAAATATCTACATGAAGACCGTAATCTGGTATTTCTAAATCCTCAAATTGAGAATTCAGTAATTTAGAAGACATATAATGCCCTTTTCTATGATCCATTCGCTTTTTAATTAAATCAGCTGATCCCTTTAAAAATATCCAACAAATTTCAGTCTTAAAATTCGTACTGAGTAAAGCTCTATATTGTTCTTTTAATGCCGAACAGGCTAATACAGCGCCTTCACTTTGTGACCAGATATTTATGCTATCCGCCAATGATAATAACCAAGGTAATCTATCTTCATCGTTAAGGCTTTTTCCATCAGACATTTTATCAATGTTTTCTTGTGGATGAAAATCATCAGCGTCATAATATGGTAATCGCAATCTCTCTGACAAGCCTTTCGCAATTGTTGACTTACCAGAGCCACTAACTCCAAAAACGATTATTATCATTATTACTATTTATACACTCAGATTAGCTAGACTCGCCTTAATAGTTTCAATTTTAGCTTTAGCGTCTGCTTCTTTTTTTCGTTCTGATGCTACAACTTGCTCTGGGGCATTATTTACAAAGCGCTCATTAGAAAGCTTCTTCTGAACGGATTTTAAAAATCCCTCAGTATAATTTAATTCCTCAGTGAGTTTTTTTACCTCAGCTTCAACATCAATACTTCCCGCCATTGGAATGAAGTACTCATTAGATTTTACCCTAAAGGTTAAAGCACCTTCCACAGCATCAGTTACAAGTTTAAAGCTACTAAGATTACCCAATTTAATTATTACCTCATCAAAGGTTGAATTGTTATTCTCATTATTGATTAATAAACAGTCAATGGTTTCTTTAAAGGCGATGTTCTTTTGTTTTCTAATATTTCTAATGCCAGAAATAACTTCAGAAGCGAAATCAAATTCATTAATTAATCCTTCATTAACCGCTGTTTTCATAGGCCACTTTGATATAATAAGAGCTTGTTCTGGTAATCGTTTATCTATATACTGCCAAATTTCTTCAGTTAAGAATGGCATAAACGGATGAAGAACTTTAAGTAAATCCTCGAAAATTGAGATAACTTTTTCTAGAGTTGCCACATCAATTGGCTGTTTATAGGCTGGCTTGATCATTTCTAAAGTCCATCCACAGAAATCATCCCAAATCAATTTATAAGTTGCCATGAGTGCATCACTTAATCTATATTTACTAAAGTGATCCTCAATTTCAATTATTGTTTTTTGAAATTTCGATTCGAACCAATCGAGAGCAATTTTGCTTGAATTTGGTTGGCTAATTGTCTTATCAACCTCCCAGCCTTTAATTAACCTAAAGGCATTCCAAATTTTATTTGCAAATTTCTTTCCTTGGTCACACAATTCTTCATCGAACAACAAGTCATTACCAGCTGCCGAGCTTAATAATAATCCTACTCTTACACCATCTGCACCATATTGTTCAATAAGTTTTAAGGCATCAGGTGAATTACCAAGTGATTTAGACATTTTACGACGTTGCTTATCCCTTACCAAACCTGTGAGATATACATTCTCAAAAGGACGTTCGCCTTTAAATTCATATCCTGCGACAATCATTCGTGCAACCCAGAAAAATAAAATATCTG
>Ga0181553_10003277_pt1 | contig 14071 bp, 13 predicted proteins | sample 011ome_17_FD_133753 | JGI IMG/M metagenome (GOLD analysis project Ga0181553, IMG submission 133753) | Coastal salt marsh microbial communities from the Groves Creek Marsh, Skidaway Island, Georgia - 011502XT metaG (megahit assembly) | ecosystem: Environmental > Aquatic > Marine > Intertidal...
AGGAAAGTGTATTTCTTTGATGACCTCTAATTTATTACCTCTTCCAAGTGCAAGCGACGTGGTTGCCCATTCACCGACACCATCGATGGTTAATACTGCTGCTTCCTGAAATGGAGAAGGAAAAAACGCGCTAGCAGCATGACTCATATGATGTTCACCAAATAACAAACGATTTCCCCAATCATAATCCGGTGCGAAGCTTTTGAGCTGTTTAAGCAACAGGTCTTTGAGAAACAACTTTTCTCTTAACCACACTGGCATAGCCATACGGAAAGAGTTGAAACCACGAGGAGCAAAGGCAACGTATGTTTCTAGTAGACGCTCAAACTTCAGAAACGGCTTGTCATAAAAAGCAACATAATCTACCTCATCAAGAGAGATGCCGGCTTGCTCTAAGCAGAACTCAATTGCTTTACGTGGAAAGCTGGGATCATGTTTTTTGCGAGTGAAGCGCTCTTCTTGAACGGCAGCCACAACTTCTCCATTTCGAAGTAATGATGCGGCACTGTCGTGGTAATACGCTGAAATACCTAAAACATAACTAACCATACTAAAACAACGTATAAATAAATGGAGCGACCGCCGATCCTTTAGCAAAGACGATAAGTACGCCAAGCAAGGCCATTATTATCACAATTGGCATTAGCCAGAATTTTTTGCGTATACGCATGAATAACCACAACTCTTTAATGAACGACATTGTGCGACTCCTTAAAATTGATTGATCATAGAGCTCGATTGACTCTCTTTAATCGATTCGCGCTTGATCCAGTAACTTTTAGTATTATCATCAAATTTGAGCCTCAGTGGATCATGCCCTATCAAGCGCATAAACAGACCTATAGGCATAACTACTCCAAAAAACAAAACACCCAAGATAATGGGACTTACGATAGAGTGAAGAAGTAAGCCAAAACGAGTCCACCAATGATTTAGAGGACCAAGCATTTTTGGCCTAGCCAATGCAAGTAATAAAAACAACCCTGATATAACTAAAGACCATAACTGGATAGGGTACCCAAACAAAAAAGGCAATATCCCAACAAGAATAAATACCACAGTAAAAACCAGACCGAATGTGCGGTTTGATGAGGTAGAGATATCTTCATTCCGAAGTAACTTTTCATGAGGCATTTTTTTATTTCCTTTAATGTCTTATATTTAATATAGCCATTGATTAAGTCAAAGGTAATATGGCATCAAAGAATCTAATATACCTTATCATTAAATATTTCCAGAACTTTTGGAAATAGTAATTGGCTTACAATTTCGTGACCTAATTTATTCAAGTGGTTATCATAAAATATTATAGTGGATATTTAAATGGACCAAAATAAAAAAATCTTTAAATAACACTCAATATGAAATTAAAATGCGACGAAGTTTATTCATCAATGAAACACGCCAATGCCATGGCAACCTTCTCATCAAACCGAAGTAAAACATCTTTAAGTTACTAATGAGCTTGTTACCTCCGGTTAACAGGGGTCTCTTATCGAGGGCTAATTCAATTTTATTTTCACTCGCCCACTTTAATGATTGGGGAATCCAACAGCCCTTCTCAATCATATTACGATATTCGCATAGGGGTTGCGTTAAGCCATAAAACCTATCGGAATAGGACGTGCGGTAGGAGCCAAGAATTTCAAAATTCCAAGGATTCTCTCCTTCTATAAGTAAGCTCATCAAATATTCTCGATCCCAAAAACCGCAAACCGTAGCCCGATATGGAGCTCCTTTGGGATATAAACCGACTTTTGGGTTTTCAGTAACCTCTAAATGTATAGGAATCGCCCAGTATTTAATATGCAATGCATCTTTCTCTGTCAAGCATGATAGAGCTGCCTGAAATCCCTCCGTATCAATAGGAGTTTCTAGAAATAAATCCTCAAGGATTATAAATAGTTTAGGCTCTTTTATCTGAGCCAAGATTCTCTTTAGACTTGTAGACCAGTCTCGATCGCTTCCGGATAAAATGGGGATAACATCTGGCTCCGAGCATTTCAACAGATTACTTCCAAAATACAAGTTGTAATTTTCCGCAGGAAAAAATCGCCGGAACCTTAGTAAAAAGGGTCTCCACATATCGGCATATTTGTCGCAAGACAATACCAATACTGCTAGTTGTTTATCATTCATAATATCTCCAGACGAAAAAATTATTATAACGGTTCTCTCCACCACCTATAAAAATTTTACTCATTTACTTGCTTGTCTTGGGAGACTTTCCTAGAGATAATAATTATGATGCAGATAACCGCGAGATAAGAACTTGCAAAAAAAGCAGATATCCCCGCCAATAAATAAAATAAAGCCTGGGACCAATGAAATAGGGTAAGTGAAAGAGGTTCGCCCGATGAAAATTGATGAGAATTAGCAAGTGTTTCTGATTGAAAATTCAGATCTGAGATATTCCATTCGTTAACGTAACCACGACGACCACTTGTCTTAATCTTTGAAATGTGCTCTTTCCATAAATACGCTATATTTTCACTCCACTCTTCAATGACATTGCGCGTCTCGCCTGACGACATTGAACTATTGTCAATATAAAGGTGCCAACTTGGATGAGAGTTCTGCTGTAAAATAAGCTCATCGTTTTGATCGTGAGCAAATAACTTAATATTTATTTTGGATGGGTTTTCCACTTCAATTGAAATATTTTTTGCATCAACTAAAGGTAAAGCATTCCTATCTTCGTAAACTGTAAAAAAACTATTCTCAAATCTAAGCACCAGCTCTCTCTGAGCGTAATTATGAAGTAATAATTCTTCAAAATCTTTTTTTACATCTTTACGAAATATGTAATACCTAATGGAAAGCTGACTCAGTTCATCGAAATTTCCTTTATGAAGAACATCCATGATTTTTTCGTGAGCAACTCTTCCCATACTCGACGACTCAGATGCGTAAATAAATGGCAGTTGTATTATTTTTGGCAATAAATCTTGCCCTGTATGCTCATCCTCTTGACCTAATCGGTATCTACCGAAATGTATGGCAGGAGATGATATTACATATCCCCAGGCAAGTTCACCTTCATTCATATAATCTGCAAGTTCACGATATTCAAAAGGGATATGTATCACTCTGTCAAAGCTAACTTCTGTATTTTCACCCTTAATAGCTTTACCTGTCAATAAAGGCCAGCTTTGAATAATGGCCACAAACAATACAAGTCCCCCAATATATCTAGAATATCTAGGTTTAATTAGCTCTCCAGCTAATATAAGAAGCACGGCAATGGACAACACGATTGAAAAACCAAATTTACTGTCAGGTGATCGAAATACATTAAAGCCTGGTAGGTGTTCCAACATAAACAAATATATTCCACCTAATGGTTCCTGAGAGCCTTTTGCAAAAAACCAAAAAAACAAAAACAACACAAAAAATATAATAATTCGAATGTTATTACTTGAACGAATGATACCAAAAATAATTATGGTATAAAGTATAAAAGGGGCTAATAGAGCAGCAGGAGTACGAAAAAATTCAGAAAAAGTGTAAATATTTCTTGGCCACCATTCTGTATAAATTGCCCAGGAGAACCACATGAGTCCCATGTAAAGCATTCCTCCTTGTATATTTCCATACGTTTCACCACCAGAGATATTCTTTGTATCTATTGCTAAAAAAAACATTTCATAAAATACCATCAGATGGATAGCAAAAAGAGGTATACATACAACAAATAACAACAATAAACGCTTTAAAATTTGAATAAAATTCACATCATCAAGAAACGTGCGAATTACTGTGTACAAGCCAAGTAGTATAATAAATGGAGCAAAAAAATAGAGGGCGAATGACATAAGAAATAGCAATAATGCCAAAATAAAATAACCTTGTTGATTTTTAATCTTATAAGGTTTGTAGTTCGGTTCTGAAAAAAACGTCACTTCCCACCAGTAAAGCGTTAATGGTGCTAAGGCATAGCAAATAAGAAGGGTCAAACTAAATCCATTACCATGCCAGTAAATTAGAGTGTATGTGTTAAAGCTATACCACAGGCTAACCGCAAAAATAATAAATTCATTTGGCTTAATAATAGAAAGCCTACTTAGCCGTAAAAATCCAAAATATGGCAGCAGCAAAATAATAAGTAATTTCAAAAAGTATAAAAGAAACTGACTACCTTGAATATTCAATCCAATGGTATAGGCAAGCGAATAATAAATGCGATCAAAAAATGTAACTAACAAAGAAATTGTGGTTGAACTTCCAAAATCTATAAAGTTATGGACGAAAAATTGATTTCGAACCTCAAGACCAGACAGAGGTAAATACTCATCATGAATAAACAAAAAGGATTCAGAAGGAATACCGTAAAAAAATACTGCAAGTAATGTCGCCGCAGACATCATTAGCAATAAAAAATAGCGCCACTCAAACAATTTAGAATATGATTTCATTGGAAAACGACACCATGATCAAAAAAATAGGAGATCATGAAGCTATACCGATTTTATTGGTTCGTAAGTTATTTAAATAAGACATCATGAATCATCTGAATTCAACAACCCGATGAGATTGCTCCCCTTTTTCAAATACCACTAATGAATCGTAAACTCTAATTCCATTTGTCATTAAAACAAAGGGGCTAACCTTAGCTTTATTTTGACCATTACTAAATCCTGACTTGCTTGTAAAGCCATGCCAATCAGTTGTTAACGCATTTTGTTTTCTCATAACAAATTCCATGAAGCTTAATTTTCTGGTGACGGCACGCACCAAAACCTCAGTTACCCGAAAACATGCTTCAGATATTGAACTCTTTCCAGAAGATGCATACTTAATGTCTTTTAGAAAACTGTACAATCCCCACCACCAATAAAGTGCATGCGTATCTTCAACAATGTATAAATGCCGTGTTGATGGATAAAGAGCTTCCAATGAAGTCATAACCATAAAATTAGTATGAGCCCCATCATCTATAACAATGTCAAAGCCCTCTACCTCTTCTGCAACACCTGCCATAAAATTTTTGTCGCCTTGATCACCAATAAAAATTTTGATTCCATCAGCCTCATACTTTTTAGCAGTAGGGTCTATATCAATCCCATAAATTTGAGCATCTGCCCCAAAGTATTCTTTCCAGAGCCTTAACGACCCCCCTCTGAGTACACCTATTTCTAATACCTTAATCTTTTTACCTATATATTTTTTAAATAAACTTTCATAAATTGGTAAATAGTGATGCCATTTATAGATAACTTTACCTGAGCTTTCCTGAAAAAGTTTTTGAATTGTTTTCATAATTTATTTTCTCACCATTTTTAGAATATCACTTTTTTCTCAAAGTCATCCGCTTCACTTTGAAAGATTTAACTTCATTATTAAGCTAGTAATGTAACTACTATTTTTCAAAACATGCTCTTTTTTCAAATAAAAAAACCTTTTTAAAATATTTTTTCAGCTCAAAACACTGCTTTACTGAGCAATATTATTAAGTTTATAACTAATCAATTAAAATTATTATTTGCATTATCTTGATTACTTTAAAAATTTGTAAGTTTTGAAATATCTTAACAATAAAACACATAAAGAAATAACCGTTAAAACAACAACTAATAAACCAAATAAAACATACCAAATTTGTGGTTGATAATAGATAGTGAGCGTGAAATTTAACGAACCATCATTATTTACTGTGTAATCTGAATTTGACACTTTAGATTTAATTTCATCTGGAGATATAAACCATCCATTGGCATAACCCAATTTAACCTGATGAGAAGATTCAAAAAGAGGAGGCTTCCATAAGTACTTCCAATCTTCAAGTTGGAGCAATGTCATTTTGTTGTCATCACAACTTTTTGCTTCTTGTATAGATGTTTTCAAATTATTACAATCTATGACTTGATTGCTACTTGAAAACAACTTCCAATTTTTATTAAAACTTTGTAGAAAATATAAATCATTGGGTTTACTTACATTTCTAAAAGTAACACGATATTTTATCGGGCTCACTTTCTTGTAACTAATTTTGGGAGCATCAACTATAGGACGATAACTCTTAACCTGATAAAGAAAAAAAGTAGCATCTTGATATACCAAATCGGCTACTTTACCTAATTTCTCCATTGAGGCTTGCTGGCAAGTAGGACAGATATCATTGCGCAATAAGACATATTTGATCGGGAAATCCTTGAGTCTCTCATATTGCTCATTACTAATAATCTCATTGAGAAGGTTATAAGTATTTTTCGACATTCCGCCTGATGATGAAACATATAAAAATGGGGCATCAATTAACTTTGGAAGAAGGTCTTGCCCAATAAGATGGTCATCATTCGGTAAAACGTAATGTCCATATGAAACTGACGGTATAGTTAGAACATATTCATTTACCGTTGTATACTGATTAATAAATGAGGAAATATTTTTGTAGTTCTTCGGTATCTGAAGAATTCGATCATAGTATTGTTCATTTATATTGCTACCCTTTACTGCTATTCCGGAAAAAAGGGGCCATGCTTGTAATGCTGTGAATAAGATTACAGCTAAAATAATAATGATTCGGCGATAGTATTGTGAGACAAAGAGTAGTAGTAATGCCAGCGAAAGTATGATGAGGAACCCAAATCGAATATCCGGTGTTCTGAATACAACGAAGAAAGGTATATTATTATAAAGCCAAAGAAATATATGTCCCCATGGATCTTGAGCTCCTTTGGCCAAAAACACAGAACAAACAAAGATCGCACACAGAGAAATAATTGTATGTTTCAATGATAACTTATTTATATTTGGTCTTTTAACTTCGATACATTTAAAACAGAACGGTCCCACCAGCTTAATGTATTCTTTGATCCGTATGATTAAATTACCTAGCCCCCTAAAATTATTATTTTGCTTAGATCTAACGTAATTAGAAAAAAGTCTTAAACGGTTATTTAGATTTGACTCAAAAGCTTCGAAGTATCTTATGAAATGCGACAATGCTCGATTAAAGTATGTCTGAATGTGACTTATTAAACTATCGCTATTGCCTCCATTGATTTCTTGTCTAGATTTGGTGAAATAGAAGAGCAATCCAAAAATCACAATGACATATAAAAGAACGATTCCTGTAATGTAGGGTAAGGAAAAGAAATAATCTCCAAATGGATATAGTGATCTTTTATACCAAACAGTATAAATTCCCCAAGAAAATATCATTCCTAACTGATACCAAATTCCACCTTGAAGATTACCAAAATTTGGGGAGAAAGTTTCGTTATTATCTCCGGCATTATTATAAAACTCATGCAAAATACCAAATAAAATAAAGCTCACTAACGGAACATAAAAAAGGAGAAAATAAATAATGTTTGCAAGAGCTATTCGCCATAATTTAATTTGAAACGCAATTTTGAAGATAAAATAAAGAATAAGAAAAATCACAAGAGGAGCTACCAACCAAAACGTAAATGATGCAATAGCAATTAGTAATGCACAAATAAGAATTTGTATCTTATTTGTGGCAGAAAAAATAGCTTTGTTAAATTGAAAAAAAATTAAAGGGGCTAATGAGTAAGTCAAGCTTGACCCCAAGTTATATACACCGCCATGCCAGAGCGCAAGCGTATAGGGATTAAAGCAATACCAAATTACAATAAGATATACGATTAGAGGGTCTGACTTAATTCCAAAATACTTAGCCAACTCATTGAAACCAAGGAATGACAAAAACATCGATAAGAATAAAACCAGATAAAAAAGAAGGATTTCCGCTAATTTAGGTGAAATCTCGAATAAATATATTACTTGGTAGTAAATTGAATCCCAGAATTCAGTTATAAATTGCCAGCCATTTAATACTCCGAAGTCACTTGATTTACGTAGAAAAAAAGATTTGGTAAATGCTTCGTTCGCATTAAAACGAAAAAACTGGTCGCCACTGAATATAATTTCTTCTGCATCTAAACCAAAAAAGAAGATTACATTAATTAAAGCTGCCAATAGCGCAAACATAATAATATGACGAATATATATAGTTTTCATATTTGAGCTGAGCCTTGGTGAATTTAATCACTAAAATAATGAGGTATAAAAAAAGTTATATCACAGCTATGATGTGACATGTCTTCATAGTAAAACTATACATGTATTACTTACTAACGGTATGATGTAAAGCCAGTTTTCCTTTTATCAGTAAAAGCTCTATTAACCAGTCGCCTATAAACACTCCAAGCTTTTTTTACACTCCCATGAACTTGAATTAACTTTAGTAAATAAAGTCCCTTTATTACAAAAGTTGGTGTCACTAAAGCTAGTGACCTTGAAAATGAATTGATTATCATATAGTGCCCATAAAAATTTTTAGCCGTTTTCAATGTTTCTTTAGAGGGTTTACCCATATAGCTAAACAGGCCAATTTTTTGAGACAAATAAAGATTAAAAGCTAAAGGTAAATGTCTTAAAGACCAGTCAATGAACTTCTGGTTGTCGAATTTGTGAGGAAGAAAATGAACGGCTTTGAGGGGATCAACTAAAATGAATTTAATAAATTCACCGTACTTGAACCCAACATTTCTATGCAATATTGTTGATGATATTTCACATAATTTGAATTTACTGCTTAAAAGACTCAAACCTATTGTTAATTGAATGAAAACGTTATCTTTATATGCAATATTCTTAGTAATGTGGTTTATAGGAAAGCTTTTCTCTACCACTAGAATTGAAAGAAAAGTCATGCGCATAAGTACGTTATAATCTTCAAAAGCATCAATATCAGAATGGATAACATCCGAATTGACACCTGCTGTCAATTTCCGACCAAAGGAGTCATCCCATGTGCAGTTAAAAATCGCAACTACTGGTTCATATTTTCTAAGGGCGGTCAATATTTGAGCAATAGCCCCATGATTAACTGTATCGTCATCACATAAAAACCAGATATATCGAGTATCAGCAAGGTCATAAAGATGTGCAACGTTTGCACTATAACCGAGATTTACAGGATTCTTTTTATAGCGCAAGTTTGGCATGGTCTCTTGATAACTTTTCACAACTTTCTCGACGGAGTTTGTTGAGCTATCATCCGACACAAGTATCGTAAACAAATCTAGATTTTCACCTTTAAGGGTTTCCAGTGTTGATTTTATTGTTTCTGGTCGATTGTGAGCGGGAATGGCAACGGTTAATAATTTTTGTTTCATTTGATATACTTAATTCAGAGTTTTCTTTGCAATGACGAGAAATTGATAAGCTAATAGATTTGGAAACCACTTATCCAGCGGACTTATGTGTTTTAATACTCCATATTGATTATAAGGTTTTACTGATACAATTTGAACTCCGGTTGATTTAATCATTTGGCACCCAGAATTTATTGTGTAAAACCGTAAATGGGTGCGATCGAGAATTCCAAATTCTTTGTATTCCCATCTGCCAAATAATAGGTGTAGACGATTTAATACGAATGCTACGTTGGGTAATGAGATCACAAAAAATCCTCCTGGCCGCAAAACCTTACCTAGCTGAATAAGTGCCTCCTCGGGAGAAATTAAGTGTTCTAATACATCAGCACAGGCTATAACATCGTATTTTTTCACCTCAGAGAATAAAACAGAAGAGTTTTTTTTGGAATTTAGATCTATTTCGAAAACCTCTCCATAGCCTCGACTCTTTGCTGTTTTTGCAGCGCTCGAATTGATTTCAATTCCGTCAATGGTGCAGTTTTTCTCTTTATGCAATAAACTGCCCAAATTCCCAGTCGAACACCCTACATCCAAACAATTCGAATTGGATGGAATTGCATCATAGACAAAACGATTGAATGAAGCGCTGTAATTTGTATTGGTTATGTTATTTTCTTTATTTAAATTTTTCATTTTTTACATTTTATGTAAAAGACTTCAGCATATTTTTGAAAGAAACTATATTTCAATAATTTTTGCTCAAAACGGCCTAAAGCGGAATATATTAACCTAATTAATCGGAAATTGGAAAGTGGAATAAAACGATCAACCCAACCAAACAAAAATAAAAATAGATGTCCATAGCCAATTTCTTCGACTTTAAAGCCAACCTCGCGAAGTGTTGATATAACTTCATCAGAATTCACCTTATATTTGTCCGGAATACCGCCATCAGTAACAAGATCGTCAGCAAACTTGCGTTTAACAAACGAGGGTAAAAATAAAAAAATTGATCGAGATAATTTCACAAAAGGATTATTTGAAGAAAGATCATTGATAAGAAACTTACCTCCTTTCTTTAATTTTTCATGAATAACTTTAAAAATTTCTTGGTGTTCATTAGAATGATGAAGGACATGCAAGAGATAAGCGCCATCAACACTGTCATTTGATAATAAAGGGATTTGATTATCCTTAATATGAAAAAAAGTATCATCAGGGAAATTTAATTTTACTTTTTTAATTGCCATTTCTGCAATATCAACACCTACAAAAGTGTATGGTTCAACAGCATTAACTTTAGAAAAGGCCTCTATGGTCGTCCCTGTACCGCACCCATAATCAAGAATAATCTTAGAATCACCAAGCCATCTAAAACCCTCTTCTCGCTCCTTATTGGCATAATCGAGAAAAAAAGAAGAGGATAATATTGGTTTTTTGTATGCAGCATTTTCATTAAAAAATTCTTTCTGATTTTTTATGATTTGAGGCTTTCTATTTTTCATATACTCTTCATTCCTTTTGCATAGTTATTACAACTTCGCACGCTCCACCCACCCAGTAACACCAAACTCTTTCAAAAAGCATGGGCGAAAGTCTAATTAGACCATTAATTAATAAAACAAAAGGTTTTGCAAAAAAAGAACACTGATTATGATGAATATATTTTTCATAGATACCATCATTAGGATACAAACCAAAATATTTCAACTCTTTATGTAAAATATTAAAACGGACTTTGGAGTAATATGAGTGATAATTGTTCTCTTCAAATACATCGAAACTATAAAAAGAAAATGGTCTTTTATGTGTAATGTCAGTAAATGCGCCATTACTTGAAAAATGCGGCACACGCAAATATAGAACTCCACCAGGTTTTAGTATTCGGTGTATTTCTTCTAACTTAGCAACGGGTTTGTCAAGATGCTCCAGAACATGATAAAAGTGAATCTCATCGGCAAAATTATCTTTAAATGGATATGGCACAGTATTTAAGTCGTGAACAACATCCACTGAATCTGATATTGATATAGAATCGACACCAATGCTGTCTGGAATGCGAGTTTTTCCACAGCCAAGATTGATAATTATTGGCTTCATGAATCATCTCCATTTTTAATTTTAATCATTTGATCGACTCGATTTTGGTAGGTATGGTTATTTAAAACTCTCTTTTTTCCTGCCTCAATAATCAGTTCACGCTCCTTAGGATGATTTAAATAATATTGAACCATAGCCACCCATTCTTCTGAATTTTTGGCGATTATAAGTTCCTTGTTACTAACAAAATACTTTTTTATACAAGCAACATTATCAACCACCTCAAACCCACCACATAAAGGAATTTTAAAAGTACGCTCGTTACAATCTCCTCCATAATTTCTTTGATACTCTTCATGCACATTTACGGAGACAGCCGAAGATCCATAAATCTTAGCTTCTTCCTCAAAAGTTAATTTTGGTTTACGTATTCGAGATAATATTTTAACATTAAAATATTGTCCTGCCCTTTGTACCCAACCAAGTGTTCGATCCAAATATGTCCAGTCTTGGCCATAAAGACGAAGATTATACTTATGGCCTAATGGATAAAGATTATCTTTAAAAAATTTACGTTTTTCAGGTAATGCTGTGCCGACGTATGAAATATCAGCTTTGAATCTTTCGTCATAAATAGGTTTCAACAGGGTTTTATCTGCGGCTAGAGGTATAGTGTGATACTTATGCCCCGTTGTTTGTTTAAAACCATCCATTCTCGGATCATCCTGCTCAAGCACATGGAAAAAAGCATCCCCCATTTTGCCACTTGATATCAAATTAAGTAGTTTTGTATCATCTTTCATTGAGCGGGCCTCGTTAATTCTTAATGCTGATATTGGAGAATCCCAAAAATCTATTTTTACAAGCACAAATAAGCCTTCTCTTCTGTATTGAGCCAATAAATCAAAATCTATATATTTCCTGTAATAAGAGTGGCTTGCCGTAATAAATAAATCGGGGCGATAGGTTTCAATCATATCAGACAAATTATTATCCGCCGTGAATGGCAGAAATTCATGTCCAAGATCAATGAACGCATTATTAAATCCATGGTAAATGGTTCGTTGTGCATATATCGAATTAAGTGAAGGTATGTGATATAAGACTTTCATAATGCTAAGTAATAAATTCCTATTTGAGAATGCTAAAAGCAAAAAACTAAATTTAACTTAACTAGAGATAAAAAAATTAATGATCTTCATAATTATTTTTTATTCCAAATGTAAAATATTATCTTATCAATGAGATAAGAGGGCACCAATTTTTGCAGTATATTAATGATATGGGCATCTCTGCCAATTAAAACTCTTGCTGGTAACGATGGAGCATTAATTAATTTATCAAGCACTATAGAAACATTGTTTGGGTCTGTAAGAGGCAAAAGCCATTTAAGAAGTAAACTTTTTTCTCTTACTGGCTTATGCGGCATTTTTTTTGATGAATCTGAAATTAAGGCCCCAATAGCAACATTCACCACTTTAGTTGTTGGCGCTAATTCATATCGCAGCGCTAAACCCAAAGCCTCCATCGCAAATTTAGAGGCACTATATAAACCAAAATTAGGAAATGATAAAAAACCATTTAGAGAAGTGATATTAATAACCAAATTTGGTTTAGGTGTATAAAGATATGCCGTCTTAATCAAACGAAATGAACCAAGAACATTGGTGTCTAGTATTTTTTTAAAATCATCAACTGAAAAATTAAGTGTAGGACCAGATAATGTTATGCCGGCATTATTAACAATTACATCAATACGCTTTTCTTTCTTAATAATTCTAGAAATCACATCTTGACATCCAAAATCAGAAGTAACGTCTAATTCAATAAAATTAATGCCATCTACTTTTAAAAATTTAATACTTCGAGAGGTGCAATAAACAATGTGCCCCTTGACTGCAAATCGCTTCGCAATTTTTTCACCTAATCCTGATGCGCCACCTGTAATTAGAATAACTTTTTTAGTTTTCACAGTTTACTAATTATTTCTTAACAAGTTAAAAATATATATTTTTAATTTTGATGGGATAATATATATGGAAAGGAAGTGGAATATATTATAAATTTTATCGAAACAGGAAAAGTTATAATTAGGATTTTTACTGTATTGATTGCGCACATTTATGGTAGCCAATTCCATCTTCTTAGTTTGCATAAATGTTATTGAGCTGGATATTACTCTATACCGCAAAATAATATCAGGTAGATTGGCGAATTTGGACACTTCTCCAATTCTGAAATAAAGTTCGTAATCATCCGCTGGCGCAAATATAGGATTGTAAAAACCAACCTTATCTAAAATTGATTTTCTAATCATAACCAGGGGATGAGAAAATGGGCTATAACGAAAAATGTTATTTCTAATTTCCTGATCAGAGGTATTATATTTTCTTTGAGCCGTGACCTCTCCATGTTGATTCATTATTTCCATTACACCACCTAAAATACCAACATCGGGATGAGCCTCTAAAAAATCTAATTGTTTCTCTAATCTATAGGGATAAGACCAGTCGTCATTATCCAGTCGAGCAATATACTTGCCCTTCGCCAGTTTCAAACCCTCATTAAGTGTTTGACAGCCCCCTAAATTAACTTCATTTCGCTTCGCAATTACTCTACTATCTAACTTCATATATTGCTGAACAATATCCCAGCTTTTGTCAGTTGAGCAATCGTCAACAGCAATTAATTCAAAGTTAGTAAATGACTGCCCTAAGATACTGTCGATGGCAATGCCGACATATTTTTCAGCGTTATACACCGATAGCAAAACCGTTATTACAGGTTTTTTTTGCTTTAAAAGTTCCGCTGAATTCATTTAAATTTTTTATTTAGCTCCATTGCTTGATTGTATATATTGCTTAAAAATATCTTCATCAACTCATTACTCTAGTAAAGAA
>Ga0181553_10003280_pt1 | contig 14055 bp, 15 predicted proteins | sample 011ome_17_FD_133753 | JGI IMG/M metagenome (GOLD analysis project Ga0181553, IMG submission 133753) | Coastal salt marsh microbial communities from the Groves Creek Marsh, Skidaway Island, Georgia - 011502XT metaG (megahit assembly) | ecosystem: Environmental > Aquatic > Marine > Intertidal...
ACTTGGCTTTTTATTCCTGAGTTTGATGAGTTTTCAACTCAACCCAGCGCTTGTATTTGAGCCCTATACCCAAACGCTGGGGGGCACATCTGTTTCTTTTGACATGAGTCCAATTCTTGCCGGTACCTTTTGGATGGGGTCCACAGACTCTTCTTATCCGGATCAGCAACCGTTGCATCAGGTACAGCTTGATGCTTTCTGGATCGGGACTCATGAGGTGACCTGGGATGCGTTTGAACTTTTTTTAGACAAGCAGTACGAGCAAACTATGACCGATGGAGGAGTGCCGGTACGGGTGGATGCGCTCAGTCGCCCAAGTTTACCTTACCTTGATATGACTTTTGGGATGGGAAAGGAAGGGAAGCCCGCTGTGGGGATGACTCAATACGGTGCAGTTCAATTCTGCCATTGGCTGTATTTGAAAACAGGGATTTTCTATCGACTTCCTACAGAAGCAGAGTGGGAATATGCAGCAAGAGCAGGGTCTACCCATCAATTTTTCTTTGGCGATGACGCTACAGACCTTGGGAACTATGCCTGGTACGAGGGAAACAGCAATGGAAGCACGCACCTTGTAGGAAGTAAATCTCCCAACCCATGGGGGCTGTATGATGTCTACGGCAATGTCAGCGAGTGGGTCATGGACCAGTATGAGAAAGATTATTACAATAGGTCTCCCGCTGTGAATCCCGTAAATGCAGGGACCCTACTTTACCCACATGTACTTCGAGGGGGAAATTTTGCAAGTTCCAAAGAGCGCCTTACATCTTCATTTCGAGAGCAGTCCTCCTCTGATTGGAAACGAATAGATCCTCAAATCCCTAAAAGTCAATGGTGGTTTCCAGAGGCTCCCTTTGTGGGAATACGCCTAGTAAGGCCACTTATTCCACCGTCTCCAGGAGAAATTTTCGCCTACTACAATCAGGCTCCAATTGTTGATTATTGAACCCAAACTCACCTAATTATGAAAAAAAATCCCACGCGTCGAGAATTTGTAAAGACCTCTGCCCTGTTGACAGGGGGGGTACTCGCACCCACATTTTTAGTTCCTGGAGCTTATGCGGCCCCACAAAATACCCTGAAGCTGGCCTTAATTGGCTGTGGAGGACGTGGTACGGGAGCTGTATTTCAAGCCTTTGAAACAGGCCACCCTATCCAATTAGTGGCTATGGCAGATGCCTTCGAAGATCGATTGGAAGGCAGTTACAAACCTATTTTTGATAAGTACGGCAAGGAAAAGGTAGATGTGCCTCAGGAACGTCGTTTTGTTGGCTTTGATGGATACAAAAAAGCCATTGCTGAAGCAGATGTTGTGATTTTGGCATCTCCTCCGGGCTTTCGCCCCTCTCATTTTGAAGAGGCTGTACGTCAAGGCAAGCAGATTTTTATGGAAAAGCCCGTGGCTACCGATGCAGCAGGAATTCGTAAGGTGCTGGCTGCGGCCGAAGTGGCCAAAGCAAAAAAACTCAATGTAGTAGTAGGTTTACAGCGTCACTACCAAAACAATTACAGGGAATCCATGAAGCGTATTCAAGACGGTGCCCTTGGCGATATTGTCGGCGGTCAGGTATACTGGAACGATGGAGGGGTGTGGGTGAAGCAGCGTACTGCAGACCAAACGGAAATGGAATACCAAATGCGAAATTGGTACTATTTCAACTGGCTCTGCGGAGATCATATTGTGGAGCAGCATGTGCACAACATTGACGTGGCCAACTGGGCTAAAAATAGTTATCCTGTTAAAGCAGAGGGCACTGGAGGACGTGCTGTGCGTACTGGTAAAGAGCATGGGGAAATTTTTGACCACCATATCCTTACTTTCACCTATGCGGATGGTAGTGTCATTCACTCCGAGTGCCGCCACTTCCCAGGAGCTGCCAACCGGGTCGATGAAACCTTCCAAGGGACTAAAGGAAAGGCCTACCTCAGTGCGGGCAACCATGGCTTACTTACTGATTGGAGGGGTAACGTGATTTACGATCATGATCGTAAAAATCAACCCAATCCCTACCAGCAAGAGCACGACGAGCTTTGGGCCGCTTTGGTAAAAGGGGACTATAAGTTTGCCGATGCAGAAAATGCTGCTAAGTCCACCATGACTGCCATTATGGGTCGTTATGCTACCTATTCAGGAAAAGTGATGACTTGGGAAGAATCGCTCAATGGTCAGGTGGATCTTTTCCCAGATACCCTTGCTTGGGATGCGGTACCAAAATTGCTGCCAAACGCAGACGGCTATTACCCACATGCTATCCCAGGTAAAACGAAAGTGATCTAAGCCATGGAAAGAAGAGGATTTATTAAGAGGCTTGGCCTCGGTACTGTGGTATTGAGTGGGGCGGGAATGTTATCTCTCCCTTCCTTTGCCAAGGAGAAAGTGGCGGCATCACCATTTAAACTAGATTTTGCTCCCCATTTTGGCATGTTCAAGCAACATGCTCCAGGGGGGATTTTGGATGAGCTCCGTTTTATGGCGGATCAAGGATTTCGCTCCTTGGAAGACAATGGACTACTCAAGCGACCGATTGCAGAGCAGGAATTGATTGGTAAAACTCTCTCCGAACTAGGGATGCGTATGGGGGTATTTGTGGTAGATGGAGGCGACAACTGGAAAGTTTCGCTAGCAAGTGGAAAGAAGGAATTTTTGGACAACTTTCTGGCTACTTGTCGGGCTTCAGTGGAAGCTGCCAAGCGTGTTAATGCGAAGTGGATGACCGTGGTGCCTGGTTACTTTGATCGGAGCCTACCGATTGGTGTACAGACGGGACATGTAATCGATGCGCTTAAGCAAGGAGCGGAAATTTTTGAGCCCCATGGATTGACCATGGTATTGGAACCCTTGAGTGATAATCCTGACCTATTTCTTCGTCATGCCGATCAGACCTATATGATTTGCCGGGCTGTAGGTAGTTCTGCTTGTAAAATTCTTTACGATGCCTACCACATGCAACGCAACGAAGGCAATCTGATTGCAACCATGGAAAAAACCTGGTCAGAAATAGCCTATATCCAAATTGGGGATAATCCGGGAAGAAAAGAGCCGGGCACAGGAGAGATCCATTATGGAAACGTGTTTCAGTACATCCACAAAAAAGGGTTTACGGGGATTTTAGGGATGGAGCACGGCAATGCACTTCCTGGTAAGGAAGGAGAGTTGGCATTAATTGATGCCTACCGAAAAGTAGATGTAAAATGAAAGGAATACTTACTGGAGTTGGTATTTTCTTTTGGGCTGCACTAAGTTTTGCGCAACAACCCCATTGGAAAAATTTTCAAGCTCCAGTAATGGCTTCCTTACGAGGGGTATCCCCTATTTCAGATCAAATCTGCTGGGCGAGTGGGAGTAGGGGCACTTGGCTGAGGACGGAGGACGGAGGCAAAAGTTGGCATACGGGTACAGTACTGGGTTTGGATACGGTAGATTTTCGCTCCATCCATGCGTTTGATTCCCAAACAGCTGTGCTGGCTTCGGCAGGACAGCCTGCGGTGATTTACAGAACTGTAGATGGAGGAAATTCTTGGCAAAAAGTACGTCAAGAAGGTAAGGAAGCCTTCTTTGATGCCATTCAATTTGTTGATGAACAACGCGGGTATGTATTGGGGGATCCCATTGGAGGGAAGTGGATGGTTTTGGAGACGATCGATGGAGGAATTAGTTGGCGATCCCTTTCCAGCTTGCCGGATGCGGTGGATGGTGAAGCTGCCTTTGCGGCGAGCTCTTCCTCACTTGTAGTAGATGGAGAGGGGTTGGTATTTGCTACGGGGGGCTCGATTTCACGATTGCATCGGTATTCTTTCAGTAGCCAAAGTTGGGCTGTTCGGGGCTTGCCCGAAATTATCCAAGGAGCAGCTTCACAAGGGGTTTTTGCGCTTTCTTTGATTGCCAAGGCTGGATCCTTGGTTTTGGTGGGGGGAGATTATCTTCTGCCTGAGGTGAGCGAAGGCAATTCTTTGATGATACTAAGCAAGGGTGAATCTAAAATCCCCACTAGGGGTCCTTTTGGTTATCGTTCTGGCGTAGCGTACCTGCAGGAGCCTGGATGGCTCATTGCAGTAGGGCCTGGTGGATCAGATTTTACCAAGGATGGGGGTAATCACTGGGCCCCATTTTCAAGTGTAGGCTATCACGCTGTTAAAGTATCAGCGAGTGGAAATGATATTTGGGCTTCTGGAAGCAATGGCAGACTTGCCAAATTAGTGTATTGATGAGAGTTGATCAAAAATTTTAGAAGCTCGTTATTTTGAACGCTTGTTTTTAAAAATAAATGTAATTTTTTTCAGTCTTTCTGCTTTTATAAAACAGGGAGGATAGTATATTTAAATCTCCAGCTTCGGTAATCCCTCCAAATAAATTTTATTTCTAAGACTATGTTTGAAATCATCCCTTCCATTTGGCTCATCAACGGCAAATGCGTGCGTTTGAAGCGGGGAGATTTTTCCACAGAGGAAGTGATTTCCCACAATCCCCTTGAAATTGCGCAGGCTTTCGAAGGTATTGGCATCAAGCGACTTCACTTGGTAGATTTGGATGGCGCCCGAAGGGGAGAGCCCAAAAATTACAATATCTTGGAAGCCATCACGGGCTACACGGATTTGGAAGTCGATTTCACTGGAGGTGTTTCCACAGATGGGGATGTGATTAAGTGCTTTGAGTTTGGGGCGAAAACAGTGACTATTGCCTCAGCTGCAGCTAAATTTCCGGAGCGGTTTACGCAGTTTATTTTGTCCTATGGAAGAGAGAAGATCAACATGGCTGCCGACACGAATCCACTAGACTACAAAGTAAAGATTCGGGGATGGCTAACTAAAACAGAGATCAACCTATTTGATCACATTGAATTTTTTTACGAGCGTGGGCTCAAGCACGTAAAGTGTTCTGATGTCACCCGTGACGGAGTGATGGAAGGTCCAAATTTTGAGTTGTTTAAGGAGGTCTTGGAACGGTTCCCGAATTTATACCTGGCTGCCTCAGGCGGTGTTCGTGGGATTGATGATTTTAAAAGACTGAGAGATCTTGGGGTGAATGCCGTTGTTTTTGGCCGAGCCTATTACGAGGGAAAGATCAGCCTAGCAGATTTGGAGGAATTTATCAGTCAAGGATAAAAAGGTCAACAGACGACGGACCACAGCTGATTTTCTTAAACTTCAAGCCTTATCTTCTTGATTCACTGCTTTTTGAGGAGGGTATGGTTTTAGCTTTTTCCTAAAAAAGTAAGTCGTGCAACGCTGCTAAGGCACAAAAGGCGGATAAAAAACGAAGATTTTACTCGTAGCGAACAGGACTTTTTTTGGATGCGCAAATCCTAGTTGAAGTTCGATTTACAAGGGCTGTAAACCGTGGACCATCGTCTGTGGAGAATTATCCACAGTAATTCCTGGCAGTTGCCCCCATGATTTGATTGCAGATAATACGTTTAATTCTCCTGATCTGCTTTAAATTTATCTACGATATATAAAAAAATATTGAAAGATAAGGTGGAAGGGGTTTCGTTCTTTTTGGGTTCTTTTTCTTGAAGAGTTGCTGTGGTATGCGCTTCTTTTCGAGGTAATGGGAAAGGGACAGTTTGTTTAGAAGGAGTCGGTTTTTGAACTGGAAGTGGGGCAATAGCTCCAGCTTCAACTAGTGGACTAAGCTCTTCGGAAACAGGTTTTTCAAATGGTTTTTTAGTATTTTCTTCTTGTGCTACCGATTCTGTTGGCAGAAGCAAGAAGCCAATAGCAACCAGACTTAGCAAGATTACTTTGTTAGCAAAAATTCTTGAACAGTTCCACATAATTTATTGAAATACGGGTTAGCTTTCGAAAAACGTCCCTAAAAATATAAAAAATATCTGCAATGCAAACGATTGACCTAGAAGATTTTCAAAAAATTGACTTTCGGTTAGGAACTATTCTCCGTGTACTACCATTTGAAAAAGCGCGTAAACCAGCCTATCAGGTTTGGGTGGATTTGGGCCCTGATTTGGGGGTTAAGAAATCCTCTGCCCAGCTTACGACACATTACCAGCCGGAAGATTTACTAGGGAAGCAAGTATTGTGTGTTTGTAACCTTGCTCCTCGTCAGGTAGCGGATTTTATGTCAGAGGTGCTCATTACAGGATTTTCTAGTGAGGAAGGTGGAATTTGGGTTGCCACGTCGGACCAGGCGGTTCCCAATGGAGCCTACTTGCATTAAGGAAGGTAAATACAGAGGCCTGATTCGGTTAATTCGTATCGAAATACGGGTAATGAAGTACAATAGCCTGCCCTTACATCCCCTGTCTTCAGGTCAAAACGATAGTGGTGTAAGGGACAGATGATCTCTCCGGCTCCATTGATATTGGCCTGGCTCAGGTCTGCCCCCCGATGCGGGCATTGTGCATCAAACACATGAAGCTGCTCCCCTATACGAAGAATAGCTAGACGCTTCTTGCCGGCAGCTAGTTTTTTGATTTTTCGTTCAGGGATGGCCTGTAGGACTTCTTCCTTGCTCATGCCAAATTGGAAGGTATTCATGGGTTACGGTATTTTTGTCAAAAAACGAGGCTTGGTTTTTTGTGGAATCTTTTTCAATTTCCATCTTCTATTGTCAATTCCCCAAACTTCCATGAAAAAATTCCTCCTACTCCCCCTTTTGTTAGTTGCCTGCAACCTTGCTGCCCAACAGGTAGAAGGGGCATGGAAATTAGTGAGTCAAAATCAAGTTCCAGTCACAGGGCAAGAGTTTATCAAAATCTACCAAGACAATTATTTTGCTTTTGGGATCAAAAATCTAGCGGATAACTCATTTGTAGGCGCGGGTGGAGGGCCATTTTCTATGGCTTCAGGGAAATTAGAGGAAACCTTGGATTTTTTTACGCTTAATCCAGAGCTTGTAGGGATGGTCACTAGCTTTGATGTCACCTTGATTGGAACAAAGTTGACGGTATCTTCCATCACCCCAAAAGGTCCACTTTTAGAGGTCTGGGAGAAGGTTTCGGATACCATGGATGACCTTTCGGGCAACTGGGTGATTACGGGAAGAAAACGAGATAACCAGGTTCAGCGCTCCATTCCAGGGGCCAGACGTACAATCAAAATTCTCGGTGGAGGAAGATTTCAGTGGGTTGCCTTCAACTCTGAAACTCGAGAATTTTCTGGCACGGGTGGTGGAACTTACCTTGCTCAGGGAGGAAAATATGTGGAAACCATCACCTTTTTTTCTAGAGATAATTCTCGCGTAGGTGCAAGCTTAAGCTTTGACTACCAGGTGATCGATGGAGAATGGCATCATAGTGGATTGAGTTCCCAAGGTCAACCCATTTACGAGATATGGACGCCTTATGCGCGGGGATATAAACCTTCCAACTAATCAAAAAAGGAGCCAAAAGGCTCCTTTTTAGTTGTTACAGGGAATTCGTGTAAAGGGCTTTCAATTTTTCTATCGTATAATCAATCTCTTCTATTGTTGTGAATCGACTAAAGGAAAAGCGTACTGCATCTCGGTCTGCAGGATGGTGGATCGCTCGTAAGACGTGTGAACCCACTGTAGCACCTGAGCTACAGGCTGAGCCACCAGAAGCGGAGATGCCTTCCAAATCTAGGTGAAATAGGAGCATACCTCGATTGGACTCAGATGGGGGAAGACTCACATTGAGTACCGTATACAAACTTTTGTTTAATTCTGCAGAGCAGCCATTGAAGGACACCCCGGGGATGTCCTGCTTCAGTTTTTCAATAAAGTAGCTCTTGATCTTCTCAATATGGGTACGGTGGGCAGCAAGTTCTTCGAGAGAAATTTCCAATGCTTTGGCTAGGCCGATGATGCCAATTACATTTTCCGTACCACCTCGCATGTTTCGCTCCTGTGCTCCACCAAGAATGAAGGGGTGTATTTTTTTATCTTTCCGTACATAGAGGAACCCAACACCTTTGGGGCCGTGAAACTTGTGTGCACCAGCCACTAGGGCATCCACAGGAAGCTGAGACAAGTCGTGTGCATAATGACCCATAGTCTGTACTGTGTCCGAGTGGAAAAAGGCTTCGTAAGTACGCGCTAGGGTTCCGATTCGCTCCAAGTCATTTAAGTTGCCGATTTCGTTATTGCCTTGCATAAGAGACACCAAACTTTTTGGATTGGCTTGAAGCAAGGATTCCAAATGCTGCATATTGATCTCTCCTTTATCATTCACATCTAAAATGCTGAGCTGGATTTTGCCTTTTTTAGCGAGCATTTCAAGGGTATGAAGGACTGCATGGTGCTCCAAAGGGGAGGTGATGGCATGGCTGATGTGGTGCGACTCCACGCTACAGACCAATGCGGTATTGTCCGCTTCGGTACCTCCGGAGGTAAAAAAAATCTCTGAAGGACTGGCATGGAGTAGTTCGGCTACTTTTTTTCGGGCCTTTTCAATGGCGGAGCGAACCTCTCTGCCGTGGCTGTGTACGGAGGAGGGATTTCCATAATGTCCTCGCATAAAAGGAAGCATTGCCTCGATCACGCGATCGTCCATGGGAGTGGTGGCGGCATTATCGAGGTATACGTGCTTCATAGACTGCTTTTTGGCAAGGCAATAATTTTTATTCTAAGGTTGCATTCACCACCTCTTTGATGTCTTGCATGATTTTTTTGGCAAGATGTTCTGCTTTGGCTTCTGAGTCTGATTCCGAATAGATACGGATAATCGGTTCAGTATTGGACTTTCGAAGATGCACCCATTCTTTTTCAAATTCAATTTTTACCCCATCAGAATCGTTGATAGGATGGTTTTTGTATTGAGCCTTGATTTTAAGTAGGATATCGTCTACATCCAAGTTTGGAGTAAGTTCAATTTTATTTTTGGAAATATAATAATTTGGGTAGGTCGAACGAAGCATGGAGATGGACTTTCCATACTTTGCTAGGTGGGTTAAAAATAGCCCAATTCCCACTAGAGCATCCCGTCCATAATGAGAAGTTGGGTAGATGATGCCTCCATTCCCTTCTCCGCCGATGACTGCCTGCACTGCTTTCATTTGGTTGACAACATTGACTTCACCCACTGCAGATGCGGTGTAGGTCCCACCTCGTTTTTCGGTGACATCACGTAGTGCTCGTGTTGAAGAAAGGTTGGACACCGTATTGCCAGGAGTCTGAGAAAGTACGTAGTCCGCTACTGCTACTAGGGTGTATTCCTCCCCAAACATGGATCCATCCTCATTGACGAGAGCCAGTCGATCTACATCTGGGTCGACGACAATCCCAAGATCGAAACTTCCTTTTTCTAATTTTTTGGAAATGTCGCGGAGGTTTTCAGGAAGCGGTTCAGGGTTATGTGCAAAGTTGCCATCCGGCTCACAATAAAGTTCCTCGATTTCAGTTACGCCCAAGGCACGAAGGAGTTTGGGAATCACGATGCCCCCAGTAGAATTGACCGCATCCACGACAATCTTGAAGTTACGAGCCTTTATGGCTGCTACATCTACAAGCTCCAAATCGAGCACATGCTGAATGTGTCGATCCATGTAGTCGGTAATCTCGGTGTATTTTCCAAGTTTGCGTACCTCGGCAAAGGTGAAGTTTTCTGTTTCGGCTTTGGCTAAAATAGATTTACCTTCTGCATCGGAAATAAATTCACCGACAGCATTGAGTAGTTTAAGGGCATTCCATTGGGCTGGGTTATGGCTAGCAGTAAGGATGATTCCTCCACCTGCATTTTCTCTGGGTACTGCATACTCTACTGTGGGGGTAGTGCTGAGGCCCAGGTCAATGACTGAAATCCCCAACCCTTGGAGTGTTGCGGCTACCAAACGGGAGACCATGTCCCCAGACAGTCGCGCATCTCTGCCGATCACTACCTTGGGGTTTCCTGTTTGCTCGATCACCCAGGTACCGTATGCAGCGGTAAATTTGACTACATCAATAGGGGTTAGGCCTTCACCTGGCTTGCCACCGATGGTGCCTCGAATACCAGAGATAGATTTAATTAGTGACACGAATAGTAGTTTTGTATGTTAAAAATAGTTGGCTATACTCGAAAAGATTACTTGAATTTGGCCATCACCTTATCCACCTCATTGTCTGGATTGGCACAGTTGCTGGTTGCATCCACCGTCTTTCCACACAGGCCGCAAGTCACTCCCTCTTTATTCAGAAAAGGACTTTGTGAGGCGCAGGTTCCTTTGAATTCCCCATTTTTTAGAAAAATCAGTCTTACAGACATTAAAACAAAGAAAAGGGCGATGAAACCTAGTGTGATCAAGAAAGTTGCCATACCGGATAATTTTGCGCAAATTTAATGTTTTACTTTGAAAACGTTTACACGTATAGCATAGTTTCCTACAACATGTCCAACTTGAGTTCTCGAGCCGAACAATTGGCAGCCTTTGATCGCTTATTGACTATTATGGATGAATTGCGAGCGCAATGTCCTTGGGACAAGAAGCAGACTACCGAAAGTTTGCGTCACTTAACCATTGAGGAGACCTTTGAACTTTCAGATGCCATCTTGCAAGGAGATGCTGAAGAAATAAAAAAAGAAGTGGGGGACCTGCTTTTGCACCTGGTCTTTTATGCCAAAATCGGTTCGGAGCAGGGTAGCTACGACATCCGCACGGTGATTGATTCACTTTGTGAAAAGCTCATCCGTCGACACCCACACATCTATGGGGATACAGTGGCGCAGGATGAGGAGGCAGTCAAGCAAAATTGGGAGAAAATCAAGTTGACCGAGAAGGGGAATGTCTCAGTTCTTGGTGGAGTGCCCAAAAGTTTACCGGCCCTCATCAAGGCCATGCGGATACAGGAAAAGGCACGAGGAGTGGGATTTGACTGGGACGAGCCTGAGCAGGTTTGGGAAAAGGTGAAAGAAGAAATGGGTGAGTTTGAGGCAGAATTCCAAGTGGCTTCGGAAAAGAAAATCGATCAAGAAAAGGCGACGGCAGAGTTTGGAGACCTGCTTTTTTCATTGATCAACTATGCACGATTTATTGACATCAACCCAGAGGAGGCCTTAGAGCGTACCAACATCAAGTTCATCTCGCGATTTCAGTACTTGGAGCAAGCAGCCAAAGCTGCAGGCAAAAATCTAAACGAGATGAGTTTGGCGGAAATGGATGTATACTGGGAGGAAGCGAAGAAAGTAGCAAGTAGCAAGTAGTAAGTATAAAGTACGAACGAAGTACGATGGAAACAGGGTTGAAAAACCCACCGCGGCGGGCCGCTCCATGAAATAGTTTGAAATACGTGGTAAATAGTATTTCAATGAGCCTGCCTGCGGAAGGCAGGCTCGATTTATTTCCATTGTATTTTGACTGTATTTCTTTTAAAAATCAATCATTACAAATCCCAATAAAATGTCCAAAACAATCATTTTCACCCCTGAAGCTCCCGCCCCAATTGGGCCTTATTCGCAAGCGGTACTTGCAGGCGATACCCTCTATGTATCGGGCCAAATCGCCCTAGATCCAGAGACAGGCGAGCTGATCAATGAAAACATTACGGAAGAAACGCATGCGGTCATGAAAAACATGGAAGCCATCCTGAGGGCTGCTGGTTTTGGGTTTGCAAATGTGGCCAAATGCACGATTTTTATCCGAGATATGGGCCATTTTGGTACCATCAACGAGGCTTATGGGCAGTACTTCAAAGCCGATCCCCCTGCTCGGGAGACGGTGGAGGTAAGCAAACTCCCCAAAAATGTACAGGTGGAAATTTCTTGTATTGCTGTAAGGTAAAGGCATGAACTGGCTGCCTTTTGGTCGGGAAACTCTTGTAAGCTCTTTATCGAAGGAGCAGCTCCTGGATCGCTTGTCGGCAGTTACTCGAGGGGCTCATTCCGAAGGGTCCCCAGAATTACCTCCCCTATTTAATGGACGCGTCGAGGCAAATGGATTTCGAATTTCTCGAGTGATTGAAAAAGGAGACAACTTTCTCCCCTTACTAGTGGGAAAGGTGGAGGGAACTCCTCGAGGCAGCATACTTTTTCTTCGTTACCACCTTTTTTCAACTTCTCGTTTTTTTCTTTGGTTTTGGACTGGGGTACTACTGGCGTTTGCTCTTTATTTCTTTTTAGTGACTCAGCAACACTTTCAAGGAGGCATTTGTCTTTTTATGCTGGGTTTTAATTACATCCTGGTCCTTGTTTTATTTCATCAGAAACTGGGGCATTGTAAAAAACTTTTAAAAGAAGTAATCAATTTTCCTGCGAGTAGCGTGGAATCCGCTAGCAAGTTTTAGGCAAAAAGGGACTTTGGATGTACCTTTGTGCCCTAATCTTCACCTATTTATTTCGACTACCATGTCCATCCGTATAGAAAAAGACACCATGGGGCCTGTGGAGGTTCCAGCATCGGCCTACTGGGGCGCACAAACGCAGCGCTCAATCAATAACTTTAAGATTGGCGGGGAGAAAAACCGCATGCCCCTCGAGATCGTCCATGCCTTTGCCATATTGAAGAAAGCAGCGGCATTGACCAATGCGGAACTAGGGGTATTGGAACCTGAAAAGGCAGAAATCATCGCTCAGGTATGTGACGAAGTGTTAACTGGGCAGCACGACAGCCAGTTTCCATTGGTGGTTTGGCAGACGGGATCAGGTACCCAATCCAATATGAATGCGAACGAGGTAATTGCCTACCGAGCGCACGTACTTATGGGAGGGTCTTTGGAAGATGCAAAGAAAAAAATCCATCCCAATGACGATGTCAACAAGTCTCAGTCCTCTAACGATACCTACCCCACGGCCATGCACATTGCAGCTTACAAGATGGTTGCTCAAACGACTATCCCCGGGGTGAAGCAGCTTCGCGATACGCTAGCAGCCAAGGCAGAGGCTTTCAAGCAGGTAGTAAAAATAGGGCGAACCCACTTTATGGACGCCACTCCACTTACCTTGGGTCAAGAGTTTAGCGGTTACGTGGCGCAGCTCGATCACGGTTTGCGAGCGCTCAACAATACCCTTGCGCATTTATCTGAGTTGGCTTTGGGAGGCACGGCAGTAGGTACTGGTTTGAATACTCCGCAGGGCTATTCTGAATTGGTCGCAAAAAAAATAGCTGAGTTGACTGGACTTCCTTTCGTGACGGCGCCAAACAAGTTTGAGGCGCTTGCTGCGCATGACGGCATGGTTGAAACGCATGGGGCATTGAAGCAGTTGGCTGTTTCCTTAATGAAAATCGCCAATGACATTCGCATGCTATCCTCAGGTCCTCGCTCGGGCATCGGGGAGATTTTGATTCCAGAAAATGAGCCCGGTTCTTCCATTATGCCGGGCAAAGTTAATCCAACACAGGTTGAAGCGATGACCATGGTAGCTGCTCAGGTAATGGGAAATGACGTGGCAATTACTATTGGAGGGGCTAGTGGACATTTTGAACTAAATGTATTCAAGCCGCTCATTGCAGCTAATTTCCTTCAATCTGCTCGATTGCTAGGAGATGCTTGTGTTTCCTTTGATTTAAATTGTGCTGTAGGCATTGAACCGAATACTCCGATGATCCAGCAGCATTTGGAAAATTCCCTGATGCTGGTGACGGCATTGAATCCTTATATTGGCTATGAAAATGCTGCAGCTATCGCCAAGAAGGCGCATAAGGAAGGAACTAGCCTACGAGCTGCAGCCTTAAGTTTGGGTTTGCTTACCTCCGAACAGTTTGACGAATGGGTGAAGCCTTCGGACATGATTGGAGGCTTGAAGTAAGGCGATCCAACCCCATATCTAAAAAATGCTGGCTTTGGGTCGGCATTTTTTCGTTTGCAGGAGAGTGATACAGGGTAGGTGTTTTGAGTTTGGATTGAAATTCAGTAGGTTAGAGCAATTAACAACAGCATGAAAACAGCATTTTTATTTTTTCTGCTTCCCATTTTATTTCTGTCCCAGGAAGGTTTTGGGCAGCGTCTGATGGATGGAAGCCGCCGGACAGTGGGATATATTGAAGGGGAGCGAGTGAGCAATGGCTCTCGCTCTACGATTGGTTACTTGGATGGCAGTCGGGTTATGGATGGGTCACGTCGGACGATTGGTTATGTGGAAGATGGACGGGTGATGAATGGATCCAGATCTACCGTGGGCTATATCGATAATGGGCGCGTGATGGATCAGTCCCGCCGGACAATTG
>Ga0181553_10003287_pt1 | contig 14039 bp, 11 predicted proteins | sample 011ome_17_FD_133753 | JGI IMG/M metagenome (GOLD analysis project Ga0181553, IMG submission 133753) | Coastal salt marsh microbial communities from the Groves Creek Marsh, Skidaway Island, Georgia - 011502XT metaG (megahit assembly) | ecosystem: Environmental > Aquatic > Marine > Intertidal...
ATCCTATTTCCAAATAATCCAGGTCTACCAAAATAAAAATTATGATTAGAAGGTGCAATATCACTTGCATTCCAGGTTGATACAAATGGTATATTAGTTTTTTTTAAGAAATTTAAGAATTCTTTTTCAGCCTTGCTGATATGCACACCGTTACCTATTAATATTAATGGCCTGTTTGAGCTTTTTAACATTTGTAATACTTTGGTAATTTTATTGTTATCTATTTTTTTATAATTATTTTTACTTATTATTTTTTTACTTATTTTTTTTTTTACAAATTTTTTTGATTGCACATCTAGGGGGACATCAATCCACACAGGTCCTGGTCTTCCTTCTGAAGCAATTGTGTATGCTTTTGATATTTCAAATTCTATATCAGAATTTTTTGTTAATACTCTACTATATTTAGTAATAGATTTAATTATGTCTTTGATATTAGCTTCTTGAATTCCTATTTGTCTAGTTTTAGAATTTAAAATCATATCTTTAGATTCTACTTGGCCAGATATAACAATCATAGGAATCGAGTCTATCCAGGCGCCAATTACACCTGTTATTGCATTCGTTCCTCCGGGTCCTGAAGTTACAGAGAGTATAGCTGGTTTATGATTGGCTCTATAGTAGGCTTCAGCTGCCATTGCGGCTGATTGCTCATGATGCATAAAAACAAAATTTAAATTTTTTTGTTTTCTAAATGCTTCATTTAAAAACATCGCACCACCACCTGTTACTCCAAACGCAGTATCTAAACCTTTTTTTTGTAGAAAATTAATTATAAATTGTGAATTATTCATTTTTAAATTAGGAACCTATAATATATTAATATATAAAAATCCATATTTACCCTCATAAACTATTATGAAGAAAAAAATACTTATACTTGGTAGTAATAGCTTTTCAGGCAGTCATCTAGTTCATTATTTATTAAAAAAGAAGTTTTTTATTATTGGATGTTCTTTATCCAAAATGTCCGAACCAAAATTTAACTGTTTACACCAATTACAAAAACATACTTTGAAGAATTTCATATTTAAAAAAATCAATATTATTAACGAATTTTCTAAACTAAAAAAGTTAATTCAAGAACATAAGCCTGAAATAATTATTGATTTCATGGGCCAAGGAATGGTTGCGGAAAGTTGGTCTTATCCATTTTTAACTTTTAATACAAATGTGATGTCAAAGATTAGATTATACACATTTTTAAGTAAACAAAAATTTTTAAAAAAATATATTAAAATTTCTACCCCAGAAGTTTTTGGTTCTGCAAAAATTACAAATTCAAATTTTAAAAACTATAATCCCTCAACACCTTATGCTTTATCACATTCAACTATAGAGAATTATCTGTTAATATTATTTAAGCAATTTTCTTTTCCGGTAATTATCTCAAGATTTGCAAATTTTTATGGACCTTTTCAAAAATTATATAGAGTTATTCCTTTGGCAATTCACAAGGCTGATAAGAAAGAAAAATTTCAATTACATGGTGGTGGTAGATCTAGAAGATCCTTCATCTATTCTGATGATTTTTGTAGTGGTATTTTTAAATTAATTACAAAAGCAAAAATTGGTGAATACTATCAATTTTCCTCAAAAGAGTATTTATCGATAAGGAAAATTGTTGAAAAAATATATAAAAAAAAAAATTTAGATCCTAAAAAATATATTATTTCTGTAAAAGATAGACCAGGAAAAGATCAAGATTATAAGATATTTGACAATGATACTAGAAAAAGACTCCATTGGAAAAATAAAACATCATTAGATAAAGGAATTGATAAAGTTATTAAATGGTATGATAAATTTAATAATAAATTTAAAAAAAAAGATGAGAAATTTAAAATACTTGTATGAAAAATAATTTTTTAGTCAAACAGTACAACTCAGATAAGAAAATGAGTATTAGACATAATTATCTCTCTGAGCAATTTAATAATTCAAAAAAAATTTTTAATTTAATAAACAAAACTGTTAGATTAAATGATTTTACACTTGGAAAATACGTAGATTTATTTGAAAAAAAATTCTGCAAATATCAAAAAGTTAAGTATGCTGTAGGAGTAGGTTCTGGTACCGATGCTATTTTTTTATCTTTAAAAGCAGTAGGCATAAAAGATGGTGATGAAGTTATTACTCCAACTTACTCATTCTATGCAACAGCAGGAGCTATTGCAACTTCGGGTGCAAAACCGGTCTTTGTAGATATAAAAAATGATCTAAATATTGATGAAAATAAAATAGAGAAAAAAATAACAAAAAGAACTAAAGCTATTGTTCCAGTTCATTGGTCAGGAAGAATTTGTAATATGAAAAAAATTATGAGAATTGCAAAAAAATATAATCTTTATGTTATTGAAGATGCTTGTCATGCAATTTTAGCTCATGATGATAAAAAAAAATTCGCAGGTAATTTCGGTATAACAGGCTGTTTCAGTATGCATCCATTAAAAAATTTGAATGTGTGGGGTGATGGAGGCGTAATTGCTACCAATAATAAAAAAATTTACGACAAATTAAGATTGATGAGAAATCATGGATTAATTAATAGGAATAATTGTAAATTATACGGTTATAATTCAAGACTTGATACAATTCAGGCTGCTGTAGCAATTGAAATGATAAAGAAAATAGATGTTATAACAGACGCAAGAATTAAAAACGCTAAATATTTGAGTCAAAAATTAGGATCTATAAAAGAAATTGAATTAATTGATGAAAGAAAAAATTATAAATCTGTTTATCATTTGTATCAATTCTATTGCAAAAATAGAGATAAATTAAACAATTATTTAAGACTTAATAAAATTGATAGTAAAATCCACTATCCTAAGCCATTACATTTACATGATGCGGCTAAGAAATTTAATTACCGTAAAGGACAATTTAAAAAAGCTGAAACTTTATCTAAAAAGGTAATATCAATTCCAGTTCATGAATTCATTACAAAAAAACAGTTAAATTTTATTATAAAAAAAATAAAGGAATTCTATAGTTAATGAGAATAAAATTTACTAATTTTCCAAAAGAATTTAAGTCATTAAAAAATAAGCTTATCCAAAAATTTGAGAAAATTGGATCTTCTGGTCAATATGTGCTTGGGAATGAATTAAAAGTTTTTGAAAAAAGAATTGAAAAATTCTTAAAAGTAAAACATGTCCTTGGTGTTGGAAATTGGACAGAAGGTACCGTCATGGTTCTAAAAGCACTTGGTTATAAAAAAGGAGATGAAATCATTACAGTTTCTAACTCTTTTATAGCTACGTGTGGAGCTATTTCTTATTCAGGTTTAACACCTAAACTTGTCGATGTTGGTGAAGATTTAAATATTGATGTAAACCAAATTAAAAAAAAAATTAATAAGAATACCAGAGCAATTATGCCGGTCCATTTATCAGGCATACCATCAAATTTGGATGTATTAAAAAAAATATGCAAAAAAGAGAAGCTTCATCTAATTGAAGATGCCGCACATGCTTTTGGAACAAAATATAAAAATAAATATATTGGAACTATTGGCGACGTAGGAATTTTTAGCCTTCACCCTAGGAAAAGTTTTCACGTATTAGGTGATGGAGGTTTGATAATAACTAATAATACTAATCTTTACAAAAAGATCTTACTACTTAGAAATCATGGATTGATTAATAGAGATAAATCACTTGTTTGGGGTACTAACTCTAGATTAGATAATTTGCAAGCGGGTTTTGGAAACATAATGTTAGATAAAATTTCATCGTGGAATCAAAAGCAATTAACTATCGCCAAAATATATTCAAACAAACTATCTAAGAAGATAAAATTACCTTTGTATGATTTAAATATTTCAAATCCTACTTTTCACCAATTTATAATTAGAACACGCTTTAGAGATAAATTAAAAAATTATCTTAAGAAAAACGGTATAGATACTGCAATTCACTATCCAATACCAATCCATAAACAAGATGTGTATACAAAACAATATGGTAAAATTAAATTACCAATAACTGAAAGATTCAGTAAAGAAATTTTAAGTCTTCCAATAAACCCTTATATGACAAAAGTAGAAATAAATTATGTCATTAAAATTGTTAATAATTTTTTTGATAGGGTAAATTAATATGAAAAATATCTTAGTTACTGGTGGAGGTGGATATGTTGGGACAAACCTTGTTAACGAGCTATTATCAGAAAATTATATTGTAACAGTGTTGGATACTTTTTGGTTTGGAAATAATTTAAAAAAACATAAAAATCTTAAAATAATAAAGAAAGATATTAGAAGTATTAATAAAAAAGATTTAAAAAAAATTGAGTGCATAATGCATTTAGCATCAATAGCAAATGATCCAGCAGCTGAATTGGACGCAAAACTAACATGGGATGTTAATGTTTTAGCAACTTATAAACTGATTAATTTAGCAATAAATCAGAAAGTTAAAAAATTTATTTTTGCTTCATCTGGAAGTGTTTATGGAATAAAGAAAGAAAAAAGGGTTACAGAAGATTTAAGTTTAGAACCAGTCTCAGAATATAATAAATCTAAAATGATAGGGGAAAGAATTCTCTTAAGCTATAAAAAAAAAATAGACCTTACTATTTTAAGACCAGCGACAGTTTGTGGTTACTCACCTGCTATGAGATTAGATGTAGCAATTAATGCACTAACGTTTGGTGCTTTACAAAATAATCTTATCACGGTTTTTGGTGGTAAGCAGATCCGTCCAAATTTAACAATGTTTGATATGATTAAAGCTTATAAATTTTCTTTAAAAAGAAAATTTAAAAAAGATAGACCGATTCATAAAATAATATTCAATCTAGGGTTTGAAAATCTAAGTATTATGAACATGGCAAAAAGAATTCAAAAAATTTTGAAATCTAACTCAAAAATTTTAATCAAATCTACTAATGACCCAAGATCATATAGACAAAATTCTGACAGAATAATCAAAGAAGGCTTTACACCTCAAAAAAAGATAGAAGATGCAATTTTAGAAATAAAAAATCAATTTGAAAAAAAGAAGATTTCAAAAAGAGATAAATTTTACAGAATCAACACTCTTAAAATGATTAAAGCAAAATAACTTATTTTTTTAATTTAGAAATAACAAGCTTCATCCATTCTCCATTGAATTTGTAATGTGGTGAAGTAATTAAATTATCATCCTCAACTGCAGGACTATCAACAAACTTCCCACCTGCATTTATTAAATCTTGCTTCCACGCATAATAGCCTGTTACATTTTTATTTTGAATTATATTTGCTGAAATTAACATCATTGTTCCGCTGCAAATAGCTGCTATCAACTTTTTCTTTTCATTAAATTTAATAATAGTTTGAATAGCTTTTTCATCTAATCTGAGCATTTCCATGGATTTTACACCTCCCGGTAATATTAAAAGTTTATATTCATCAATATTTAATTTTTCTAATGATACAATATTATCTTCGCTTTGTGGTGGAACTTTAGTTCCAAAAAAACCTTTTACGATTTTATTTGTTTGATTATATACATCAACGACGAGCCCCTCTTCTTTAAGTCGATAAAAGGGATAAATAAATTCATGATCTTGAACTAATTGACTCGTAATTATTAGAGCTTTCATAGTCTATTTATATAGTTTTAAACATAATTTATATATAATTAATTGTATCATTTTTTGGCCCTTAATAATAATATTTTATTTTGAATCTTAAAGTATTTTGCAAGTTGTTTTAGTGTATATGATTTAACTATTTCTCCTGTAGTGATCACAATTTTTTTTTGTTTTGAGATTATTTTGCCGTCAAGTATTATTGAAATACTTTTATCATCATATGAGTTTAAATCTTTAAAATTTTTATAATAAGAAATTTCAATCTTAATATCATTTAGCTTATATTTATTTTTTAAGTTTTTTTTTGGAATATTGAATACTAGATCATCTTTATCTAACGCTCTGGTATTATTTAGTTTTTCATAACCTTTATTTTTTCTACCATAATCATCCTGCATTCTGATTAAATCATTTTTAATATAGGGATTTTCTATTTCTAGTGCAAATAAATCAGAAATCTTGCTTGCTTTTATTCGATGAAATAATCCAGACCTTAGAACCAATATAGACATGGGCCCATATTTTTGTATATTATTTTTATATATACCTATTTGTACTTCTGCAGTGCCTTTTAAAATTAAAAATCCAGTTTTTTTATTCGGATGACAATGAAGTGATGTTGAAAATCCTTTTTTTATTTTAAGATATGTTATAGCAATTTTATTGTTATTTCGAAATATGTTATATTCTTCACCCCATGGTTTAAGAACAACTCTATTATCATAACTATTTCTCATTTAATTTTATATTTATGAATTGTATTTCTATTATTAATTTATATCTTTGTAATTTTTATTTATAAGATTTTTCCAAAAGGGTGGTAGAATTCTAGATGGTGGTAAAATAGAAAAAATATTATCCATCTTGAAATGCTTCTTTAATTTTTTAATCAAAATACCTTCAAACTCAGTAGCTACACCTAGTAGCACAGCTCTATTTTTTAATTTACTTATATTGAATTTTCTTATTTCAAGAAGATTCAAAGGATTAATTTTATTCTGTTTAGTTCTATTATCATCCACAAAACACTCTACTAGTTTTCCAATACCAAAAAAATTAACAAAATTTGATGATCTGCATCCGCAACCATAAATAAATGGTTTTTTTTTCATTGATTTTAAATAATTTTGTAAATTTTTTTTGAAAATATTGAATTTATCAAAATAACTTTTAATTTTTTTATGTTCATCAGATAAATTAAAAGTATATTTAATTTTTTTTTCATACTTTTCAGCAAATATAATTATTGATTTTCCTGAGAATAAAATAGTTTCATGATGAAAAATTCTGAATTTGTTTCTTAACAATAAGTTAAACAAAGAGTTTTTTGTAAAATAATTAACGTGTTCTTCCCAAAAAGTATAATCATAGTTTTCAAAATACATGTCATGAAGCGGTACTTCTATCATTAGTTTACCTTTTTTTTTAAGCATTGAATGAGCTGCTTTCAATACATCATTTAAATCATATAAATGTTCAAAAACTTGTCGGGAATAAATTAAGTCAAAATTTTTTAATTTTTTCTTATTTAAAAATTTTTGATTAAAAAAATCATTGTACACATTTTTTACTTTTTTTTTTGCTAAACCAAAAGCATCTTTTGTTGGCTCAATTCCTGAGATATTTTTAAATCCATTTTTTTTAAGATCTGCCAACATATGACCATCATTGCATCCTATTTCGAAAATTTTTGAGTCTTTATTTAAATTGAATGATGAAGTCATCTGTTTTATCAAGAGTGGAATATGTTGATTATTTTTTGACCCACTAAAGACAAAATAATTTTGATATAAGATTTTAGGATCAAATGGATTCTCAATTTGAATATGTGCACATTTTTTGCATGTTACTATGTTAAAATCGTACAATTTATAGTTTTCTTTTTTATTATTTAATAAATGATGAACAATTGGTTGTTTTCCTAATTTTAATTTAAATTTATAATTTTTATGACTACAAATGCTACATTGGAACATGATATAATAATTAATTTCTTAATGATTGTTTTAAATACAAGCTTTATTATAGATCTTATATTCCAAAATCAATTACAAAATTAATTAAGTTTTTTATATAATCTAATTAGTTATTTTATCTCAATATTCTTTAATTTTTTTTTCAAGTGCAGACAAAAATTTTTCAGCATCTTTAAATACACCGGGATATGTATTGGCTCTCAAAAATGATTGTTTGTTTGTTAAATTAAACGGATGATTGTAAGAAATAAAGTTAATGTTATTTTGGTAACATTTCTCTGAGATTGTGCCATATGGCATTGTAACAATTAATTTATATTTATTGTAAATATTTTCAAATTTATCTTCTTCAATTGGAATTTCACATTCTTCTTTAATAATGGGAGCATTATATCCAGATAAATATTCAAAATTTTTATATCTGACTTTAATTTTTTTACCTATTTTTATACCATTATTCATTAATCTAACTGCACTTTTATACACTTTCATAAATTCCCTGAAATGCTGAATATCAAAAAACTCAGATATGAATGGAAACGCTAAGGGACAAAAAAGAATGTCTTGCGATGGATTTTGTTTAAAAACTCGTGGTAATTCATAACGATTATTCATATTCATTTTCATATCTGGGAATAACGATAAACGCCATAACCACCAGGAATTTACACTCACTAGATTTCCGTGACTAATAATTGTAATATTTTTGTCTCTAAATTTTTCATAACTCTTCGCATTTAAAATTTTTTGATAAATATCTCTTTCTAATCCAAAGTATGATTTCCATTTATGTTTGGATTTTACAAGGTAATTACTTAAATTTACAAACCATTTTGGAAAATATATTTTCATATTATCTGGTAAAAAATTATGCAAAACTAATTCAAAATCATTGTCAAAAATAATTTTCTCTTCAGAACTATTTTTATAATAAAACATACTTTTTATTTTTTCTTTAATTTTTAAGTATAAAAATTTTATTTTTTCTAGTCTTAATTTACTAAGAAAATTTGTAAGATGTATAAATGGTAAGCAAGGTTTTTTTTCGGTAATAATATTATTCTCTGTGCTCAAGTTTTTTTCTAATTCATTTACTAGTAATTCATTAATGTTTTTTTTTGGAACTTCTGTAGCTAAGGTAAAATCCTCATTAAATATACAATCTTTAGCAATCAAAGTAGTTAAGGATAAATTCAATATTATTTCTGGAAGTGTATTTGATTTAAAGTTTCCAGTATTTTTTAAATAAAACATTAACCTTGGTTCCTCTATTGATAATAAAATTACATACTCTGTTGTTATTGCAATGTCTCCACTTATTGCCCACCAAAAATCAGATGACATATCAAGATTATGAAGTTTATTCATAAAATTTTTATTTTTTATTTTTATGGATGGGATTTTTTCTTTTAAAATTCTATATTTATCTATTAAATTTCTATCAAGAAAATTCATTTATATAATTTTCAATGTATTATTAAAAAATTGATTTTATTAAAAGTTAAAGCAAACAAACTCATTGGTTAATTTAATTCTTAAGAAAAGTAATAATTTTAATTAAATCTTCATAATCAATAACAAAGTTTCTAAATTATATCAATATTTTTATTATCAAACGTGCTTACAGTCATATCCAACACTACTATGTATGAATCTTTAGATACAAACTTACTATAATTTCTAGTTCGTCTAAAACATGTTGGTGCGTATGGGCAGAATCCAAATAAAAAAAAATTTGATGAATAATTTTTTATAATTTTTTTTTCATTCTATTAAAAGAGTCCCATAAATTTACTGTTAGGTTGATCGCTAGAATTTTTTCTTTTAAATTTCTATATCAATTTAAGGGGTTAAACTATTTTAAAATATTAGCAAAGAATTAGCTATATATTGGATCTTTTTGATAATAAATCTATTCATCAAACTAAATTTTTGCACCATTTATCAATTCATCAAAAGTTCCTTGAGCAATTAATTGGCCTTTATCAAGTTTAAAAATAATATCACAATTTTTGACTGTATCTAAACGATGAGCAATTAATATAACGGTAATATTTTTACTAAGTTTATTTATTGCACTCATAACCACTTCTTCAGTTTTGATATCTAATGCACTTGTTGCTTCATCTAAAATTATTACTTTTGGTTTATGGTAAAGCGCTCTTGCAATCCCTATGCGTTGTCTTTGTCCACCTGATAATCTAATACCACGCTCGCCAACAACAGTTTGATATTGATTTTGTAATTCATTGATCACAAAATCATGTAAATTTGCAAGTTTAGCAGCTCTCTCTATTGATTGTTGGCTGATGTCTTTTGGATCAATTCCAAAGGCAATGTTATTAGCAATAGTATCATCAGATAAATAAATTTGTTGTGGTACATAACCAATAGATTGTTGCCAAGCTCTTGTATTTTTTTTTGTTATAACTTTATCATCAACTTCTAATGTACCTTTTTGAGCTGACAGTAAACCAAGAATAATGTCTACTGTTGTGGTTTTGCCACATCCAGTGGTACCAATTAGTCCAACAGTTGTTTTGGCAGGAATAATCATATTAATATCTTTTAAAGCAGTTCTTGATGAATTGGGATAATCATAATGAATATGATTGAGAGTAATTGATTTATTAAATGATAAAATATCCTTATTTTCATTTCCGATATTTATTTTTAGTTCTTTTAAATCATTATATAGTTTGTCGATTACTGAATTAGAGAATTTAAGTGCAGTACTTGATTGATAAATTTGTTGTATAGATGGCAATAGACGATAGCCTGCAAAAGCATAAACTGAAATGATGGGTATAGAATTAACAAAATCACCTGTTGTTGAAATAATATAGAGTGTTAATAAAAGCATGCCCCCGAATGTAGTAGCTTCTATAAAATAACGAGGTAGTAGACCTATAATTTGCGAACTTGCTTGATTTTTTGCGTAAATCTTAGCAGGCTTAGAATATCTATTGATAAAGATTTTTTCTAGTCCACCTAGTTTTACCTCTTTTGAGGCTCCAAAGGCTTCACTGATTGATTTAAAACGAAATTCATTAGCAATCAGTCGCTCTTTTCCCTTGCGACTAAGATATCGTCTAAATAAATTATAAATTAAAACGTAAGTGCCAATAAAAATAAAAGCAATCAATACTGTTAACTTTAGGTCGATTAAAAGTAGTAAAGTAAATATAATGATTGTAATCGTACTTTGTGTTAACAAAGTTAGCATAGGACCTAGGCTTTGACCTAAAAAAATTCCAGTCTCAGAAAGAATTGACTTTCCAATATTAGCACTATTTTGATTCAAAAACCAACTATAAGGCTGGTGCAAATAAGTTTCTAATAAACGTTTGCTAATGCTATACTCTCTCATCTGAATAAAGCGTAATTGAATATAGACTGTAAGCGCTTTAAAACTAATTGAAAAAATTAAGAAAATAAATACTAAAAAACCAAACATAAAGATAAACTCTTGATTAGTTTTTACACCAATTACACTTGATGCTTGAAACATAGTGTTTAAGATATAATTTGTTTGTATAAGACTAGGATTAGTTATCACAGCCATAAATGGCATTATAGAAGCTATGCCCAACACATCTATTAAAGCCATTATTAATATCATTAATAACAATAAACCTGCATGTTTCTGCTCTTGGGGTGATAAAAAATATAGAAGCTTTTTTAAAGTTTGCATTTAGACTTTATAAAATCATTGTAAGTTTTAAAGAGACCATCTTTTAAATTTGTTTTAGAATTAAATCCTAAATTATTTATAAATTTACAATCTAATAATTTTCTGGGACTGCCATCTGGTTTGGTTGAATCTAAATTAATACGACCTTCATAACCGGTAACCTCTTTGATGGTTTCTGCAAGTTTTTTAATAGTTAGCTCCTTTCCACTTCCAATATTGATATGGCTTGATGGCTTAATTTTTCCTTCATAAATTTTTTTATCCAAATTCATAACATAAACTGCAGCATCAGCCATATCATCAACATATAAAAACTCACGCCTAGGTGTGCCTGTTCCCCAGATATTTACTTCCATTTGATTATTAATTTTTGCATGATGAAAACGATATATTAACGATGGTATTACATGGCTATTTTTTGGATGATAACTGTCTCCTGGTCCATATAGGTTTGTTGGCATTACACTCCTATAATCAATATTATGACTTTTTCCATATTGACGGTTGTAGCTTTCGCACATTTTAATACCTGCAATTTTAGCAATTGCATAAGGTTCATTAGTGGGCTCTAATTTTCCAGTTAATAATTCTTCTTCTTTCATAGGTTGTTTGGCATTTTTTGGATAAATACAGCTCGATCCTAAAAATAATAACTTTTTAACTCCACTTAAAAAAGCAGTATTAATAACATTATTCTGGATCATTAAATTTTCATAAATAAAATTTGCTGGATAGGTGTTATTAGCATGAATGCCACCAACTTTTGCAGCAGCTAAATATATTTGATCAATTTTTTCATTTTTAAAAAAATTTTGAACTTCACGTTGGTTTAATAAATCAAGCTCTTTTCTATCTTTAGTTATAATTTTAACTTCTTGTTTTTTTAAAAAACGAACTAAAGCAGATCCAACCATGCCCTTATGTCCTGCTATAAAAATTCTTGGTTTAGTCATTGTTAGTTAATAATTTTAGTAAACTTTACTTATTAATAAGTTGATCATTTTTGGCTAATTTTAAATCCTCATCAACCATTTCTTTAACTAATTGTTCAAAAGATATTTCTGGAGTCCAATTTAATTCTTTTTTTGCTTTACTGGCATCTCCTACTAGAGATTCAACTTCTGTTGGTCTAAAATATCTTGGATCAATTTTGATAATATCATCTCCATTAAATGAACCAATTTCATTTACATCTTTACCTTTCCAGACAATCTTCATATCTAAATTTTTTGACACTAAATTAATAAAATCTCGAACCGAGTATTGTTTACCTGTCGCTATTACATAATCTTCAGGTTCTTCTTTTTGTAACATCAGCCACTGCGCTTTAACAAAATCTTTTGCATGTCCCCAATCACGTTTAGCATTTAAGTTTCCAAGATATAAATTTTTTTGAAGTCCTAATTTTATTCGAGTTAATGCTCTTGTTATTTTTCTTGTAACAAAAGTTTCTCCTCTAACAGGACTTTCATGATTAAATAAAATACCATTACAAGCATAAATCCCATACGCTTCTCTATAATTAATTGTAATCCAGTAAGCGTAAAGTTTAGCAACCCCATATGGACTTCTTGGGTAAAAGGGTGTTTTTTCAGTTTGTGGTGTCTCTCTCACAGCCCCATATAGTTCAGAGGTTGAAGCTTGATAATATTTAGTTTTTTTATCAAGTTTCAAAATACGTATTGCCTCTAGAATTCTAAGCGCACCTATTGCATCGGAATTAGCCGTATATTCTGGTTCCTCAAAAGAAACGGCAACATGGCTTTGTGCAGCTAAATTATAAATTTCATCAGGTTGCACTGCTTGAATAATTCTAATTAAAGAGGTCGAGTCTGTTAAATCACCATGATGTAAAAAAAACTTTTGATTTGTTTCATGAGGCTCTTGATATATATGGTCAATTCGGTAGGTATTAATTAAAGAAGTTCGTCTTTTAATACCATGGACTTCATAACCTTTATTAAGTAAAAATTCTGCAAGATAAGATCCATCTTGCCCAGTTATACCAGTTATTAAAGCTTTTTTCATTTATCAATTTAAAAGTTAAAATTAATTTTTTTTGATATTTAATTTGTATTGCTTAAAAATAGTTTATTTAATTAATAAAGTAAACACTTCTATGATTAGCTTATATGATTTTAGATATAAAATTCTTCAAGAAAATATAATTCAATCAAAAGATTAAAAAAACCTTACTAACAATTATTAATTTTTGTAAGCTTTAAAAATATTAAAAATTTAACTTAATCTATATTTTTAAAATTATTGAGAGATGAGATTATTTTATTAAGCTCTTTATGATTAACTGAAACGCCTTGTTCTTCAAGTTTGTTTGCCTCATATAATAAAGTATTATATTTATTAGTTTTTATTTTATACCATTCTAAAATACGATATTGTAAATTATTCCAGCTTGATAAAATAAATTTTAATACCTCTTGAATTTGATCTGGCAATATAGTTTTAATTCTAATTAAAATCTTACTTTTAACTTTATACTTATTTATAAGCATTTCAAATGACCGGATAATTGCATCTTCTTTTAATATAAAATTTTGATCAAATGTAAGCTTATCACATGCTTCTTTCATTCTTTTTAGAAAGCTTAATTTTTCATATTGATATTTCTTATCTAGCCACCATTTTCCAAGCGGTAATTTTAAAATTTCATAGCTTTCGCTTGGAACTTCTTTATTTCTCATCCACAATAGTTCTGGGATAATTTTAGACTTACCAGATATTGCGCATAAAAACTCTACTTGTAATTCATGAGCTCCACTAAAATA
>Ga0181553_10003290_pt1 | contig 14031 bp, 12 predicted proteins | sample 011ome_17_FD_133753 | JGI IMG/M metagenome (GOLD analysis project Ga0181553, IMG submission 133753) | Coastal salt marsh microbial communities from the Groves Creek Marsh, Skidaway Island, Georgia - 011502XT metaG (megahit assembly) | ecosystem: Environmental > Aquatic > Marine > Intertidal...
AATTTTAGTTGCTTTTTTTTTTTCAAAAATATTTAAAAAAGATTTAATTGTTGAATTTAGAGATGTATATCCCGAGAATATAACTCCATATATTAAAAATAGTTTTTTTTATGGAATTATAAGTTTTGTAATTTCAATTTTTGAGTTAGTTGCAATAAAGCATTCTAAAATCATAATTTCAAATTTACCATTTTACTCCAGTCGACTTATAAATAGTTACAAAAGATATAAAAATAAATTAGAGATTATTCCAAATTTATCTAAATTTAATGGTTTTAATAGAAGCAGAGGCTTTCTTTATGCGGGCAGCTTAAGCTTGGTAAACAATACTAATTTAATAGATAATTTTATGAAAAATATAGTTTTTAATAAAAAGAAAGTAAAAAAATATTTAATTTCAAAAAAAAAAATTAATGAAATAAGTCTAAAAAAATTATTACTTAATTTAAAAAAATATGGATTTGGATTTTTTTCATTTAATAATATTAATTCGTTAAAATATGGATTAAATCATAAAAAATTAAACTTGTATTTTGATAATGGTTTAGTACCAGTTTTTTTAGGTGATAAAAAATTTAAAAATTATTTTTTTTCATATTTTCCTATATTTTTTATTGAAAATTATGTTAACATTAATGCAATTAAAGTTGAATTTAAAAAGCTTTTTAATTTTCAAAAAAAATTAATATTAAGTGAAAAAAAAATAAAAAAAAACATATTAAAAATAAATTCCAATACTCAAAAGAAAATAGAAGATATTTTTATATATAGCTAATCTTTATGAAAAAAAAAAATGTACTTATTGGTTGTGGAGAGTGGGGAGCTCGACATGCAAAAGTTTTATTTGAATTAAATGAACTTTATGGTGTTTATGATATTGATAAAAATAAATCTGAAATTTTATCTAAAAAATTCAAAGTATATCAGTTTAAGTCAATCAACGAAATTATAAAATATCGAAAAGAAATATTGAGTTTATTTATATGTTCATCAGCTGAAACGCATTATAAAATAATTAATCAAACATATAAATATTTTGATAATTTTTTTGTAGAAAAACCTCTTGTTCATAAAGCACAAGATCTTGAAAAAATTAAAAAATTATTGAATGGAAAAAAAATATTTATTGGTCATTTAATGCATTTTCATCCTGCTATTAAAAAAATTGAAGCTATTTTGAAGTCAAAAAAACTAGGCCAAATTAAAAGTATAAATCTAAAAAGGCATAATCTTGGAAGATATCGAAGTCATGAAAATGTAATACAAAGTTTTGCACCTCATGATTTTTCAATAATTTTTCGTTTATTTGGATTTCATTATAAAAATTTAAATTATCAATCATTTTCAATTTATAAAAAAAATCATTTTGATAAAGCTCATATTTTTTTCTCCACTAAAAGTAATATTAAAGTTAATTTGAGTGTTTCATGGACATCATTAATTAAAGAGCAAAAAATTACAATTTTTGGCTCTAAAGGAATTTTAGTGTTTTCTGATACTGAAAAAGAATTTAATAAAAAAATTAAAATAACTAAAATCATTAAAAAAAATAATATCTTAAAAAAAACGGATGAATTTTTTTTGAAATTAAAGTCTAATATGCCTTTAACAGAGCAGGCAAAAAATGTTATAGCTTGTTTTAAGGGTAAAAAACTAACGCTACCTAATAATTTAAATGAAAGTAAGTTTATTTTAGAAATAATAAATAAAATAAAATAAAAATATGTTTTATAAAGACAAAACAGCTATTGTTTCAGAAAAAGCTAAAATAGGTAAAAATACAAAAATTTGGCATTGGACGCATGTTAGAGAAAATTGTTCGATTGGGGAAAATTGTATTATTGGTCAAAATTGTTATATCGCTCCAAATGTTATTATAGGTAATAATGTTAAAATACAAAACAATGTATCCGTTTATGAAGGTGTTATTATTGAAGATAATGTTTTCATAGGCCCGTCAGTTGTATTTACTAATGTTAAAATGCCAAGATCACAAATTGATCAAAGTCATAATTTTCAAAAAACGATCATAAACAAAGGGGTTAGTATCGGAGCTAATTCCACAATAATTTGTGGAAATCAAATAGGTGAAAATAGTTTTGTGGGTGCTGGCTCTATCATAACAAGAAATGTACCAGCTAATAAACTTGTTTATGGTGCACCCGCAAGAATTATAAGGGATTTATAAATTGATATCTTTATTTAATTTAAAACCTGATACTTCAGAATTAAGACATTATTTGAATTTATACCAAAAAAATTTAATAAGAACAGATTTTATACAAGGTAAAGAAGTTAAAGAATTAGAAAAAGCCCTCTCAGACTATACTAAAATAAAATATGTTCAAACCTGCGCAAATGGAACTGATGCATTAGTTATTGCACTTAAATCATTAAATCTTAAAAAAAAAACTTTTGTAATAACAACTCCATTTAGCTGGATATCAACAGTTAACTCTATTTATAACGTTGGTTTAATACCACTATTTGTAGATATTGACCCCCAAACATATAATTTAGATTTCAATGAAATAAAAAAAGCATTAATAAAATACAAATCAAAAGTGAGCTGTATTCTATCAGTAGATTTATTTGGGTGTCCCAATGACAATAGAGAAATTTATAAACTATGTAAATTATATAAAACTAAATTCTTGATTGACGGTGCTCAAAGTTTTGGATCTAAAATAGATAATATATTTTCATTTAAGTTTTGCGATATTGCAACGAGTAGTTTTTTTCCTACAAAGCCATTAGGTTGCTTTGGTGACGGAGGAGCTATTTTTACAAACAAAAAAAAATATTACAGTTTAATAAAATCTTTATGCTTTAATGGGAAAAATCAGATAGGCTTTGATAAAGTTGGTTACAATTCTAGATTAGATACAATTCAGGCCTCAGTACTTCAAAAAAAATTAAGTAAGTTTGAAAATAATTTAAATTTAAGAAAGAAAAATATTAAAATTTATAAAAAAAATATCAAAACTAATTTGAAGTTTCAAAAAATTAAAAAAAATTACGATTCTGTATTTGCAGTTTTAAGTTTACTTGCACCAAATTCAGCAAAAAAAAATTTGATATTAAAAAATATTAAAAATAAAATTGATTGTAAAATTTATTATCCTAAAATATTTACAGATTATAAATATATAAAAAAAAATTCTAAATCTTTTAGTAATTTAGTTAATGCAAAAAAAATTTCTAGAAAAATTTTTAGTTTACCACTTCACTCTAACTTAAAAGATTTTGAGATAAAAAAAATATGTAATGAAATTAATAAAATATTAAAATGACATCAAATCAATACTTATATGCTGTAATTCCATGTTTTAACGAGGAAGATCATATTATTTCATATTTAGAAAAAATAAAAAGTTTAATAGGAAATATTGTTGTAATTGATGACAAAAGCACAGATACAACAAATATAATTTTAAAAAAATATATTGATGAAAATAAAAAATATAAAATTATACTTTTGGAGCATAAAGTTAATGCTGGCGTAGGAGCTGCAATTGCAACTGGATATAAATATATAAGGGATGTTCTCAATCCATCAGAAAATTCAGCAGTTGTAGTATTGGCAGGTGATGGTCAAATGCCAGTTGATCAATTAGATCTGGTTACAAAACCAATCTTTAAAAAACTTTGTGATGTTTCAAAAGTAAATAGATTAGGGAAAAAAAGTGGCAATATCCCCATCAAAAGATTAATTGGAAATAAAGTTTTATCTTTACTTACTCAAATTGCATCTGGGTATTACGGATTATGGGATTCTCAAACTGGTTATGTTGCTATAAATGTTAAAGTTCTAAAAGAGATAAATTGGGATCAAATGTATAAGCGTTATGGCCAACCCAACGATTTCATAATGAAGTGTTCGGAAAAAAATTATTTAATTTATGAAACTGATGTAAAACCATATTATAGAAATGATATAGTTTCTAAAATGAAAGTTTATAAAGTAGTTCTTCCAATTTTATCAATTTTAATAAAAGGGTTTTTTAAAAGGGCATTTAGACAATATTTTATAGAAAACTTGCACCCTATAATATTAAGTTTAATTTTTTCAATTTTCTTTTTCGCATTGGATGTAATAATGTTTAGCAGAATGATGTTTCAATATTTTATGCACAATTATATTGGAACAAACTCTTTAATAATTTTTTTTTCTTTACTCTTATTATCAATTTTACTTATGATTAATTTTTTTAAATATGACTATAATAATAAAAAATTAAAAATTATAAAAAAAAATTAATTTGAATTCATTAAATACATATCTTTATGTTATATCCGAAATTAAGAAATTAGGGTTTAAAAATATATCTTTTAGCGAATTAAATTTAAAAGAAAAAAAAGAAAAAAGCCCTGTATTTATTATAAGACATGATGTTGATAGGTTTAATAAATTTGCAATTGAGATGGCAAAAAATGAAAAAAAAAAATCAATTAAATCAATTTATTTTTTTAGAAAGAAATTTCTAAATAATAATAATTTAAAAATTTTTTTAAAATTAGGCCATGAAGTTGGTTTGCATCACGAATTTTTAAGTGTTTTTAAAAATAGAAAAAATTTAATAAAAAAAGAGATTAATATTATATCAGATATTTTTACAAATTTATTTAAGAACAAAAAAAAAATAATATATAATGCCCATGGAGCACCATTTTCACGATATAATAACTTTGCATATAAAATAAATGATAAAAAATATCTCAATTTTTGTGATGATGTTGATTGGAATGGTTTTTATTATGTTACTGATGTGGGTGGTAAGTGGGGATTTTCAAAGTTTAATAGAAGAGATTATTTAAAAAATGCAAAAAATATTATAATTGAACAAGGGCTCAATAATCAAGAGTTAATAAATTTTATAAAAAAAAATAAAGTTAATAAAATTGTAATTTCTGCTCATCCTGAAAGATGGCCTAAAAATGAATTAAATGCCATGGGGTATTATATTTTTGATAAACTCATTAACCTTTTAAAAAAATTTTTAATTAAAAATTGACACAAAACTTAATATTATTTTTGTTTTTTTACTTTTGTCAGATTATAGGAATTTTACTGACCCATTCTGTCTTGGCAAATTCAACTACTTCAGATGTATATGTGAATTTTGTTTTTTTTTATACCTGTATTAGTTTAATATCTTTTTTGGGTTTGTATGGTATTCAGATAAAAATACCAAGAATTGTCAATAAAATTAGTTTAATTAAATTTAAAAAATACTTATCCTTTTTCTTTTCCAATTGTGTAATTAATTTTTTTCTTTTAATTATTCCTTATTATTTACTTATTTATATTTTAAAATTAGAAACAATTTATTACATATTACCTCTATCGGTCATTCAATTTATTTTTATAAAAATTTTTTTTCCAACAATAATATTTTTAAAAATAAATCATTTATTTTATTTAATTAGCTTATCAATTATAAGATTTATTTTTTTTCCAATAATTTTGTATTTATATTCACAGCAGAATTATCTACATTTAATAAATATATATGTAATATTAATTTTTATTGACTCTATTATTATTTGTTTTGTATTCAGAACGATAATAAGTTTTTCATATTTTGTAAATTTTTTTAAATTATATAAATTAGTTAGATTAGTTTCTTTTTTGAAATTTATATTTCCTATAAAAAATAAAGCCCACTTCAATTCGTCAATAATTTTTGAAATCTCTAGTAAATTAGATTTAATAATTTTTTTTAATTACTTTAGTGTTACTGAAATGGCCATTTTTTCTATTTGTCAAAATGTCCTTGATAGTTTTTCGCAATTAATTAGTTTTATACGACAATGGTATAACAATATTATTAATAATATAAATAGTGATTTTAAAATTTTTACAAAAAAAATTATTCAATATGGGTTCTTCGGTAGTATTTTATCTTATCTTATATCATTACTAGTTTTTAAATTGTATATTAGTTTATTTTTTAGTGAGTATTTTTATTTGTATGATAGAATATATAATATTTATTTAATAATGGCTTTGATATTTCTTTTAAAAGGTTCAATTGGACCTGTAATTTATTTTTTATATTATAAATATAACAAAGTTGTATTCGTTCAAAATTTATTTTTAATGTTAATTATTCAAACGATATTACTTTTTTTGTTTGCTAATTTTTTAACTTTTGAATATGCAATATTAGGAACTCTAGTACCCTGGGTTATCTTAGTAATAATTTTTTTTAAAAATTTTATATTTCTAAAAAAATATTAAATTAAATATGATTTATAAAATTTTTTTAATATTAATAAATTTAGAGTTAACATATCAAATTTTAAATAAATTTTTAAATAATAGATTTGATAAAAATATTTCTCAATACTCTTCCTCAATCTTGAGTTTTTTTTTATTTAATTTTTTAATTTATTCATCATTATTTTTTTTTAAAGTAACTGAACTGCATGAGTTCAGTTCTATAATTTATATAGTCTATTTTTTTTGCTTTTTTATTTTAAATATTATTCTTCAATCAAAAATTAAAATAACTTTGTTAGATATTTTAATAAGGTATTCATTTGTATTTTTTTTCTTATTAATTTTATATTTCATTTCAGTAGAATTAAGTGGAGATCAATTAGAATATTTTCAAGTAGGGAAATTAATTTTTAAAAACGGATTATCAAGTTATCCGCCCTTAGGGGAAAATATAAATAATGGTTTTTTTGGTATGTGGGCCCATTCTCCATTTTCATCAATAAATTATTCTTTTTCTAGTGATACAGAAATATCTTATCTGCTATCTAAATATTTTATTGCTTTTTTATTTGGAAATATAATTTTTACTAACTTTATGTTTTTTTATAAAAATAAAAAGAATATTTTGAAACCTGAAATTTTAATTCAGGTTAGTTATTTATTATTTTCATTAATTTCAATTTATTCAATTCATTATTTAAGAATTGGACATGTGGAAATATATAGAGTTAGTATTGTAGCATTTTTAGCCTTTTTAATTTTTAAAATAATAGAAAATAATTATTCATTAAGGTATATATTTTTATTTTTATTTTCTTTATTTTTTGCGATTTATATTCATTTAGCTCAATTATTTGTCATATTTTTTATATTATCATCAGTATTTTATTATGCTTATTTTGATGAAAAAAAAATATTAATAAAATTTGATAGAAAATTATTTTTTTTCTTCTCAAGTGCGAGTGTAATTCTAATATCATTTATTTTTTCCTCTTACTTGTATTTAACAAAAGTTGGCTTTCCTCTAATAGATGGAAATCTTGGATTACAAGTTAGTAATCAAAGTAATTTTTTTTGGAATTTAGTTTCAAGAGATTTAATATTTTTATATGAGAGATTTATTAATGGTTCATTATCTCATATTTTTAGAGAATATTATTTAATAGTCTTAATAATAATTATTTTAATATATTTTTTTTATTTGAAACAAAAAAATAATATTAGTTTATTATTACCAGAAAAAAAAATTACATACATATTATTTTATCCATATTTAATTTCTTCAGTTATCTCAGTTGCAATTACTTTTTTGGAGTATGATATTTTGATTAAAAATCCAAGATATTTGTATCCATTATATTTTAATTTTGGAATATATTTAATAATTTTATTTTATATTAATTATAACAAATATTCAAAAAAAAATATAATTTTAAAATTTAGTAATTCGCTAAATTTTTTTTTAAAAAAAATAAAAAGAATTTCAGGATCAAGCAAATTAACAGTTTCATACTCTATTTTTTTTATAGTTATTTGCGCATTTATATTTGTAATTGGATATAATCGACCATTAGATAAAAATTGTAAAAATGAACGTTTCATAAATACAATTTCATGTGAATTAAATAATGATTTATTCAAAAAAAACACTGAAATTTTTACTTTCAATAAGAGTAAAATTGTTGACAATGAATTTAAATATTTAGTCGCAACAGATAAAAAATTTGATTATTTATATAAACCTAAAAGTATAAACATTTCTAAAATAAATATAAATAATGTTCATTACTCTTATGCATCTTTCCAAAGTAGAAAATGGTATATAACTCATTTAAAAGAAGAGTTTAATAAAAACTGCCAAATTTATTATTTAGATAAAACTGATGTTATTTGTCATTTTGAAAATAGTGATAATGTGTTTAATCAAAGTAATTACCTACAAACAAATATAATAAAATTAAATAATTGGAAGAAAGCAAACATTAAAAAAAAATATTTTATAAAAGCAAAAGATAATGTTAATTATATAACCTTAAAGACAAAAATTAATGCTTATGGCAAAGTCACTATTAATACATTACATAATTTATCCTTTACTGTTCCTGTTTTTTTTCAAAAAAATTCAAAAATTTATTTTAAAAATTATTGTGCTATAAAAAATATTATTATATGTGATATTGAAAGTGTTAGTATTATACTTAATTACATTCAAAAAGATAAAGAAACAGATATTAATCACAACATTATTAATTCAGTATTAGAACCATTTGAATATGTAGAAAATTTATATGACGGAAATAAGAAATTGTTAAGATTAGATCTTAATATTCTAGATTTTAAATCAGCAATGGTAAATAATGATGAAGTAGTAATTAGTGATCCAATATTCATAGATGATAGTAAAATAGAATATTTGCAAATCCCTATAAAGGATAAATTTTGTAAAAAAATAATTTATAATTTCACAACTAGATTAATTCGATGTTCTTAAAAAAAAAAATTAATTCGATTATATGGTTAATATTGAATTCAATTTTATTTTATACTTTAATATATAGCTTCAATTGGAATATATTTCCTGTAGATTTTTTTTCTTCTTATTCAATAGTAATTTTATTAACTTTTTTAATTATCTCTCCCTTTTATTTTTTTTTTAATACTTTTAAAAATTCTACATACAATTACTATTCAGTCCCAGTCGTAACATATATTTTTATATTATCTTTTTTAATTTGGTTAATAACAGGATATTCATACATATTATTATCTCCTTCTTTTTCACTAGTATTATTAATAAATTCTTATTTAAAAAAAAAAAATAGTGATCATTATCAATTTTTATTTCATTTTTTGCCATTTTTCATTTGGTTAGCAATTATAAATGAAACAAAGAATTTTAATGTTAGTTTTTTATGTTTGAGTAATTATATACTATATTTTATTTTTTTTATTTTAATTTTTAAAGATAAACTATTTGAATTAAAAAATAAAAATATTTTTTTGATTATCATTAAATATATAAAAAAAAATATTTTAAGCTTTATTTTATTTGCTTTTAGCTTAACTATTTTTTATTTAGTAAATTATATATACATATCCTATATTATCACATCAAATTTTTGGGCAATCATGTTATTGAGTTTTTCAAGAATTTTATTTTCATTAATTTTAAGATTTTTAGAAATATCTCTAAATTTATTAAAAATAAACACATTAATTCTTTCAATATTTTTAATTTTTGGAGCATTTGTCGTATTTGAATTTTTTATAAATGAATCTTTAAGTATAAGTGCAAATGATTTCCATCTAGGTAATGCGTATTATTTATTTTTAAATGTTATTGTTTGTTCAATAATTAATTTATATTCAATTAAAATTAAGAAAATATTTTAATTATCATGTGTGGTATTAGTTCAGTTTATATTAAAAAAAATAATTATTCCTCTGAAGACCTTGTTGAGTTTGTTAAAAAAATAGTATGGTTAACGTCTAAAAGAGGAAAAGATGGCATAGGTATTTTCGTTATAATAAATAAGAAGAAATTGTATTTTCAATCAAATGAAGTTGAAAATATTACTATAAAAAAACAGTTTATTCTTTTTTTGAATAATCTAAAAAATTTTATTAATAAAAATTCTGAAATTATCATAATTGTACATTCAAGATTAAAAACCAACGGTGAAATAATTTCAGAAAATATCCAGCCAATTGTAAAATCAAATATAGTTATTGCCCATAATGGAATAATAGTCGGTTCTAAAAATTTGATATTAAATAAACTGCTTAATTTAAAAAATACAAAATATAGTGATACTTTTTATCTATCAAATCATTTAAATAATATTAATTTTTTAAGCAATAAAAAAATAGAAAATTTATTCAATAATCTTAAAGGTTCATGTACATTTGTAATTTATTCTAATCAATTAAAAAAAATTATCTATTATACAAATAATGGAAGTCTATATTTTTCCAATCATCAAAATATACTCTTTATTTCATCTGAAAATAATTTTAATAGTGAATTAGAAAAAATTTTTAAATTTAAATCTTCAAATATAATTCAAGTTGTTAAGAATAAAGTTAATTCTATTCAGTGTTTTTTTTCTCAAGAGAAAACATTATTAAATTATGAAAATTTTTCTTCATTAAATTATCGTGAAAAAATTTTCAAAAGGTTAAAACAATGTAAAAAGTGTATATTAAATGAAAATTCTCCATTTATATCGTTTAATATAAATGGAGTATGTAATTATTGTTTAAATACAAATAAAATAAGGAATAATGATAATTTAAATAATCTAAATAAGTTAAATGATTTAATTAACAAAACTAAAATAACCAATGTTAATAAAAAAATTCTTTTAGGTTTTTCGGGTGGCAAAGATAGCTTGTATGCACTAGATGTTTTAAAAAAAACGAAAAATCAAATTTTAACTTTTACTTATGATTGGTCTATAGTAAGCGACATTGCAAGAAAAACGATTTCTTTAGCATGTCAAAAATATTCAGTGGAAAATATAATATGTGCGGAAAGTCAACAATTACAAAATCAAAAAATAAGAATTTTTTTAGATCAATGGATAAAAAATCCAGATCCTTCATTAATTATTCTAACAATGTTTGGTGATAAAAAATTTTTTAAGTTTTTTAAAACAATAAAAAAAGAAAATAATTGTCTTTTGACCTTCACAGGCGGGCATGAATTAGAAAGGACAAATTTTAAAAGTGGATTACTTGGAATAAATACACTGAAATCAAAAAGCTGGAGACCTTATGATATTAATTTGTTTGAAAAAATAAAATTATTAATTATTGTTTTTATTAAAATTAGTAAAAATCTAAAACTTTTTTATCATCTATTTTTTGACTTAATTAAATCTTTTTATTATTCCTATTTTTTTAATCATAAACATTACAGGATTTTTGATTTTATTTCGTGGGATTACAAAAAAAGCATAAAATTATACAGTAATTTGCATAAAAAAAAGTTTGATAATGAAATATGGAGAAATGGCGATCCAACAACACCATTTTATAATTTTATTTATTTTTATAGTATGGGTATATGTGAATTAGACTTTTACTATTCTAATCTTATTAGATCAAAAATCATAAATAAAAAAAAAGCATTAAAAATGATAAATAAAGAAAAATCTTTATTAGTATCTGGAGCAAAAAAATATTGTGATCTGATTGGATATGATTTTACTAAAATACTAAAAATTTTTGATAATCTTGAAATAAATCACAAACATTGAATAAATTTATAAAATTTTTTATCGTAATCTTATGGAAGATTTTTTTTTTTCCAAATAAAGTTATTAAGAACTACAATAAAATTTCAAAAAAATGTATTTTTATAATTTCTTTACCTAGAACAGGATCAACTATTTTTTATAACACATTGATATATAGAAACAATTTTAACTATATATCAAATATTAATTTATTTTTACCTTATAAAAAAAATATAATTTCAAAAAAATTTTTTGAAAAAATACACTATGGATTTACCAATGGTTTATATGGACCATCAGAATTTGGTCCATTAAAAATTAATTTTTTTTACCCTAATAAAAAATTTGACGATTATTTAAAAAAAAAAACACAAAATAATAAATTTATAATATTTAAAAATACTAATTTTATATTTAATATAGAATTATTAATAAAAAATTTTCCAAATGCTCAATTTATTTTAGTAAAAAGGAAAAATATGGAAATTAAAAATTCACTAAAAAAATTTAAAAAAGAATTAAAAAAAAATTATCATTTTTTTATTTATCCGAGTAGTAATCATGAATACAAATCAAATAATCATTATTTTTTTAAATATTACGATAAAGCAAAAAATATATTAAAAAAAAAAAAAATTAAATATAGAGAAATTGAATATAATCAAATTATAGACAATAGTATTAAATGGAATTCTTAAAAAATTATGGATGAAGCAATTATTGAATCGATACCTATTAATAATCTTGGCATTGATGATTGGAATATTATTGAAAAAAATTTCAACCAATGTTTCTTACCAAATTATGAATTTATTAAGGAAAATTTTGTAAATTTCGATTTAATCCTATTAAAAGAAAAAGTTAATAATAAAATAATTTTTTTATTAATACTTAATAAAAAAAAATTATTTTCATTAGAAGGTATTTTTAAAAAAAATACTTCTTTTTTTTCCTCGGATTTTTTTAATAATCTTAAATTATCAAAAAAAACAAAATATCTATTTTTTTTAAAAAATTTTTTAAACAAACGTTATTTATTTGGCGCCAGTTTTTCTACTGACTATTTAACCAATAATTTATTAAATGATTTTGCCTTAATAGGAGAATTTAATAGTATTTCTGTTTCATTTTTACTAGATGATAAAAATTTTTTAGCAAATTTAGGAAGATCTAAAACTTACTACAATAAATACAAAGCTTTAAATTACAAATTAATAGAATTTAGAAAATCTCAATTATCAAAAAATACAGTTATCAATTTAATTTATAAAGATTATAAGAAAAAAAAATTAAATTTTTTTATTAATAAAAAAAAAATTAACAGTTTATTTGATAATATTAATTACGAAATTTATATTGGATTTAATACTAATAATAATCCTGAAAATATATTTGTTTTAGAAGTTAGAAAAAAAATCAATAAATTATTAATTTCTACAAAAAACCTAAATAAATCTGCATCTTTTATTTTTTATTTAATAGAATGTGCCAATTTAACATTAAATAAAAAAAAAATATTTGATTTTGAAGGTAGTTTAATCCCAAATGTTTCCAATATGTATAGAAGATTCAATGCTAAACCTGTTAATTATTTAAATATTTATTCTGGAAGGTATTGTTTTATTTTTATTTTGATTAAATTCATTAAAAAAATTTTTTTTGATAAATAATCTTATTTCTATACTTTTGATTTTTTTTAAAATAGATTTTTATAAATTTTATTTATATGAAAATTAAAGGCGTAATAATGGCTGGCGGTAAAGGAACTAGGCTAAAACCTTTGACAAATATTTTCAATAAACATTTTTTTCCAATATATAATAAACCAATGATTTATTATCCTATGTCGACGCTAATCTATGCTGGCATAAAAGATATTTTATTAATTTGCAATCAGGGAGATGATTTGTATTTTAAAAAAATTTTATCAGGTGTGGTAAAAAAAAATAAAATTAGTATTTCTTATCAGATACAACCATCTACTGGCAGAGGGATTGCTGATGGTTTGATTTTAGCAAAAAATTTTATTGAAGATAGTGACAAAATAGCTTTAATATTAGGAGATAATTTTTTTTATGGGAGACTGTTTCCTAATTTTTTACGATGTTATCTTAAACAAAAAAATAATAACTCTTATATTTTCCTTTCAAAAGTAGTTAATCCAAAAGATTATGGTATTGCTTACATTAAAAAAAAAAAATTAGTAAAAATTATAGAAAAACCAAAAAATTTAAAAAGCAATTTAGCTGTTACAGGTTTATATATATATCATCGAAATGTATTAGATTTAGTTAATTCTATTACCTTTTCCAAGAGAGGTGAATTGGAGATAACATCAATAAATAATAAACTATTAAATAAGAATAGATTAAAGTATTTGGATATTGGAAGGGGCACTACTTGGTATGATCTAGGTTCTTATGACAATATATTGAATTGTAGTGAATATGTTAGGTTATTAGAAAAAAGACAAGGATTAAAAATTTGCGATATATAATTACAATCAAATGAATTTTTATAATTATATATATCGTCCAATTCAAGACTGCATTTCTATATTACTAA
>Ga0181553_10003293_pt1 | contig 14026 bp, 14 predicted proteins | sample 011ome_17_FD_133753 | JGI IMG/M metagenome (GOLD analysis project Ga0181553, IMG submission 133753) | Coastal salt marsh microbial communities from the Groves Creek Marsh, Skidaway Island, Georgia - 011502XT metaG (megahit assembly) | ecosystem: Environmental > Aquatic > Marine > Intertidal...
CACTTGACGCAAAAGTCGTAGCATGTAATACTGGTGCTGTTGTCGTTTCAAGTGGATCTATTACAGAAACGAATAGTGCCTCTATTGCTTCAAGTGTAGGTAAAATTACACAAGGATACGACGCTACTGTTGCGAGTGGTGGTTCAGGTCTTCAACAAAACCTCATTTATGGTCTTGATAGTAATACTGGCGATTTAGACGCAATTAAAGTAAATACAAATGGTAATTTACAAGTCATAGTTGAAGAAGCACAAAAAGAAACTACCGCAGCTCAATTATGGACGGCTCAAAGTATAGGGGCTGGTGCTTCGGCTCAAACTGCTTCTATTGATATGCAAAATCATAGATACGTAAGCGTATATGGCGACACAACAAGCACATTAGGCGATTTAATTAAGATTGAGTTCTCTGACGATAATACGAACTGGTATGCAAGCGACCAATCATATATTTACCCTGATTATACAACTGGCGTTTTCGCTCACACAGTCACAGAACAAATTATAGTTAGATATATAAGATTTAGTACAACTAATACCGACGCTTCGGCTCATACATATAATCTTAAATATTCAATCATGAAAAATTAAAATACTTTTTAGAAACCAAGATTTTAATTATTTTATTTTTTATTTTAAAAAAAATAATATAGTAATTTATATTATAAAAGAATGACTGATAAAATCGTAAACTCTCAAAACTCTTCGTATGTTAGTTTAAGACCTACCACTCAAACAACCTTTACTGAAAATGGCCAAATGATTTTTGAACTTGATGAAAGTTTAGGATATATTAAAGGTCGTGATAGTTATTTATGTCTTGATGTAAAAAATACTACTTCTGATTTTTCAAGATGGACTTTTCCACAAGGCGTAGGTGCTTCGGCTATGCTTAAACGTGTAGAAATATATAGCAAATCCACAGGTCAATTATTAGAAACACTTGATAATTATAATATGTGGTGTGGTCTTGAAAATCAATATTCTCGTGACGATTACTCTTCTCAACAAAGAGATCAAGGTGTAGGAGCTAAACATTACCAATATGAAAATGGTTACACAACTGGCGGAGCAGAGTTTAGACAATTGCTTCAATTGCACCCAAGCGAAATCTCTAATAGTTTAGTAAGTCCAGTAGAAGCAGGAGGTAAACAGCCAAGATATTTCGCTCGTAGATTTTGTGTTCCAATTAAATCAGGTGTATTTAGTCGCTGGTGGAATGAAGAAAAACTTTGCCCTGTTCTTAACTTCGGTGGTCTTCGCATGGTTTTCACTTTTGCCCCTAATGAAGAAGTATGCAAACGTTTAGGTTTCAAACCTGAACTTCCAGCAGACAGCAAACCAGGTGTAGCCCGTTCATTAGTTTCAGTCGGTATTAAATGTAAAGACCAAGGAGCTCCTGGTGCAACAATAGACACAGACGAAGCCGAAGAAGACGGATATATCGCCAAAGTTGAAGATTGTGGTTTAGTTGTAGGTCAAAAAATAAGAGTAGAACATACTGCTCCTGGAACTTTTGAAGACGTAACAATCACAGATTTAGCCATGAGTGGAACGCCAGGTTCTTTAACGATTACTTTTACACCAGCCACCACAGGGGCTTTAACTGGCGATTTAAAAGTTTTTGCAGATACTCGTGTTGCTCCTTCTTATGAAGTAGAGAATGCTGAACTCCGTGTTTTACAGATGGTAGTTCCAAAAGAAGGTATGGATAAATTAAGTAAACCTATGACGTATGAGTTTATGAGCTATGACCAATTCTTTAACACACTTCCAACAGGAGTTAAACGCCACCAAGTTCCAATACCTTCGGTTGCCTCCAAAGCCAAAGCAGTATTTAGTCATTTCGTAGGAGCTAATAATGAAAGTTTACAAGACGACAAAACATATTATTCAGGATTAAGTCCACAAGAATTAAATTGCAATTCTTTACAACTTTTCGTTAATAATAAATTATATCCACTTCAAGCTATTAACCCAAGCAAAAACCATGATAAACCACTTATGCTTAATGAATTAGTTAAGGCTTTCGGTGCTTGTAATAAACTTCACCAAAATCTCGGTTCTAATGAAAAGGGACAATTGAACAACTATTCAAATACTTTCTTATATGCACGTGAATTAGCACGTGGTTCTTTCGTGTATGATCTTCAAAATGCCGAGCCCGAGGTTCGTATGGCTTTCCATAATACAAGAGCTCACATTACAAGAATTAATACTTTCGTATTTAGTAATAAACAAATCCAAACTTCTCCTAATGGTTTAGTTGTTGAACTTTAAATTAAATAAGGATAAACTAAAACTTTATAAATAATATTTTTTTTATTTATTTTAAAAAAAATAATATAGTATTTTATATTATAAAACATGCCTATCGGAAAACGCCATTTTCTTATCAAACCTTCAAACAATACCAGCGACGGATTTTCTCATAGCAAAGGAAACCCAGTTATTAAGTTCTCTATTCCAGCCCAAGACCTTTTACTTGAAACTTCAAGCTTACATTTAACAGGTCGTATTCAGTTTAGAGATACTGCTGGTTCTTTATTTTCTGTTGCTGGAAATATCGGAACAATTTCAGACAACGACGGAGGTGCAGTTGCTCAACCAACCCCAGTAAAACAAAACCTTAATAATTTAGGCGGAGTTCATAACTGCGTGGATAAAGTTGTTGTAAAATCTAAAAAATCCTCTACCGAATTAGTTAATGATAGTAATTATGCTCAATACAGAGCCGTACAAGAAGCATATAGCTATAATCTTGACGATTACAAACGTTCACCATTAAATCGTAATCTTTCATGTGGTAATAACTGCGAGCTCCTTAATCGTAGAATTGTAAATCAATACACAGACGGCGGAGCTAAAACTGAACGTGTAGGTCAAGAGTTTTCTATTAAACTTAACATTCCATTTCTCGGTCGCCAACCTCTTCATTTAGGAGAAGACCATTTAGGCGGTCTTATGATTACTTTATATCTTGCTCCTGATAGTAACGTATTTTTTAGCAGAAACAGACACCTTCTTTTTAATGCTGGGGAAAATGGAATAAATAACTCTTACTATGTTCTTAAAGATTTAAGATTAACTGGTAAATATATCGTGCCTGATGCAGCTGACCTTAAAGCATACAATCCTGACGTTGCTTTTAGAAACAGAGTAAACCTTATTAATGACGTTGTTTCTTCTGTAAACTCTAACGGTTACACTCCACAAGTCCAATTTGTTCGCAGTATTTCTAACCAATTTCAACGTGGCGACGCTATAAATAATTATGCTCTTAACTCTAACAACTTTCCACAAGTCGTAGGATTACAGAGAACAATCCAAAGCAAGAATGGTTTAAGATTTCCTTATGAGTTTCCAGTTGAAGTTAAACCAAATTGTAAATCAACTGACCAAACTTCGGCTGAAATTGTGCCTGGTAGTTTAGAACACCCTGCATTAGGATTAGGAGATACAGAAGTGCGTATTCAATACACACGTTCTTTATTAGGAAAAAATGAAGCTCACCATGCTTCTAACTCCTTAAAAGAAAGCAATAATGTAACAACAGAAGAATATGCCGTAGCTGTTGCTGGAACAGATACAGGAAATAACTGCTTTGTTGCTGTTACTGGAATAGGAGCAGATTACCAAATGGGAGTTATGGGAACACAAAATTACGTCAATCAAGATTACGCTCTTGAAGTCGTAAGCGGTGTAAATAGTGGTAAAACAAATCTTCCAACAGATACACGTAGCCAAACATTACTCCAACAAACATTCGTTAATGATCTTGAAGTTATTAATACGAAAACACTTGTTAAATCATTTTAAAATAATTTTAGCAAGAAAAATAAAAAATATTTTATAATTTTGTAATAAAGTTTTTAATAAAAGTTTATTATATGAATATTATATAAAATGCAGAACAATATTGTTTATTTAGATTTAAATAGGGAGTTTGCTACAATTAAAGACGACGTGTATAATAATAAATGGTCTAATGAAATAGGAGAGTTGAAAATACCGAAAGGCTCTACTATTGAAATACAAAATGCTTTAATTAATTTACAAGGTATAGAAGGGGGTTCTATTGAAATACGAGAAGACCAAGCAATCACTTTAAATTATTCTCCATATCTTTCTCATTCTGATTTTCTTTCACAAAAATACGATTTTAAGGATACAACTATTTTTACAAATGCAATTGACCCTTTTTTAGAATTAACACAAGGAGATTTAAAAGGCGTATATGTAGACTGGTTCACATCAGCAAATATAGAAAAATTATATTCTCCTTCTATGGATGCTATTATGAACAATAGTATAGATTTATGGTATGATAGTGGAAGTGGGGATAAAGAAACAAAACTATTAAAAGACTGGTTATTAAACTCTGGTAAAAATTGCGGATATATGGGTGGAACAGAAATACCTTTATTTCCTGTAATGGTAAATGCTAATGGATATTTAGAACCACTTGCAAAACAAGCAGAAATAAATATTCCAAAAGGAGTTTATGGTATTTCACAGCTTTCTAATTTTATAACGCACCAATTACAAAATACGCCTTATGTATTCGGTTCAGCAAATCGTTTTAAATCTTCCGCAGAAACAGGAACAGCAGATGGTATATATACAGGAAATATTACATCGCAACTTTTAGATTATGCACGACCATGGAACTATGAATATAATGTGAACGCTTCATCTTATACTACATTAGGAAGTATAGTAGAAGCATACATCGCTCACGACGTAAACGAATTAGGTACATTAACAAGAGGGGGAAATTATTTATATATTTTACCCCAACAATTCAAAATATTATTAAACAACTATGCACTGGGCAACACAAACGACCCCAACTTCCAAGCCACAACCTTTTTCGCATCAGGGGCAAACTTTTACGCAAGTATTAAAGCCCCCTACCCTATGCAACATCAATATTTTCCTTCTAATTCACACGGCTTATATTATACAAATAGGTCAACAACAATAACCGATGCTGGAAACTTCGGCACTACTGCACCGAACGATTATTTCGCGTGGCAACCTATTCGTCAATACCCTATCGGTTCTGCAAACGCAGAGTTTCAATACAATTCAACAGCCGCAGGTTTTTCTTTTACTTATCTTCATACTTCAAGACAAGACCCCTCGCATGATTGTTTAGGAAATAAAAACACAAACGCAGGTGAAAACGTTTCAACATATAGACAAGCTGGGATTTTAGAAATAATATTATTTTATCTTTCAGGGACTATAAGTACCGAACAAAGAAATCGTATAAGAAGCACTATGAACGTTCCAAGACAAAGAACAACTGGCGTATGTGTGTTTAACTGGGATTTAAATGCATGTTTAAATGACCCTAACGCAAATGAAGCCTTTAAATCTGCACCAGGATTTAATAAATATAGGTCATTTGAAAGTTTTTATGGAACTAGTAGAATACAATTAGCAAAAGACAACTGGAAAAAAACATTCTGGTACAGATTAGGTTTTGAATACAAACAGCTAAACGAATATGAAGAAGTTGCGTGTTTTGATAATGTAAATCTATCATTACCAGGAACTACAACGAATAACGATATTGACGCTTCTATATATCCTTCAATTGCAAATCAATATTGCCCTTCGCAATCTTCAAGCACAACTGATTATGTTAATAGTAACTTACCTTATGCCTTAAATGAAGAATTAAAAGTTTATGATCTTTACAGCTCTGCGAACACGATATTAGCACCAGGCACAAATAATTATAAATCATGGAAGAATATATTTTATGTATTAACCCAATCCTATTCTGTAAAAACTGGAAGTTTAGAAATAACTGCAAACAATCTACCAGTTTTATCAGACGAAGGCTATTTAATTATAACAAGTGATATTGTGCCTGGTTTAAATGACGTATTGAAAAATAAAAGCAATATACCATTATTAGGCGTTGTTCCAAAATCTAATTTAAGTAATCAAGATTTTATTAATTCTATTCAAGAAATTACACATGTAACAACACAAGACCAAGTTGTAAATAATATAGGTATTGAAGTTTTAAATCCTGATTTAACAGCTCCATTTTTAAATGAGAACTCAACTATTATATTAAAAATAACTTTAAACTTGCAAGAAGAAGAACAAGAAGAAAAACAAACAAAGAAAGGAGAGAAAAAAGAAAATAGCAAGAAATAATATAGAATGGCGTATCATAGCACAAAAAACCAAATGAATAAAACAAAAGGTAAAGCAACCACACGTAAACCAAAAGGATTAACAGACGCACAAAAGAAACAATTAAAAGAAGCAGAAAAAATGCACACAAAAAAACATATTGATTTAATGAAAAAGTTAATGAAAGGTGGAATGAGTTTTAGTAAAGCTCATAATGAAGCATTAAAAAAAGTCGGTAAATAATATAGAAATGAAAAACGAAAAACAGAAAAGATATTTTCCAGTTAAGTATAATAAAAAATATATTGACGCACTCAATAAAGAAAGAGATCCTGATATGCAAATTAAGGATATGAAAAAAGGAAAAGATAAATCCACAAATCACGTTTTTATTATTAAGAAGAAATAATCTTAATTATATTTTTATTTTAAAAAAAAATAATATAATTATTTATATTATAAAAGAATGGAAACTTTAAAATCACTTTACGATTACGAAACCCAAGATGCCCCTATGCTTTTAGACATTCGTTCTGATAAAGTATTGCCTTTATCAAGTGGAAACAATAAGCACATTTTTAGATTAGAGCCAACTGGTTATTTAGATAAAAACTCTATGCTTATGTTCAAATTAAAATCTAATGTTGCCGATACTCTCCGCATGAATGTCCTTAATGGTGGTTTAGGAGCTATTAAAAGAGTTCAACTTGCAGTCGGCGATTACATTTTAAACGACGTTGAAGGCGTAAGTGAATGGGCTACATTACATAATTTTATGGAAGTTTCAAGATCCGCACAAAACGCCAGTTTATCTCAATATTTAGGAAATCAATTATATACAAAAGTAGCAGATAGTAAAGTAGACGACGCAGGTGGCGTACAACAACAAAGCAAAGGAGAGATTATACCTGACTCTGAACGTGCTGGTCTTGCTGTCGGTGGTTCTGCAAATGCTTCTCTTACTGACGGAGCTTATGATAGTAAGGTCGCCGTAGTCAATTCCTTAAAGGTTACACAAAACGCAAGTGATAATCATCAAGTAGGTATACCTCTCGGAATGATTATTCCAGCCCTTAAAAATCGTAGAATACCATTATTCTTATTTACAGAATATCGTATTTACATTACAGTAGAGTTTAATGACGCTTCGCAATTCGTTAATAATTTAGCAAAAACGAATTATGCTGGTAATGAAACTCTCCAAGCCGCAAGTGGCGACGTTTCTTTTCAAGACGTTAAATTGCAAGTGGATTATATTATTGAACCTGCTGAACTCATGGAAAAAATGAGAAATAAAATAAATAATGCTGGTGGTTTAGTTTTAGATTTCTATGACGTTGTAAGAGTAGAAACTCAATTAGAAGCTGGAACAAGTGGAGCAGTTCAACGTAAAGAGTTTAAGCTCGGTCAAAATAATAGAGAAGTTCATAAGATTTACATGACGAGAAAGTTTACAGATAAAACTGGTTTCGGTCGCAATCTTTCATTATTAAATGAACAACGCATAGACGGAGTTAATACAGAAAGTATTAACTGGTATATTAATGGTAAGGATTTATACCCTGAAACGGAAGTTAATAGTAACGCTATTCTTTATGACGAAGTCAATTCGGCATTAGATCGTGATTTAGACGTAGAGCGTCCTATGTTTATGAATGCACTTGATACTCAATTTGCGGCTATGACTTCACCAAATAATCCATTTAACGGCACATACAAACCTCTTGCTGTTGATTTAAGAAATGGAAATCCTGGTATTCTCGGTGCTGGTACATTAATCGGCAACTATCCTATTGTCTGCAAATATTCTCGCATTCCAACCGCCGCCGTTGCGAGAGCTACTGGGCCTCCTGCTGTTGCTGGTTTCCGTAAAGATTTAGGTGCTATGGACGTAAACTTCTATGTAATGGCTTCTCGTCGTGCTGTTATTAAACAAGGAGTAAAAGGCAACGACGTTCAAGTAACTTATTAAGAAAATTGCACAGAAGTTAAATATTTTTTAATATAATTTTTTATATAATTATATTATAATTATGGATACAACAAAATTAAGCGTTTCTGTTATGAAAAAACATTTAGTAAGATTAAATAAAGGATTAAGAGAGGAATACCTCCTTAAAGGTCTTTCTAAAATGAAAAGAGAACAAGTAGAAAAGGCATTTAAAGAACGTTTTGAATTAAGAACTGCAAAGGACAACAAAAAATATTATGGTGAAAAATCACAATATACAACTAATATTGAAGTTGAAGAATGGAAAAAACTTTTTCCAAAAGAAAAAGCACAACCAAAAGCACAACCTAAACCAAAAGCACAACCTAAACCACAACCTAAACCACAACCTAAACCAAGTGAAGAAGAAGAAAGGAAATCTGCTAAAAAATTAGCAAGATTAGGATTACAATTATGGTCTTCCGGCTGGTCTGTTGATATGTTAAGGTCATATTCAAAAGATACAACTGATTATATTAGAAAATACCCTAATAGTAAATATAGAAATATGTTAAGAACTATTTTTAACTCTGTAAGTAATCGTCCTCAAAAATTACCAAAAAGAATGCCGAAAGGTCTTAATCAATTATTTACAAAAGAGTTTTTAGAAAAATGGAAAAAGACTTTTCCATCACAAAAATAAAAAATAAGTATTTTAATATTTGCCTAAATTAAAATGGTTGTTGTTCCACATGAATTATATGATATGGAATTAACTAAAAAAGAATTAATGCTAATAGGTATTTTTCAATTAGTATTAATGGGTTATGGATATTATTATTCAGGATACGATACTTCTATTCCTTGAAGTTCTTTTAATTTATTCATTTTTGCTTTAATGTTTTCTCTCCATTTTTTATTTTTTTCTCTATGATAATCTTTATTGTTTACATAATTAGCCCGTGCTTTTTCTTTGCGTTTATCAATATTCGCTTGCACTCTTGCTTTTTCTTCGTCGCTCATATCTTCGGTAATAACATAATTTCTTTTATAATAATTACTAGATGCTTTAACATTATTTTTCTTTTTACGATCTAACATTTCCTTAATACGGAGGAGTTCTTGCAATTCTTCGGCAGATACTTCTTTATTCATTCTGTTCGTATTCATTATATAATATGTAAAGATATTTTTTTAAGTTGTTTTTTAAATTAATTATTATTTTTCTTTAAGTCCTTTAATCAAAATATACAATTATCTTATCTTTATTTTCCATACTTTCATGTGTAAGAGCGTCAGCTAAATATATTTTTTGTTCTATTCCTCCTTTATCTTCTATTTCAATATACTCTCCATAATCAATATTATATCTTTTCTTTCTTCTTGCATTAGATTTTAATAATATTAGATTGTCTATATCATTATTGATATACATATAAAAATTAAATGTAATTGTTTTATCAGTTTGTTTAAGCACTTCTACTATGTGACCTTTTTTATCTGTGAGAGGAAAATATAATAATTTAGGCATATTTATAATTCATATATATTTAACATTTAAAATTAAAGAAAAATAAAAACGAAGAAGAAGTATTAACATAAGTATATAATAAAGTATAGAAAAAGAAAAAAACGTCAAAAATGGCCCAAAACGTCAAATCTCGCCCCTATTTTGAGAAAGTCGCCCATGAGAGGGGGTCAAAACTCAAATTAAACTACTTTGTAAAAAAGGGGGCGAAAAATGCCCAAATGGGCGAAAAATGACATATTTTTTATTTTATACTTATCATTAGGGGGTATTTATAATAATTATTTTGTTTATATAAATATATAAAATGGAAATCTATAACGACGATTGTTTTAATGTTTTTCCAAAAATAAAAGATAAATCAATTGATTTATTTATTTTAGATTTACCCTACGGACAAACAGCCTGCAAATGGGATAGTGAAATAGATTTAGAAAAAATGTGGAAAGCAATAAAACGAATTATGAAACCAAGTGCAGTTATAGTATTTTTTTGTACGGCAAAGTTCGGCTACACATTAATACATAGTAATCCTAAATGGTTTAGATATGATCTTATATGGGAAAAATCAAGAAAGGTAGGTTTTCTCTCTGCGAATAAAATGCCTTTACGTAAACATGAATTAATGTATGTTTTTAGCAAAGACAATAACGAAGATAATGAAGATTTAATTAATTATTCAAAAAAGGTTTTAGAATATATAGGCGAAACAAAAGCAGAAATTAAAAGAAAAATAAAAGATGCCGACCATTTTTTTAGATATTCAAAAAATAATTTTTCATTACCATCAAAAGAAACTTATGATAAATTAATTGAATTATATGAAATTAATAAAATGGAGGGATTTGTAGAATATAAAGATTTAAACAATATTTTTAATCTTGAAGCAACTTATAACTCACAAAAAACAGAAGGGAAACCTTATAAAACAAAAGGAGGAGAGATAGAGAGTTATTATAGAGAAGAAGGTGTAAAATATAAATTAAAAGGTATAGAAAATAAAGGTGAAAGACACCCTCATAGTATTTTACAATTTGCAGAAGACCATGAGAATATTTATATTTTTAAAAAAGAAGGAGGAACATATAATCCACAAAAAACAGAAGGTAAACCATATAATAAAACTAATACAGGAAATCAATTTAAATCAGGAGCTTATGGGGACATAGATAGAGCAACATTTAGAGAAGGAGAACAAAATAGAGCTATAAATAAAGGTGAAAGACACCCTCATAGCATTTTACAATTTGCAGAAGACCATGAGAATATTTATATTTTTAAAAAAGAAGGAGGAACATATAATGCACAAAAAATTAAATTAGAAAAACCTGATAAAAGAAATAGAAAAAACGAACCTGAAAATAGTGAAAGTGCTTACGGAAATGTAAACTTAAAATTAAAAAAAACAGAGTATTCTGATAGACACCCTACAAGTGTATTGCAATTTACAGAAGACCATGAGAATATTTATATTTTTAAAAAAGAAGGAGGAACATATAATCCACAATTAGAAGAAGGTAAACCTTATCATGTAAAAAAAGAAGGAGATTTAAAAGGATATTATCGTGAAGGAGAAAAAAACTTTAAACGCTCTACAAAAGAAAATAAAGGAACAAGACACCCTACAACAATATTAAAGTTTAATAATCCAAGTAAATCATTACATAGAACACAAAAACCAACTGATTTATTAGAATGGTTAATTAGATCATATTCTAATGAAGGAGATACAATTATGGATTTTACTATGGGTTCAGGTTCTACTGGTATAGCTTGTATGAATACTAAAAGAAAGTTTATAGGTATTGAAATGAATAAAGATATTTTCACTATTGCAAAAAATCGGTTCAGAGAAAAAATCAATTGTGAAGAAAGCGAAAAAGAAATATAATAATATATCTACAATATTTATATAACTATGGACGAGTTTTTAGATAGTTATGTTGCGAAGAATGGATCTAAAAGTAGCTCCACTAAAACAACATTAAGAACAAGTATTAAAAGATTAGAAAAAATAATAAGATTACCTTTTGAAGAGTGGACTAAATCCACATTTAAAAATTATAATGAAATTGTAAATATTTTAATTGAAGATTATAGCGTAAATACAATTATTTTAACTATTTTAGCAATTATACGTTTTTTAGAATATAAAGAAGCAGACGAAAAAGAAATAGATAATTATAAAGGTGTTTTAAATGATTTAGTGCAAGAACGTAAAAAAACCGAACATTCACAAGAAATAACCGCAGAGGAAAAAGCAAACTGGATTACTTATCCTGAATTAAAAAAGCGTGTTGAAAAATTAGGAGAGAATTATTTAAAACCGATAGGCAAAAAAGCATTTTCAAAAATGCGTAATTTTGTAATATTAGCATTATATAGTTTACAACCACCTACAAGAATAGGAAATTATTTAGATATGAAAATAAGAAATAACTGCAAACGAGATATTAAAAGTTTAAATAAAAAACATAATTACATTTGTAAGCAACCCGACGGAAAATATAAAATGGTTTTCAATAAATATAAAACAAGTAAATATTTAGGAAAAATAGTTCATGTAATAGAGAATGAAATGCTTAATAAATTACTTGATAAGTACATTACGCAATATGTAAAAGGCGACGTATTATTTACGAACGCAAACGGCAAACCTATAACGCAACCTAATTTTACACAAGCACAGCAATCCGTAAGTAAAAACTTATTAGGTAAAACATTAACTACGAATGATTTTAGACATATATTTCTCTCTTGGTTTCAATCACAAAATCCTTCAATTGAAGAAAAAGAAAAGATTGCAACTTTAATAGGACAAACATATAAGCCTTCAAGAATGGAATTATATGCGAAAAAGGATGGTGACGAAATGGTGGTTTAAGTTTTTTAATAAATAATTTTATTGTTTTTTTAATAAAATTATTTTCAGGACTTATAATAAATGCGTGTTTTAGAATTATATAAAGGCACAGGTTCAGTTGGAAAAGTTTGCGAAGAATTAGGTTGGGAAGTTATTTCACATGATATAGAAAAAAAATATAATCCTACAATTTGCGGGGATATTATGACTTGGAATTATAAGAAAGATTTTAAACCTGGTGATTTTGATATTATAACTGCAAGTCCAGTTTGTTTATTTTGGAGTAGATTGCGAAATACTTGGATTGGACGCAAATGCAAGAAAATCCACCCTACGGAAGTAATTACAAAAGATCATATTTTAAATGATATTAATAATTTAGGGAAACCTATGGTAGACAAAACTTTTGAAATAATTAATTATTTTAAACCTAAATATTGGTGGTTAGAAAACCCTAAAAGTTCTTTAATGTGGAATTATATAGAAGAAAAATATTTACATTTAAATTATGAAAAATACCTTTTTGCATATTGTAAATATTCAGACTGGGGTTATGAAAAACCGACATATTTTATAACAAATTATAAAGGCGTACAAGCGAAAATATGTAATAAAGATTGCGATAATATTATTACTATTCCTACACAAGAAGGAGCAAAACATAGCGGATATGGAACTCTTATAAAATCCGCAACACGGACTATGCATAAAAGTCCTATTGGTGACCCTAAAAAAGCAACTATGCAGAAAATACATAAAGATAGAATGGGAACTTCTAAAACAATAAAAACAAAAGAAGGTAAAATAATTCGTGTTAATACAAAAGAATTAAGAGAGAAATATAAAGATTATCCTAATATTCAAAAAGAAGGTATACACGCAAAAACATTAGGTTCTTGGGGTAAAAAAGGAACACCACAAGTAGGAGTTGGTGGTGGAAATAATAGAGAAGATAGATATAGAATACCACCGAAACTAATTGAAGAATTACTAATTCCTATTTTAAATGCAGAATACGAATTAGAAATATAATTTATTTTTTGTCCATTTTTGTTTTTGTAACCCCCATTTTAGTTAAATCTCCTTGACCTTTCATAGGTTTAGGAGCTTTCTTTTTAGCTGGTGCTTTCTTTTTAGGCATAGGTTTAGCTTGTGGTAATTGTAATTTAACTTTTTCTGCTTTTGCAGAAGAAAACATTAATTCGCCGTCTTTAACGGAAACCTTAACGTCATTATCCACGTCTTTATTATGTTTGCGAATTGCTTTTTTAATTTCAGCGAGAGTATGAGAAGACATATTTATTATATTTTATAATAACATTTTAATTTTAAAAAACTTTTAAGACCCCTAAAAATTAAAATAATTTAAAAAAGGACTTAAAGATAATCTATACTTATTATATAACAAGGTAGATATGGCGGACTTTAAAGCTCTTTCAGTTTATACTAAACACGACGACTATTATACAGCTCCTTCAAGCTGGAATATGATAGAACCTTATATTAAAGCAAAGGGTTTTAAAAGGGTTTATGAGGCGTGTATGCTA
>Ga0181553_10003302_pt1 | contig 14010 bp, 18 predicted proteins | sample 011ome_17_FD_133753 | JGI IMG/M metagenome (GOLD analysis project Ga0181553, IMG submission 133753) | Coastal salt marsh microbial communities from the Groves Creek Marsh, Skidaway Island, Georgia - 011502XT metaG (megahit assembly) | ecosystem: Environmental > Aquatic > Marine > Intertidal...
AATTTCTTCAGGATAGCTGATGTTAAACTTAGCTTTTTTGTCTTCTGACGCTTTTTCTTCCATATGCTCTCGGTATGTCAATGGTCAAAGGTTATAAAACATGACTTCATTATCACCTGACTTAATAAAAAATGATCATTTTATGCGGAATTGACTATTATTCCCTGCTTTTTTACAGGATATTATGACTGGTTAATTAGTACGTTAGTAGCATGGAAATGGAGAAACATTATGTGATGCGGAGCGGTTGCTGCGAGCGGCTATTCTTGGAGCAAACGATGGCATATTATCGACAGCGAGTATTGTAATCGGGGTAGAAGCTGCAAGCGAAACACGAGAGCCGATTGTATTGGCAGGTGTTGCAGGATTAGTAGCAGGTGCGCTTTCTATGGCTGCTGGTGAGCACGTTTCGGTAAGTTCTCAATCAGACCTTGAATCGGCTGATTTAAAGCGTGAGCAAATGGGATTGAAAGAGATGCCAGAATCTGAACTCAAGGAATTGGCTACTATCTACGAAGAGCGGGGTCTTTCAAAAATTTGGCAATGCAAGAGGCTGAAGAGTTAAAAGCCCTCGATGTCTTGGGTGCTCACGCTCGTGATGAACTAGGAATCAATGAAATCACGCAGGCCAAACCACTTCAGGCAGCATTGGCTTCAGTAGGCGCTTTCATTTTTGGTGGAGTGTTACCCTTAATTGTCGCCAGGGTAGGCGATGGAGCTCATGGTTTATTTGCAATACGTCTTTACCACTGTTTTTTTTGGCTTTGCTGGGTTCGTTTGCTGCCAAAACAGGTGGTTCGAGCATTGGAAGAGCGGTGTTGAGGATCACATTCTGGGGGACAATAACCATGGGCATTACTGCGCTGATTGGATATTTGTTTGGTGTGAACCTAGCCTAGAAGAATTGCTTCCATAAATAGAATGCAGCAAATCCAGTCAGGAATATTATTCCCATTACTGCAGTTGCGCGCATTAGGAAAGAAGGTTTGTGTTGATTCGGCATCAGGCTTCCGGTAACCAGCTTCAGATTTGCTACTGCAATGAAAGGTGCCACTACGAACGAAATGGTGGTAGCCAAATCAATCAATTGCTTAAACTGATTCATGAAGAATAGGATGATGGCAAAAGCACCAGCAGAAATTAAGACGATGGCTATTCTATAGCCGAATTGAGAGGTTGTTTGTGCTGATTTGAAGATCAAACTGGTAGTGTGGTTCAGCGCCCTTGAATAGCCGTCAAGCACACCAATCGAAGTTCCAAACATGATTGAGAAGGATGCCAGGGCAATGATCCAATAGCTCCACTCACCGATAGAGGTGGCATATAGGTTAACGATGAAATTGGCAAAAGCAGAACTTCCTTGTGCCATTTCGATGCCGGTGCCATAGATCAAATAGGCTCCGAGAGTTAAGAAGCACAAGGAAAGCGCTGCGGTAATCCAATATCCCCAATTGAATTCCCTAATAACCTGATTGAAGGTGGGAGCGTTTTCTGGGTCTTTCATTTTTTCAAGCGTCCACAAGCTATTCCAGGTTGAAAGATCCAAGGCTGTGGGCATCCAGCCCATCAATGCAATGATGAAGAAAATACTGCTGTCCGAGAAGATTTCTGGTGGAACGAAACCTTCAATCATGGTCTCTTTTCCATGAATCAGAGTAAGAACAAATGCGATTAAGGTTGAAACGAGTAAAACAACTCCAACTACTTTGATTACTTCGGTTAAAGTGCTGAACTTTCCGAAATAGAGGATACCAAAGCATACAGCAAAAATGATGAACGATGGCAGTAAACGAAGCACAGGCCATTGTTCGCTTATCCCAAAAAGATTGTCCATGAAACCCGCGGTAACAAATACAACAGCCGCACTCACGAAAAACATAGATAATATGATGACAAGAAAATAGATCCAAAGCGGCACCATTCCCAATCGCTTGTATCCGTCAATCAAACTTTCACCTTTGGCAGCAGCATAACGCGATCCGAACTCAAAAAACGGAAACTTAAAAACATTCACCGCAATGATGATGCTTGCCAAAGCAAAGCCAAACTCAGCCCCAGCCCTTGTGCTTTGTACTAAATGCGAAACGCCAATGGAAGTACTCGCAAAGAGCAATCCTGGCCCAATAGATCGGTTGATGGCTTTCCAGTTCAAAAGAGGTTGTGTTGATTTGTGGAAATATAGGAAAATGCCTCTAGAGAAAAGAGAATGCCTTATTTTTCCCCAAAATTCATTTTAATATGAAACCTGTTTTGGTAAATGTACTCGCGGTTATCGCTGGAATAGTATTAGGAAGTATTGCCAATATGAGCTTAATCATGATCAGCGGATCAGTAATCCCACCTCCGGAAGGGGCAGATGTGACTACAATGGAAGGACTCACCGCATCGATGCATCTATTCGAACCGAAGCATTTCATCATGCCCTTTTTAGCTCACGCTATTGGAACATTGGTTGGTGCTGTAGTAGCTTCTTTGATTGCTAAAAGTTATAAAATGCTCTTCGCTCTAGCCATTGGAGGTTTCTTCTTCATTGGTGGTGCAATGAATGTCTTCATGTTGCCTGCACCAATGTGGTTCAATGCCACTGACCTCGTTCTGGCATATGTTCCAATGGCATGGTTGGCTTGGAAACTCGTGTCAATAATTCAATCCAATCGAGCATGAAGCCGATTCTTGATCCTAAGGAAACACCTAAGAAAGCAGCCCTGAAAAACGTGTTGGGCAATTCCTATGAGTGGTATGAAGACCTTGAAAAAATAACCAATCATTGCAAGAAGGAATGGATTTTCTTGAAAGGAACGGGATGGGTGCTTTTTGTGAATAATGGCAAGAGAGATCTGTTTTATCTTATTCCTCAAAGCAATTATTTACTGATAAGCTTGACATTTACTGAAAAGGAAAGAAAGGAATTCTTAAATAATCCTGATTTAAAAGCTCTTCATGCCGAAATCGAGAATACGACTAAGTTTTCAGAAGGCGATGCGATGCAATTTGCGATTAATAGCCAGGAGGCATTTTCGAAATTCAGTATTTGTGTTTCTTTTCTTGATCGAATCTAAGGTTAGGCTCATTTATTTATATTGTCAGCCTTTTAAAAAGCACCCCAAAATCCTCAACCAATGACTATGGATATCAAAACAATATTTGAAAACAATAAAAGGTGGGTCGATGATAGATTAGGCCTTGACAAGGACTATTTTAAAAACTTATCGGAAGGACAAAGTCCGGAGATCCTTTACATCGGTTGCTCTGATAGTCGGGTGACTGCAGAAGATATTATGGGTATTCAGCCGGGAGAAGCTTTCGTGCATCGCAACATTGCGAACATGGTGCCGAATACAGACTTGAATGTGATGTCGGTAATTGAATATGCGGTGAAGTACCTTAAAGTGAATCATATCGTGGTGTGCGGTCACTATTACTGCGGAGGTGTGAAGGCGGCCATGCAATCGGCAGATTTAGGTATCCTTAATCCATGGCTACGAAACATTCGTGATGTTTATCGCATTCACCAAAACGAGTTGGACACCATTAAAGACGAAGAGCTAAAATACAAGCGCTTGGTTGAGCTGAACGTTCAAGAGCAATGTGTGAATGTGATTAAAACCTCGGTTGTACAAACCGCTTTCCGCCAGCGCGGAATTGCAGTCCATGGATGGGTTTTTGATATCCACTCAGGAGGGCTGATTGATTTAAACATCAACTTCCCAAAACTATTGGAACACATAATGGAGATTTACCACCTCGATTAAGATATACTAATTCTTAAATATGGTCTCGAAGTAAGGAGTTTTATAATCTCCATCTTTCGATACTTTCTTCAGAAAAAAGGCCAGGTGATTTTTATTCACTTCCCTAAAATCACCTTCGATTTTCACCTTTATGTTATGTTTATTGGCCTTTATCATGAAATCTTCGATAATTTCAATGACGTCAGGATGAATGTAGTGCGTCATAGTTGCATCAATCAAAACATCGCTATTGCTTGGGATGGCATTCAAAGCTTGAAGAATGCTTGCTTTGTTGAGGAATGTTACATTTTCGGAGAGCACAATTTCGATTGGTTTTCCTTCTCCGATGATTTCGCTGAAACTAAACGGTGTGGAGAAATTCTTCCATAATATCATAAAGAAGCCAACGGCCAATCCAATGCCAATTCCTACTAGAAGATCTGTGAATACGATACTTAGGAAAGTGATCATGAAGGTGAGGAATTGATCGCGCCCTTTCTTTGACAATTCAATGAAGATTGCTGGTTTAGCTAATTTGTATCCCACCATAATCAAGATCGCGGCTAAGCTCGAAAGTGGAATCATGTTAAGGATGTCTGGCAAGATGAAAACACTGATGGCGATGAAAATACCGTGAATAATCGCGGCCATTTTGGTTTTTCCACCCGACTGCATATTTGCTGAACTGCGCACTATAACTTGTGTAACAGGTAATCCCCCTATGAATCCGGAAGTGATGTTTCCTATACCCTGAGCTATCAGTTCTCTATTGGTAGGCGTGATAGATTTTTCAGGATCCATTTTGTCCGTTGCTTCTACACATAATAACGTCTCGAGGCTCGCCACTATGGCTATAGTAAATGCAATTATCCAAAGCTCACTCTTGAAAATCATACTCCAATCTGGTGTAGTGAACAAAGCTGAGAATCCTCCTGCTTCCGAAATGAGCGGAATGCCTACCATTTCGTCTGGTTCAAAGTTTAAGGCATCAATGTGAAGACAAAGTCTAGTAAATAGAATACCAAGCGTAACGACAATCAGTGGGCCTTGAATGATAGTAAACAGTTTTATGCGCTTCATGAAGTTTTGTTCCCAAATAATCAAAATTAGCATCGATATTATGGTGACAAAAAGTGCAGCTGGATTCACATCACCAAATGCAATCATCAATTCAGTAAATGAATTCTCACCGTCTTTTTGCCAAAACCCATCAAAGCCTTCTGCAATGACATCATGACCCAATGCATGGGGTATTTGTTTCAAAATTATTATTACTCCTATCGCGGTGAGCATTCCTTTGATTACGGAGTTTGGAAAGTAATAACCGATGATTCCCGACTTTGCAAATGCCAATACCAACTGAATGAATCCGGCAATTACTACCGCAGATAAAAAAAGGGGAAATCCTTTCTCTAAAGAAAAGACGCCATCGCCGCCGGTCCCCAACTTGAAAATGGTATCCGCCACTATCACGGCCAACCCAGCAGCAGGTCCGCTTACTCCGAATTTTGAACCGCTGATAATTCCTACCACTACACCACCAACGATGCCTGAAATGATGCCCGAAAACAAGGGTGCTCCTGATGCCAATGCAATTCCTAAACAGAGTGGCACAGCTACTAAAAATACTACAAGACCTGCCGAAAGGTCATTTCCGAAATGCTTAAACATGATTGCGATTTGAAATAGAAAGATGGATGAAAACTAAAAATTTGAAACCTGAGGTTCCTCATGCAATCGGCTGTTCAGGAGGCGGAGAGTCTATTTCAAAAAAGTGGGATGCTTGGTAGCCGCTTTCAGACAATAGTGTCGCAGACATGGGTATAATGTCTGCTGCGTTGCTGTGATTCATACTATCTTGAGAAAAAATGGCTTCAATAGGGAAGTCATCTTCCAACACCTGCTCTATCTCTTCACTTATTTCGGGAGAAACTAGGGTTGATGACCAACATTGAAAGCTGAGGTTAAGCGTGCAGAAAATGAGGGCTAGGCCAAATAGTAAACGAAGATATTTTCTAGAAACCATTAGTAAACAAAGGTATTCAAGCGATTTGAATAAACTTAACTAATGTGGAACATTTAAGTTGTTTATGCAAAATATCATTTCAGAGTTTGAATGGAAAGCATTCAAAAAAATGAACCTTCTAAATTCTCAGACTATTTAGTGATAGGGAAATCAGTCAATTTAGAATTAAGCTTTTCGCACAAACTCTGACTTAAGCGCCATCGAGCCAAAGCCATCAATTTTACAATCAATGTTATGGTCACCATCGGTCAAGCGGATATTTTTCACCTTGGTGCCGGCTTTTATTGGTTGAGGCATTCCTTTTACTGGAAGGTTCTTCAACACGATTACACTGTCTCCATCTGAAAGTGGCGTGCCATTGGCATCTTTGATTACGGTCTCGAGCGTTTCTTTCTCTGATTCTGTAGGATTCCATTCATGCTCGCACTCGGGGCACATCATCAATTCCCCACCGGTAGAATAAGCATATTCAGAGTTGCATTTAGGACAAGGAGCTGTATCGGACATAAGAGTGTGGTTGAACAATTTTCGCCAAAGATAGGGAGGCCATTTTCAATCGAGTTCTTTTCATCGTTATAACCACCACCAATCCTGACCCATCGTCAAATTCTTTTTTATTAAGAGTTCCTCAACCGATTGTTTTTCTTTTGTTTTAGGGAATATCGCCACCAATACTTGAGGTGTTTCAATGTGCTGAAATTGATCTATATTCTCTGCTTGAATATGATGAAAAGGAACCCCACTGTTTTTAAGAATTTCAATCGTGATCCTCGACTTTTGATTATGCCCCAGTACCACAAGTGGTCTATTAAAGTCTTTGGAATGTTCCAGAAACTGACCGATTTTTAGTTTGAAAAACGAAGCTTGCTGATAATGATCTGAATTTCGAGAAGTTCTGTATGGATGTTCGCGCCATAGGTGAGTTATCTGGTTTGCGCCCAAAATGGTCATTCCATTGCTGAACCAATGAAAGGTCAGTGCATAGTCTTCCGGATAAATTCCGCTTTTAAATTGAATATTGCTCTTATGCGTAAGCCAATTGGCGCTGGAGATAACACATTCACGATAGATCCAATCCCATTGGTCATTGCGATCAATGCGTTCGTTCAGCCATGCTTCATATTCTAAATACCCTTTTGAAATTGGTTTTTCCGAGAAGTACTTTACTTTGCCTGTAGCAACTGCCATTGAGTTCCAATTAAGTGTTGCGGCCAACAGCTCGAGTTTGTTCATCGGCATGATGTCATCCGCATCCATCCGGGTGATCCAAGTGCCATTTGTGCAATGCAATGCCGTGTTTAACGCGTCAATTATTCCCTTACCTGTATTTCGAAATAACTTTATTCGTGTCTCCTTTTCAGCATAGTTTTCAATTATGCTTTCTGTTTCGTCTGTCGAATGATCATTAACCACGATCAATTCCCAATTGGTAAAAGTTTGCTGAATAATCGATTCTAAGCAGCCTGCAATCCAAGCTGATGCATTTTTTACCGGCATAATAATCGATATCAATTCTGTGGAATAAATGTTCTTCAATTTTTTTATTTGGGGTGATTCATGAGTCGAATAATATTTCACCTTGCGTTCAAAAATAAGCTGATTGGAACATCTAATTTTTGAAAGCATCGCGGAGCAAATTCTCTCCAAATCAGTTGCGGTAGTGGACGATGTGCTTGATCATTCAATCCTAGACGAGCTGTCCAGTGAAGCTCTTTCGGAATATCGGGATGGCGAATTCACGGAGGCTAGCATTGGAAAAGGTGTTGCTAAACAGAGAGTTTCAGAAGTTAGGGGAGATAAAGTGTTTTGGTTAAGTAAAGAGAATACGTCTCTTGCGCTTGCGGCATATTGGGGCTTCGTTGATGGGTTGAGAACCTATTTGTCGGAGTTTTTTCGAGTGCATCTCGAGCGAACTGAATTACATTTTGCTGTCTATCCCATTGGAGCTTTTTACACTCCACATCTTGATCAATTTCGCGATCATGGGAACCGTGTCTTTTCTCTTGTGCTTTACCTCAATAAAGATTGGAAGAAAGGAGATGGAGGCGAACTTAGGGTGCACAATGATGATGCCTCATACAATGATATCGAGCCATTGCACGGCAGGCTCGTATGCTTCAGAAGCGATCAAGTTTTGCATGAAGTATTGGAAGCGAAAAAAACGCGTATCAGTCTTACCGGTTGGATTAGACGCGATGCCTTTACCCTCTGAGCGAATTCTAATTTACATGTCCTCAATCCATGGATGATTTGCTTTTCGGTATGTTTCAATAAAGCTACTTTTGGGGCAAATTCTTACACATGAAGGCATTGGTTACCGGTGGAGCTGGTTTTATCGGAGCTCACGTAACAAAGCATCATCTTTAGGCCACACAATGTTTACGGTGAGTTTCAAAACATAGGTGATCGCTACCGAAATGTGGTCGGCATTTTTATGAATCAATTGATGAAGGGCGAAAGCTTGACTGTGTTTGGCGATGGAAAGCAAACACGAGCATTCAGCTACATTGATGATGTGGCACCAGTAATTGCCAAATCTGTAGAGGTCAAAGAAGCTTATAATGAAATTTTCAATATCGGTGCTGATCAGGAATATACAGTGGTGGAGTTGGCTCAAGCTGTTATGAACGGAATGAACGACAAAGGGGAATTGAAACATCTGCCTCCGCGCAATGAAGTCGTGCATGCCTATGCTGATCATTCTAAAGTGAGATCGATTTTTAATGTAAGTGAATACACTCCGTTGCAAGAAGGAATCAACAGAATGGCCAAGTGGGCCAAATAAGTGGGTTCTAGAGAAAGCTCACGCTTTGAGAATATTGAAATTACTGAAAATCTACCATCAGCCTGGAGAATAGATAATTAATGGCAAAGCATAAGATTCTTTTTATTGCTCAGCACCGGCTGAATAGATCTCCTTCACAACGTTTTCGTTTTGAACAATATTTATCGCTTTTTGAAGCGAACGGTTACGAATGTGAATTGTCATTTCTCATTGATCAAGAAGACGATAAAGTATTTTACTCTAAGGGTAACATAGACAAGAAGGCACGCGTAGTGGCGAAAAGTTTTAAGAGAAGACAGGCCGATGTTGTGCGAGCAGATTCTTTCGATATCATCTTTGTTCAGCGAGAAGCATTCATGACGGGAACCACAATCTTCGAACGAAAGTTTGCTAAAAGTAAGGCCAAACTCGTTTTTGATTTTGACGACAGCATTTGGTTGAGCAACGTGTCCGAGGCGAATAAGGCCTTGAATTTTTTGAAGAATGCTGGAAAAACTGCAAAAATTATTTCCGTTTCAGACCATATAATCGCAGGCAATAGTTATTTGGCCGATTATGCTAAAGCATACAATCAGAATGTATCCATTATTCCAACTACGATAGATACGGATTCATATAAGCCGCTATTGAAAAGGATGGTCAATGGGGTTGTAACAATAGGTTGGAGTGGAAGTATCACCACGATTCAGCATTTCAATCAAGCGGTTCCTGTGTTGAAACGGTTGAAAGAAAAATATGCTGATCGAATTTCTATTTCTGTAGTTGGCGATGGCAATTACGTGCACGAAGAACTCGGTATTCAAGGAAAAGCTTGGAATGCGACTACTGAAATAGAAGACCTTTGCGCCATGGATATTGGTATAATGCCTCTACCTGATGACGAATGGGCCAAAGGCAAATGTGGATTGAAGGGCTTGCAGTATATGGCTTTAGAAATCCCAACTTTGATGTCGCCTGTAGGCGTCAATACAGAAATCATTCAGTCTGGTAGAAATGGTTTCTTGCCCAAAAATGAGGATGAATAGTTCGATCAAATATCTGCACTTGTTGAAAGTGAGCAGCTTAGACAAGAGGTTGGGCAAGCTGGTAGACACACGGTGGAAGAGCTTTATTCGGTAAATGCGAATGGCCAGAAATACCTTTCGCTATTCGATGCCCTTCTAGGTGTATAAAAGTTCACATTGATATTACATTTGCGGCCGCAATAAATCACATTATGAAAAAGACTGCCCTTTACGAAAAACACATTGCCCTTGGAGCAAAAATGGTCCCTTTTGCTGGATACGATATGCCTGTTCAATATTCAAACCTTGGAGCAGAACATTTGAACGTGAGAGAGAATGTTGGCGTGTTTGATGTTTCCCATATGGGTGAGTTTTTCTTAAGTGGTGAAGGTGCCCTAGATTTAATACAACGCGTTACTTCCAACGATGCTTCCAAGTTAGCTCCAGGTAAAGTGCAATACTCTTGCTTGCCGAATAACAATGGTGGAATCGTTGATGATTTACTTGTTTATTGCCTAGGTGAAAGCGAGTACATGCTCGTAGTGAACGCCTCAAACATTGAAAAAGATTGGAATTGGATTCAAAAACACAATACCAATAATGTGAAAATGGTGGATCGATCGGATGAATATTCATTGTTGGCGATTCAAGGACCGAAAGCAACAGATGCAATAAAGTCGTTGACTGATTTAGACATTGCATCCATGCCTTATTATACAGTTCAAGTAGGCAAGTTTGCTGGGGTAGAAGATGTTATTGTGGCCACTACCGGTTATACTGGGTCTGGCGGTTATGAGATCTATTTTAAGAATGGTGTGGCTGAGAAAATTTGGGACGCTGTATTTGAAGCTGGAAAGGGTCAGAACATTATGCCAGCTGGATTGGGTGCTAGAGATACGCTACGCATGGAAATGGGATTTTGTTTGTACGGTAATGACATCAACGATGAAACTTCTCCTTTAGAAGCAGGATTGGGTTGGATCACCAAGTTCACGAAAGACTTTACCAATTCTGAAGCACTCAAAGCAGAAAAGGAGGCCGGAGTTTCTCGAAAATTAGTTGGTTTTGAGGTGTTGGAAAAAGGTCCAATTCCACGACACGGCTACGAAATCCAAAACAAAGAGGGAGATGTTATTGGTGAAGTTACAAGCGGTACCATGGCCCCGTCATTGGGCAAAGCAATCGCTATGGGATATGTCAATCGCCCTTATTTCACTGAAGGCTCTGAAGTAAATATTATCATCAGAAATAAAGTGCTTCCTGCGCGCGTGGTGAAGTTTCCTTTTTCGAAGTAATTCGCTTTAAGTATTCGTTAATTCCATAGGAGTCGGATTTTCTGTGCATTGGAATGGCTATTTTCGATTATGCCCAAAAAATTAGGATTCTTACTCTCTTTAATATTGATTCCCTCGAGCGTTTTTTGCTGGGGTTTTTTTGGCCATAGAAGTATCAACAGAATGGCGGTGTATACGCTCCCCACAGAGTTGATGGTCTTTTACAAGGACAACATTGAGTTTGTAACCTCACATGCAGTTGATCCTGATATGAGAAGGTATGTCGTCAAAGAAGAAGCTCCACGCCACTACATCGATATTGATCATTATGGTGATAATCCATTTGATGAAGTTCCTCGTGAATGGGATGAAGCTGTAGAAAAGTTCTCGGAAGATACACTTCAAGCATACGGCATTGTGCCTTGGCATGTTGAGGTGATGTACAGAAGGTTGGTATATGCCTTTAAAAACAAGGATTTAGCGTATGCGTTAAAAGTGTCGGCTGATCTAGGTCACTACATTGCCGATGCGCACGTGCCGCTCCACACCACGGAAAACTATAACGGTCAGCTCACCAATCAGAAAGGAATTCATGGTTTTTGGGAGTCGCGCTTACCCGAATTATATGCAGAAGATTACGATTTCTTTACGGGTAAAGCCAAGTATATTGATTCGCCCTTAAATTACATTTGGGATGCTGTGCAATCGAGCAATGGAGCTGTAGACTCAGTACTTCTATTTGAAAGAAAATTGACAGAAACATATCCTCCCGATGGTAAGTATGCGTTTGATCAAAGAGGTAACTCCACCGTAAAAACATACTCGCGTGATTTTTCATTGGAATATCATTTGAGCATGAACGGGATGGTTGAACGCAGGATGAGGGCATCAATCATCACAGTGGGAAGTTTGTGGTATTCGGCATGGGTAGAGGCGGGTAAACCTGATTTCAAAACAGGGTTTAATCCGATTTATTTGGAAAAGTTTGAAGAGGAGCAAAAAGAACTCGAAGCCCAGCGTTCTGTGAATCCTATATTAGGAAGGGAGCATGAAGATTAATTCGATTCTACCTGCCACAGAATGACGCTTCGATCGTCACTGCAAGATGCAAACTGATCACCATCAAGCATCAAGAGGCCATTTACGGAATTGAGATGGCCTCCTTTTTTTGCTCGGTCCAATCGAACGGGTTTTTCATTGAGGTCTAAATCCCAAATTTTGATTGTTTTATCCCGGCTGGCTGTGGCAATCCATTTTGAATTTGCTTGCACAAGGATGTCGTATATTGCATAGTTGTGTGCAGGAATTTCCTTGATCAAGGAAAATCCATTGTTGCCATTCCATACCCTGATGTGCGCATCTTTTCCTCCAGTAACAAGGTTACCGTTAGGTAAAAAGGCCAAACTATTACATGATTCCTCGTGCGCATCAAATTCATAGATCACTCGATGGTTTTCATTTTCTAAAATAACACACGAACCATCTCCACATGCCACCGATGTATGCGACCCGTCAGCATTTTGGGCCACACGTCTGATTTTTTCAGAGGTCAACTTTAAATGCCACAAAAGACTCCAATCTGTTGGGTCCCATATGCTCACCGATCCATCCGCACAGCCAGCATATACTCTACGATGAGTCTGATCAACATGCAGGTGAAAGATTCCTTTATCGTGCAGTTTCAAATGCCTCAGCTCTTTCTTTGAAGCCAAATCAATCACATGCATACTTCCTTTGCTGGTTCCGATAAGCAATTGATCGCCTATGTTCAATAGGCTGTAAATGGTAGCTTCTGTGCGAATGGCAAATGTATTGATTTCACCCGATTGAAGATTCCACTCCGCAACCACACGATCTCCACCAGCGCTGAACAGTGTATGCGGTGTTCTTCCCTTTGCCAAGGCATACAGTGCAGCGCTATGTGCTGTAAATTGATGCAGCTTGATTACCTCCATTAACCCAGGGCGTCTATCGCTTCTGCAAGTTTTCTATCTTTTTCTGTGATGATATTACCTGCTTCGTGTGTGCTTAGAAGAATGGTTACACGGTTGTATACATTGGTCCAATTGGGGTGATGCTGATGCTCTTCGGCCAATTCTGCCACTTCACACATGAAGCTCCACGCTTCTTGAAAATCAAAAAATTCGAATGTGCATGACAATGCTGACTTGCCATCTCCTAAATCTTGTTCTATCCAACTCATGATTGATATTTTAAAATATGCTTTTACTTAGAGAGTTTATCCTTTGGAACAACTGCCATTGTAATGCGACTAATACAGACCATATTGCCTTCTTCATCGGTTATTTCAATGCTCCAAACTTGAGATGATTTTCCTCTGTGAATTGGTCTTGCCGTACCTATTACACGACCTTTTGTTGCCGGTCTCAAATGATTGGCGTTAATTTCCATGCCGACACAAAAGAACTTATTCGGATCAACTGTGAGGTGAGCTCCTATGCTGCCTAAACTCTCTGCCAACGAAACAGATGCTCCTCCATGCAAGATTCCATATGGTTGAACAGTTCTATGGTCTACCGGCATATCTCCACGTATAAAATCATCACCCAACTCTGTGATTCGAATATCGAGGGTTTCCAAGAGGGTTCCTCTTTTCATTTGATCTGCACGTCCGGCATCTACTTCTTGAAACCAAATTGCCATAATTCATCCTTGTAATTAAGTTCAAACTTAGTCAATACTGTATTGAAAGATGAAGATGAAAAGGTGGAAATAAATTTTAAGGAGGCAGCTGTAAAAAATTCAATCTTCGCACCGCTAAATGCTCGTATTTCCGAACATAAAAATCAACTTGGGTCTTTTTATCACCGGTAAAAGGCTAGATGGCCTTCATAATATTGAAAGCATATTCTATCCTGTGCAATGGCATGAATCGCTCGAAATCATCGAAAGAGGCGAGTCGCCAAGTGATTTTTCTCAAATTCAATCGCAAGTAGAAATGGGCAAGGTGCGATTTACTAGTTATGGAATTCCTATTCCAGGAAACGTTGACTCCAACCTTTGCATCAAAGTATATCAGCTGCTTGAAGAGTGGTATAACATGCCGGCTGTGGATATCCACTTGCTCAAGACGTTACCAATTGGAGCAGGTTTGGGCGGTGGAAGTGCTGATGCTGCCTTTACCTTGAAGGCGCTGAAAGACTACTTCCAATTAAGGATTTCTGATGCT
>Ga0181553_10003306_pt1 | contig 14004 bp, 12 predicted proteins | sample 011ome_17_FD_133753 | JGI IMG/M metagenome (GOLD analysis project Ga0181553, IMG submission 133753) | Coastal salt marsh microbial communities from the Groves Creek Marsh, Skidaway Island, Georgia - 011502XT metaG (megahit assembly) | ecosystem: Environmental > Aquatic > Marine > Intertidal...
ACTCTGCTGCTTTGGATAAGCCATCTGTTTCTCCAACAACCTTTCTGTTTAGTCCATTGGTTACTCTTTCCCATCCTCTATAGTTGAGGGCGTAGTCACGCTTGATAAAATCATGAGCAACAGTCAAGACTTGTGGTTTAGGCTCAACCTTCCCCGGACAAAATAGTTCAGCATCAATAGAGTGATAGATTACCTGACTAGGTGCGTTAATATTCCATTGCCCCTGAGAATACTTGGTAATGAAAACATTGACATCGCCCACCATATTTCTAAACATCTCTACTTGTTGGTTGGGCCAGTTTGCAATCGGTAAAGTATGTTCTAGGTTTAAAATTGGAATCTGTAGCGTCTTATTAATCTGTGAAGCTGTTTGAAATTGACCAAACTTGCTCTGGACAAAAATGAAGTCAAATTCAATTCCTGAGAATACACTTCCTTTTGGTAGCTGATAATGATTATCTGGCAACGGTGCGTGTTCACCATACCAGTCTTTTCCCTGATCGTAATTAAAAGAGTAAAAATTATGCCCCGTCTTGGCGAGCTGAGATTGGTATCTTTCATGAGTATTAAAGGTTAAGATATTATACTTCTCCTTTTTTTGACCCACATCGGAAATGATCTTTTTGGTCTTAAACATTTAGTGCCTCCTTAATTCTAGCACCCGACTTCTCAAGAGAAAACTTTTCTGCTTTTTGTAATCCAGCTACTTTCTTTTCATTAGAATATTTAATAGGGTTTGCTTCCCACTTGTCGTATGTGTCACGCATAGCTTCTTTGATAGATTTATGACATGGAGTTATAATATAGTCCTTGCCATTTCTCTCTTCTGAAACTTGCCCCTGTGTGAGACTTACACTAAAGACTGAATTCACTAAATATCCAACATTCTTATTAAATTCTTTCGCACCACCAACATTTGCAACAATTGGGGTATTACCAAAAGCCATAGCATCAAAGGCTGTTACAGGCCAAGAGTCGCCATGAGAGCTGGACACATAGCAATCAGCATACTGATGAAGTGCGTAAATGTCTGTTTCTGATGCTTCACGCATATGAATAACTGCGTCTGGTCTATAAAGCTCTAGACTCGGTTTTAGTCTTAACCCTTGTTTTACTGACGCAGAATACTCATTAAGAGATTGTGCAAATGATGGGTCTGGATTGGTCGAAAACAAGATCAAACTGGCATTTTCTGTCACATCGAATGTAGAATGGAAACACGAGATAATACTATCTCTTGAGCTTAGTCCATTTACAACCGTGTAAAATTTAAATGTTCCTTCGAGTTCTGGCAAATTAACATTTTGATATGGCTTTCTATAGTTTTCCGACCTGAATCCCGGATACACAACACTAACTGGAATACAGAGATGTTTCTCTAGTTCTGATTTAGCGTCGTGACTTGTAACCCAAACCTCTGTGGCTTGAGATAGATATTCAATCATTGTTGTATGATTAATTTCTACAAAGTCGTTTGTAAATAAAGCTATATTTTTCTTGAATTTATCAGACCCAACAAAGTGTTTTGGAAACACATGCTGGATACAAATGTCACAATCTTCAACACTTCCCTTTTCTAGCTCTGCGATTAAACCGCCGACCTGTCTACCTTCGGACATCTCGATAGCTCTTGGAACCACCTCGATACCAGCAGCGTTCATTGACAAGATGAAATTAGTAGCCATCTTGCCCCATTCGCTATTTTCTTTATAATACCCTATGTATAAAACCTTCATTTTGTCCCCTTGTCTACAACAATTAGAATGTCGTCAAATCTATTCTTAATCTCTCTTCTATCATAAACTTTTGTATAGTTTAATAATTCTGAATTCATTACACTGATAATCTTTTCACAATAGCTAATATCTTGAATATCCTCTACAACCATCAGTCCGTCATCCGTTAATAGGTCAACCCATCGGATTAAAGCGTATGCCTGATGCTGTGGTAGGTGTGAACCATCATCAATGATAATATCAAATTTTACGCCAGACTGTTGAAAATCATTGACAGTTTTTTCTGAATAGGCATCTGTTTCTAGGTAAATGTTCACGTTGTCTCGCTTGTTCAACTCTACAAGTTGTGGAACATTATTGATTTCGATACCAGTAATTTCAACATTGTCAAAATAATCATCCCAAAGTTTGATTGATTCGCCACCGTTGTTGCCAATTTCTAGCAGCTTAACGGGCTTATCTTGATATCTTTTAAATACTGCATCATAAACTTCTAGGTATGAATGGGTAGTATCCTTGTCGGTAGTATATCCATTCTTCTGCATTAGTTCTTTCAAATTCAAAGATTTTCTCCCAAGTCATATTTTTCTATAAATTTCATTCCGGCTGGATTAAAATCACCATGAAATCCAAATGAATTATAGGTGAACAATAACGATCTCGCAAACACTTTCTCTGGAACTGGATGTTCGACCGCAAACTCTGAAGCTAAATAAGGTGGTGCAAATTTTATACCCTTACTAACCATGTTCTCATAATTGAAAACACAAATGTTGAGGTCTTCGTTTTTATGGAGCCAGTCTAGTTTAGCGGATTCTTCTACATACTTGCGTGTTCTCAGAGAAAACCCTCCGTTGCCAACAACGTTCGGGATTTTCGCTATGCGACCAGCTACCATATCGCTCGCTTGGATGATATTCATGGGCCAAGGTGCTGCAACATAGTCATATCTTAAAAATTCTGGATTCCATAAGGATGAATTAATAACAGTTGAATCATGCTGCACATTGAGACAAAAATCATCTGTCATATGTTTATTAGTTTCATCAATAAATAATTGGTTGAAACCAACTCGGTTCGCGTCATCATTTTGAAGGTTATCATTCAAATCGGCCTTCATATCATATACGTCGATATTATGACGATCAATGACGCTACTAAACATAGACATATTAGTTTTACTAGAATCTGTGATTAAAGCCGCACGCTTAAAATCTACTTGATCCATAGCGATGAGCATAGACCTTAAAGATTTCTCAACATGCTCCGTTCCCCAGCAAAACGTGAATATGGCTACGTCTGGTAGTTGTAGCTTATTTCCAGTATTCATAGATTCCCTTCTCGACTTCATATGGCATTTTCTTTTGCTCTCGTTTTGGCTGAGTCAATGCCCACTTGAACATTTCGTCTACAGTTTGCTCTAAATCTGTTTTATCATGGAATCCAAGATTTCTTGGGTCTTTTACTAGAGTATGATCCGAATAAGCGTGCTTGACTTCGTGACGGCCTTCTACATGCTTCTTCTCTGCTTCAAAACCATTTTTCCAAGCTACTTTTTGCACGATGTTCGCTAGTTCATTTAGCGTATACTCCTTATCTGCACCCATATTAAAGGTGTAACCATTACACCTATGCATTAGATGCTCGAATGGCTCAAGATAATACTTGATATCAGAGAAAGCTCTGGTTTGCTCGCCATCACCATAAATCATCATTGGCTCACCATCAATAACTTTTCTAATAAAGATGCCCACTACGTTACGATATTTGTCCCAGATGTTCTGATAAATACCAATAACATTGTGCGGCCTAATGATAGTATACTCCAAGCCATGCTGATCGTGGGCGATCTTGATATCTTGCTCCACAGTGTATTTTGCGACACCGTAAGGATCAATCGGTTCTGGACGCATAGACTCAACAAACGGTGCTGGTTGATCGCCATAAACAGCCATAGAGCTAGTAAAGATCAGCTTCACGTTATGAGTGATGCACTGATTGATAATATTAACACTAGACGAAACATTATTTGTATAATTGAAATGTCTGATAAAGGGCGACAATCCTTCTGCTGCGTAGGCGGCAAAATGGTAACATGCTACGATATTGCGGCGAGGGTCACAGAAAATATGTTCCAGTGATTTTGGCGTCCATTTACCATCACTCAAGTCCAAGGGCCAGAACTCAAACTGTCCCGGCTCAAACTCCTTTGGGAGATAGTCTGCATACCCACCGCTTAGATCATCAATGCCGATGACCTGATACCCCTTGGCTAAAAGGTGGCGTGAAAGATGAGCACCTAACAGTCCTGCACATCCTGTAACTACTACTGTTTTCATTGAATAATACCTTTTTGTTTCATGGTTTCTACTCTTCGTTGCTCCCATTGATTTCTACGATTACAAAGTGCTTTCATATTTTCATAAGCAATGTTAAAATCAAATCCTTGTCGATGATTCACTCCGTCAAACGCCGCACTAGATTCATTGAAGTACATGCCTCCAGTTGAGGCTGTTGCAGACTTATACAGCAAGTCTCTAGTCAATCTAGATTCAAAGAAAGTATTTAGCTTGTCTGGCTCACGAAGAACATTGACAATCAACCATTTAGCTAGTTCGCTAGGTGGAGCTTGCATAACTTGGTCATCTGGCAGTTTAGCCATTGGTTCTGCAATTCTAGCGGGAGAAGCCCAAGTCTTTTCGATTGGTTCGATCTCAAAGCTATCAAAGATTTGCTCCCATTTGTTGCCGCTCATGTGCCACTGGAAATGCTTTTCAAAGTTTTCTCTGGTCTTTTTACCTATAGATTCTCGTTCTTCATCGGTCAATTCCTCGAAGAAGTGCAAGAAGTAATTGGCGGCGGCTTCATTATCTGGAACCGCACGCAAGCAGCCAGTTTCTAGTTCTTTATAAAGTGCCGCTGGCTTGATTGGATAACCTTCAAGTTTACGGATTTCACTTTCCATAGCCGAATAATCTGTTCCGCAGACCGGAACGCCACAGGCGGCAGCTTCTACATACGGCAAACCAAAACCCTCACAGTTTGCATACTGAGTATACAGATCAAACAGATTTTGAATTGCTGACAAATCTTCATAAGAGGCACCATTCTTTACGTTGGATAATGTAGAACCCCACTTACCCGTAAATGGAGATTGAGCTACAGCACCCTTGAATAAAGATGGGAAAGGCTTCTTGGTTTCAGGGCAAATGTATGTGAATAATACATGAGAGCCTAGATTATTTTGATGTAAAAGCTCAGGAATATCCCATCCTAAATCTGGATAAGAAGTATGACAATAAAGATAATAATTTTTATTCTCTGCTTTATCCAAGAACTTTCTAAATGCTTCAAACAAGTCTGGATACAATTTTCGACGTTGGTTACGCATCACGGTTCCAAGAATCTTACAATCTGGATCAATTCCATATTGAATCTTGTGGGTTTTCTTGTTTGCGACAGGTGCGTATGCTGGATGTGCGGACGGCGGTGCAGAACCCCAATATTTAATCCGACCACCAGATTGATCGTCAAGTACGTCACCGGCCCAATCTGAATAAGTCAAACAAGCGTCAGCACCAGCATAGGTTGCAATCCATTGACGAGCTTGTGGGCGAGCGTCAACCGTTGGCATAATTGCCCATTTAACTAGGTTGCGATACGGGCTACGCTCAACAAAGTCTAGCATCCAAAAGTCACGAATGTCACAAACGATGTCTGGCATAAAGTCTAGGCAAACATGTTCAAATAACCATTCGCCAAATTGATTAACGCCATTTGATGAATAAATTTTTAGTTCTTCTTCTGTCGCCCTCGGTTCGCACTCGGTATTTGGAGATACACCATAATACTTCCAAGGAATATTAGCTGCCCGTGGATCATTTCGCTGACCATAAGCTCCCATCTCTGCAATTTCATACTTTCCAGTAGAGTGCAAATAGTTTAGGATTTCTCTTGTATAGGTAGCATAACCAGTGTTTAGAAATGTAGCTTCACTACAAAATAGAATTCTTTTCTTTCTCATTTTATTCCTTGTCCAAGCATCCAAAGTCGAATTGATTAACTCTAAAAATAATATCGTCTACCGAGTCTGTTTTAAGTACGCCGTTTCTTGCAGAAGCGTGTACTGTCATTTTCATTCCCTTCTTGCCCAGCTTGGCGATTGTGTCCGCCCCACTATCGAAGGCTTGAAAGGTGACAGTTGTTGGGTAGCGTTTCTTTTTTCCGGTTTTATTTCTTGTATATTCATATGTAACAAGTTTAAAAATGCAAACTGACGGCGTTTCGCCCCCTGACTCTAAACCTTCTTCGGGATCAAATAACAGATACCCCGTAAAAATACAATGGTTCATGTAAACTCCTATGTCCTATAATAGTCTAGAATTGGTAATATACCAATCAAATTTCGTGAATTTTTTCTACAATAAATGAATTATCTTTGTCAACCTCTCCACAGAGCATTAGATTTGCACCCTCATATAGAATATATTGGTATTTATCTCTTGCGTCTGGAAAAATAATAACACTATCGAGCGAGCAAGTCATATCCTCGATGGTCAAAAATGACATCAGGCGACCTTTTTGCTTGCTGTTTTTCTTGTTGATCTTATGGTTAGCTACCCTTTGAACATTGGCTACAACGCAAATGTCTTTACCCTTTTTACCATCCATAATATCTTTACAGGTAGTATTTGCTATAGATGTGTCAACAGCATCAATTTTAGATAGTGATATCGGACATCCAAGCATTTTAGTTTCCTGCTCAACGATCCACGAAGGATCATCTTTGAGGTCGTATGGTGGATGTTGCAACATTTCAATTTCATTATAGATAATCTGACTTCGATTGACGTTGCTACAGCCGCCACCATCTTTCTTGGTTGGGTGTAAATCTAAAAAACAATCTTCTAATTTAGTCCATTGCTTGTTCTCATAATTATTTTCTACCCATTTTACTTCAGTCTTGGTTAATTCTCGCCAAATGAGATATTCATATAGGGCTTGATTTCTAGTAACGCCTGTTGCTTTTGTTGAAAAGAAACCAATAGAAGCCAATGCTTTAAAAGCGGTAGATGTAATCTTGGGAGCAAGGTAAATTAATACATCCATCCAAGTAAGGTTTTGTGGGGACTTATTGATAAGTTCCGACGTTTCCTGAATTGCAGCAATAACCTTGTCGCCAGTTACACCTGTAAGACCCTTAACATCTTTTACTCCAAAGTAAATACCATCATCAGCCAATGAAAACTTTTCAGAATAATGGTTTAGTTTAGGAACCTTTACTTCGATATTGAATAGTTTAGCTTCGTTTACTAACTCATAGATTTCTTGGTGCGGGTCTTGCTTCTCATTCGCATAGTATAGGTAAGCCAAAAAGAACTCTTTAGTATGGTTAGCTTTGTAATATGCAGTCCAGTAAGAATCCAATGCGTAAGAAACAGCGTGAGATTTGTTGAAGGAGTATCGTGACGACTTCTCGATCCAGTCAAAGATTTGATTGGCCGTATCACCATCTACAATTCCAACCTTACCGCACCCCTCAATAAATTGAGTACGAATCTCAGCCATCAAGTCTGCCTTCTTCTTACCGATAGCTTTACGAAGGTTGTCTGCTTCCATCTCGTTAAACCCAGCAAGTTTTACAGCCATACGCATGGCTTGCTCTTGATAAACAAGAACGCCATATGTCGTGCCTAAAATATCTTCTAAGCTATCATGAAGATATGACACCTCTTCTGCTTTGTGCTTACGGTCAACGAACCGCTGAGTCATGGACTTGCCATCACTAACAGCCTTCAATGTTCCGGGTCGAATAATAGCAATCAGTGCCGCTAATTCTTCAAGGTTTTCCGGTGCAACTCTTTTTGACCAAGCACGACCAAGGTTGCTTTCAAGTTGAAACAAACCCTTGGTTAATCCATCCTTGTATAAGGCCCAAGCCTTATCATCATTTCTATCAATCATTTAAATCTCAACAATAGGTTAGTTATACGAACAATTTACCGTCAGCAAAAGCCTTTTCAAATTTCATGTTTCTGTAGACTGCCCTTCTTGATTTTTGGAGTTTGATCCAGATATTTGCTGTGTCCTTAACGTCTTGGAGAGCGTCGTGAGCGTTTTCGCTACTAAGTCCCATTCTTTCTCGCAGGCTATCCATACTAATAGATTTAACATTTGGATCACCCTCTGTCCATAACCATACGTCATCCATTACATCAATTTTATAAATTTGATGAAACAGCTTTTGTGATTTTCTAGTATCGTCCCAAGGTCCATATTCTTGACATAGCCTATTCACGATATGCATATCATACCCAATTATATTAAATCCACACGGGACTGGTGCAAAATAGGATGTACCTTTCCAATTGTATTTATTGACAAAGGTGCAGAACTTCTTCCACACACCTTTGGGTAATGGTGCTTTAGCCAATTGCTCTCGCGTCTGACCAGTAACCCTCAAGGCTCCTTCTTCGATGGGGTCTACGCCAGCTTTGATTGCTTTATCGTCGTCAATAATGGGACGCATCATACTGTTGAATGTTCCCTTCAACCTAAAATTTCTACCATCCAATGCGATAGCAGCAATCTGAGTTGGTTGACATCTGTGTGGATTACGACCACCAGTTTCAAAGTCAAATACGATAATATCACGATTCATTGATTAACTCCTTAATCTTCATTAATTTATCTAATAGGTTAAGACCAAGCACATCGAACTTAACGTGCCCAAGTGCTTCTAGATCATTCATCTCTAAACCGGCAATCTTTTCACCTCCACTCTTCTGGTTTACCATTGGGCAAACTTTGAATAGCGGTTCAGCAGAAATCACCACACCGGCAGCGTGCTTTCCCTGTGTTTTAAACGTACCCTCGATGTCAATAGCTTGTTGAAAATACTCAGCAAAGTCACCCTGTAGTTGACCACTATCGTCAATGTAGCAATAATCTCTTAGGTCGTCCGCATTGTTCATCAGTGCCCATCGGATAATAGATCGGTCTTCTTCATCCATGACACTTAATTGATCTGAAATAACAGCTTCATCTGGGATATACTTGGTCATCTCGTTCATTTCCCCAAAACCGCAAGCGTTATTCACACGCAAAACTTCTTTGAGGGCACTACGACCCTGCAAACGTCCAAATGTCAACATTTGACTAACATTATGATTGCCATATTTATGTTTTAAGTGAGCAATAATCTCGTCGCGTTTATCTCCGGGAACGTCCATGTCAATATCTGGTAGCGAGATATGATCTTCCGTATTACGCCCAGCGTTATAGAATCGTTCAAAAAGCAAGTCGAATTCGATTGGGTCAATCTGTGTAATTCCAATCAAATATGAAATCAGACAACCGGCAGCAGAGCCACGACCCGGACCAACCATCCAACCTTGATCTCGACACCAATTTAAAATGTCCCAAACGATCAGGAAATATCCAAACAGGTTTGCGTTTTCAATAACTTCATATTCTTTACGGAATCTATCGCCGTAGATTTTACGTCCTTCTTCGTCGGTAATTGTCTCGCCAAGCAAGTCTTTCCAACCCTGCCTTGCCAAAGTGCGTAGATAATCTTTCTCTGTTTCACCATTTGGTGTTTCAAAGGTTGGCAGCATTGGCTGATTAAGAATATTATAACTCTCACACTTGTTATAAATTTCTTCAAAGTCATCCATTCTTGGGTCATCGACAAGAATCTTAGATATTTCTGATCTATCTTTTAAGTAGAAATCATTAGCCTCAAAGAACTTACTCCACTGAGAATCTTTCTCTGAAAGTCCATGCTTCTTGATTTTTGGTAGAGTTGTTTTTAATTTAGAACATAATAAAATACGGTGTAATTCTGCCTGATCTTTATCGGTATAAAATGATTGGGTAAAGGATTCTGACCATTGATAGTAGTCATCGCCGGTGATAGGCGATAGTTCTTCTGATTTTGCAACACAGATAAGATTACCCTTTTTAACTAGCGTTGCCATTGTTTTACGATCTTCTAGTCCATCAGCCGTAATGGTAGAAACAATCTCAATTAGGTCGAGCCACCCATCCTTGTTCTTAGCGAACAGAGAGAATCCATCGAATGAGCAACCAATGATAGGCTTAATATCTTGAGAAACACAAGCCTTGTAAAAAGAGACGGCACCAGAAATAGATTTATAGTCAGCGATGCCACACGCCAGATAAGAATTTTTAGAGCATTTCTTTGTAAGCTCTTTTGGCTTGGAGAACCCATACTGTAGAGAGTAATGGGTATAATTCAACAGCGGAAACCACTTCATTAATGATCCTTTCAATATTGTCTTTCAACGTTCTTACTATATTATAGTCCAGAGTGGGCTATTTTGCAAGTGCTTTCTTAGATTTTTTCAAATTTAGCCATAGCAGCACCTATGGCCTGATCCATGTCAAAGTATTTATATTCAGCTAATCTACCGCCAAATACGTGTTTTTCAGGAATCATTTTCTTATATTCTTGATAAATACCATTATTTAGAGTGTCATTAATTGGGTAGAATTTTTCTCGCCCTCTTTTGTACTCCTGTGGATACTCAAATGTTACAATGCTATGTTTAGCATTAATATCATTAAAATGTCTGTGCTCCACGGTTCTTGTGTAGTCAACAGTATCTTGTGGATAATTTATCTGTGCAACATCCTGAACTTTTGAATAGCAATATCTAAATTCCTCAAACCTAAGTGATCTCCAACCAAGCTCTCCAAGTTTATAATCAAAAAACTCATCAATGGGGCCAGTATAAACCACGCGATTCGCAAGACCGTCCCAATAATCTCTGTTCAAAAGATAATTTTCATTAAGTATGACCTTTATTCCATCTAGCATATTTGCCACCATCTTAGTATAGCCGCATTTTGGTACACCAGAGAATTTACATTTGTGGTAGTCATCGTTTCTATCTGTTCTTACTGGTATCCTGCTGATGATAGATGATGGCAGGTTTCTAGGCTCTGTTCCCCATTGTTTCTTGGTGTACCCATAAATGAATTTGTCGTAGATTTCTTTTCCGACTTCCGCTATCGCCCAATCTTCTAAGTTTTCCCAAACTTGATGTTCTGATTGACCAGCTTTAAATTTTGCAATAAGTTCTTTATCGCTAAGATTTCCCCATAATTGCTCTAGTGTTTTTAAATTTAATGGGAAAGAATAATGCTTGCCATCATAAAGAGATAATACCTTATGCCTGTAGTTGTTGAACTCGGCAAAACGATTTACATAGTTCCATATTTTTTCAGAGTTCGTATGGAATATGTGAGGCCCATACTTATGAACATCTATACCATCGGAATTTTCTGTGTAGGCATTACCAGCGATGTGCGATCTCTTATCTATAACTAAACATGTCTTTCCTGCGTCAGTAGCTTGTCGAGTGAATGTAGCACCGTATAGACCAGCACCAATAATTAAAAAATCAAACTTCATAATTTCCTGCTTCAAAATCTGACTTGTGAAAATGTGCAACCATAGGTTTATATTTTTCATTCCACAACTTAATTGTTGGTTTGTCCATTATCTCTTCTAGTAAAATTCTAGACTTATTTGCTTGAGGGAATATCTTATTAGGGATATTTATTTCGTGTCTTATTAATTCATGCTCTATTTCTTCGGTCTTAATTATCCATTGCCAGTGATGTTTAAATATCCTACAGGCGGGCAGCGTTAATGGGTGAAACATAAATACTTCTTCCATGTACCATTTTAGACTTTCGCCTTGTTCCCATTCATGCTCTCTATTGGAATCAACATGAAATTTCCACATGCTTAATACTCTATCGTATGGATTTCTTAATGGTAGCAATCTTCTATAACTTTTAAACGGTCTAGGTTCCCATTCATAAGCATGACTATTTAATGGGTGGCACATTACTGGATATGTAATACCATGCCGAGTACAACCAATATCATTGAATCCCGGAACATGATTTACTTTAATGCTATTGGAAATATATGCCTGCCACTCAGTAGGTTCATGGCTAGTTCTCCACTCATGAGCATCAAAGTATTCCATCAAAGAAGATGAATAGTTTTTATATGGCAACCATATAATTGTATTCCGCTCTTTGTTGTATAACATCACCAACCCCTTACTGTTCTAACATCATGATTATACCATTCATTTAATCTATGAGTACAGCCAATATATTTAAAGTCTTGATGGGCACACCAAAAGCAATTAGTTGCTTCCATTAGGTAAGCCTGTGGCCTGAAACTATAACATCTTCCTTTCCATTTTGCTTCATGCTTGTCATCTGTTATACCTCTGTACTCCCACTTGTTTTCTGCGAAACCATATTTTTCTAAGACGTACTGGCATTTACCAAAAACATCTTCGTCTAGGAGCCATTTTTCATATTGATCTATATTTTCCCTATATCCGATCATCTGATTAGAAAATGGAATAGACTTGTGCATAATTGTCTTGGAGGATAATCCAATTAATTTTAAGTATTTTCTTAGCATGTCTTGAGCCGATTGCTCTCCCATGCAGTCACCGATAATCCCGTAGAACCAACGACCATATTCTTCTCTCGACCTTAACCAGAGACACGAACAATACATATCTGCACAAAGCCAAATTTTATCTTCTGGCTTAGATTTTAATAATATGTCTGTTCCCGGCCAATTTTCAAATTCATCTATTCTTTGAGAAGTATATTTTTTCTGCCAAGAAGCCGTTGTATAACCTATTATCTTTGTGCTGTTTGGGAAAACTTTCTTATCAGCACCCCAAACTCTAGTTTCTGCCCATACATTATCAGAAAACTCACCAGACTTAAATCCATTAATATTTAATTTAATCATGTAGGGCTTGTCTTGTATTCTATCGAATTGTTCTTGACTATGCCCTATACAGGCTATCTTAACGTCATCTATAGAACACAGCCTTTCTTCTGGTTGGGAAGTAACGTAATCACAAATCTCTTCGTTTAATTGTAATTGGTTCTTGATTGATATGCTACATCCATTCCAGCGTTGATTTGTAGATACATCTTCATGAAGCAACAATTTATTTTTAACGGGATCGCTATAGTCCCAGCTTAACATTCTCTTTCTTAACTCAAGATTTTTTTCTCCATTTACATGAATAAAGTAACAATCTTTTGCTATGTTTAGAAAATCACTATGCTGATGAACATATGTAAAATCAAATTTTTGCCAATTAAAATTAAATCTTTCGTCTAGCTGATGATGCAACTCATCTGGAAGTATAAGAGATAAATAGTTTTGGTCAAAGCACCACTGTCTAATATAGTTTCTATCTGGTTGCGAATACCAGTCCGCTACACACTTTGGTATTACCATTACGCCACCGTTTAACATTTTGGTGGCTGTAAATGCACCGTTGACCAACCACCTGTCTCTTTCTTCTGGTTTAAGAAATTTGCGTACAATGGTATCCTGTTCTCTCTGTATCCAATCGGTGAAATTTCTACTAGTCCAATGTGAGAACTCTTCAAATATAGAAAGTTTGTCATCAGGAGTTAATTCAAAGATGTTTGGTGCATTATCTTTGATAACAATGTCGCAATCAAGATATAGAGTTTTTTCATAAACACTACTGACGCTATGCACTCTATATTTATTAGCCATAGGCCAATCTTCATGCTGATTGCCTTCAAGTTCAATATAATCAGCACCGCATTTCTCGGCGTAAGCCATCATTGACGGTCTAGTAATCTCCATCAGCTCTAGCATATCGTCCGTTGCTGGAATTACACAAACCGCAAAATCACTATTTCGCTCTGGTAACTCATCAACAAAGTTGATAGTATCAACCCACCCTCTTTTTATGGCTTGCCTGAGTGTTCTCACTTTTCCATTTACCTTTTTGTAATAGTCTTCCCTTTCTTTCGGTGTTAAACTCTGACACCATTGCCAGTTAGGAGGGATGGCGGTCATTTCTTTTTTAAGAAGATCACACCATCCCGCCTGTGGGCATTGACATTTAGAAAAATCTTTTTCTACCATGCCCGACACGACCAATATTTTGCTCGCCACTTTGGGCCGGGGTTATCACAGTTATGTCTAGCCCTGAATGATTTGCGACGAGCTGGGTCAGATTTTTTGATTTTCATATTTGGATCACCAAATCTTACGATAACAACATTTCCTTTTTCATTTTTAGTATAAACGGCACTTTTCTTAGTGCCACCGGGAGTTCTAAATGGTTTATTTAAAGTTACTTTACGACCTTGATACTCAGCGGCTTTTGCTGGAACAAGAACGCGACCATCTTTACGGTAGATA
>Ga0181553_10003328_pt1 | contig 13955 bp, 10 predicted proteins | sample 011ome_17_FD_133753 | JGI IMG/M metagenome (GOLD analysis project Ga0181553, IMG submission 133753) | Coastal salt marsh microbial communities from the Groves Creek Marsh, Skidaway Island, Georgia - 011502XT metaG (megahit assembly) | ecosystem: Environmental > Aquatic > Marine > Intertidal...
AACTGTAATACTTTAGGCACGGGACGTTGTCCGGCAATAATAAATTCTACCGATGGAATCTCTCTTTTTATACATGGTAGAATTTCCCGAACGAAGTAAATGACTGCATCAATATTAGGAGCATAGTCCATATTGCCCGTAAATAAAACGCGATGTTTTACATAGTCAGTTTCTTTAGGTTTGAATGTATGTATATCCACGCCATTTTGCAATAAATCAACACAAGAATTTGGTATTGTACTTAAATACCGTTGATCTTCTTTGGAGCAAACTAAGGCTTTTGGGTATTGCGAAATCGTAGCTTTTTCAAATTTATCAAGTCGCTTATATTCAATTTTATTGAACGTTTTTATTAAATAATTAGTTGAAGATTCGTATCTCCGCTTCCAATACAAACTAAATGCGTCCGGAAGGTCTAGTATGGCATGGCTTTTTACATAATCTGGTATAAACTGCGACATACGTAAATGTTGAACATGAACGGCATCATACGCGTTATTTTTTAATGACTCTTGGAGCAATTTATTGAAAGCAGCAGATTTAAAATAGGCAATTTGAAAAGGGTTACTTGAGAATATGGCCTTTAATACATTGAGTTTAGATTTCCATTTGGGTAAATAAACGAAGTCAATTTTATGAAATACCGTTTTTAAATGAGGAACAGCATCTATGTCAGATTGGTTCTCCGCAATTGTAATTAAGTGAATTTCATGCTTATCGCGCAAAGACTTTCCCAAATTGAAAATCTTCAACTTATCCCCTCGATAAGGCGGGTAAGGCATCCTATTAGCTACAAAAAGTATGCGCATCGACGCAAAAATACCCGTAAAAGTTGAAACATATGTGGTATTATTGTAAGGACATGAATCTAAGCAATCGAATGCAGCGTGTGGTTGAAAGTCAAACCATCGCGATGACCAAGAAAGCACGAGAGTTAAAAGACAGTGGTGTTGATGTTATTAGCTTAAGTATTGGCGAACCTGATTTTGCCACCCCAGCTATCATCTGCGATGCAGCCAAAAGTGCATTAGATCAAGGCGATACACATTATCCTCCGGTTTTAGGAACCTTGGCATTTAGAAAAGCAATAAAAGATAAATTCAAACGCGACAATAATATTTCAGTAGAGTTAGATCAAATTATTGTAAGTAACGGAGCAAAACAGAGTATATTCAATGCGGTAATGACCGTTGTCAATCCTGGTGATGAAGTCATTATTCCGGCGCCATATTGGGTAAGCTACCCAAGTATTGTGGAGTACGCAGGGGGTACTGTGGTTGAGATTGAAACTTCTATTGAAAACAATTTTAAAGTAAGTGCAGAACAACTAAAAGATAAAATCACAGATAAAACAAAGCTTATAATTTTTTCTAGTCCATGCAACCCTAGCGGATCTGTGATGTCAACGGTTGAATTACAAGCTTGGGTAGATGTGTTAAAAGATTATCCCGATGTTTTGATTATCAGTGATGAAATTTATGAGGAAATCGTTTACACCAATAGACCAAAATCATTGGCATCCTTTAGTGGTATGGAGAACCGAGTTGCTACCGTGAATGGCTTATCGAAAGGGTTTGCTATGACCGGTTGGAGAATTGGATACATGGCCGGACCGCGTGAATGGGTAGCTGCTTGTGAACGTTATCAGGGAATGATAAGTAGTGGTGCAAACACATTGGGCCAAGCTGCTGGTGTTGAAGCATTAGAATCGAATGAATCACGAAGTGAAGTAGAAAAAATGCGTCAAGCATTTGAAAATAGAAAAAACCTTATGGGTAAGCTATTATCAGAAATTCCGGGTATTAAATCGAACAATCCCGACGGTGCCTTTTATTATTTTCCCGATGTCTCAGCATTGTTTGGCAAAACAACTGCAGATAATAGAAGCATCTCTAACGCCGATGATTTGGCCCTGTTTTTATTGGATAAGGCTCATGTGGCCACCGTTTCAGGAGGTGCGTTTGGAGCCCCAAATTGTTTGCGACTTTCTTATGCCACCTCTGAATCGCAAATAACGGATGCCATCACCAGGATCAAAGAAGCCTTATCTCACCTTAATTAAGTCGTATATTTGCACTATGGTTCCAAATTTGGATTTAAAACAAACATTTCAAAATTTTAATGGTCTTCGCGTATTGATAATTGGAGACCTAATGGTTGATAATTACATTATAGGAAAAGTTGAACGTGTATCACCTGAAGCTCCAGTTCCAGTTGTAGATGTTACACATTACGATTCACGATTAGGAGGAGCAGGAAATGTAGCTTTGAATATCAAGGCCATGGGAGGAATACCCATCATTTGTTCCGTTATCGGTAAAGATAAAGAAGGGGAAGAATTAAAAGGACTTTTAGAAAAGGAAGGCATTTATTCAAAAGCCTTACTTGAAAGTGACAAGCGTAAAACTACGACTAAAACCCGTGTAATTGGGAACAATCATCAATTATTGCGTTTTGACTATGAAGTCAAGTCTGATATAGATACAGTAGATAGTTTTCTGTTAGAGGAACATTTCTTGAGAGAATTAGAATCGTGCAATGTAGTAATATTCGAAGATTACAATAAAGGCGTGCTTCACAAAGGAAACATCCAAAAGTTTATTTCTAAAGCGAATGAATTGGGTATACCAACCGTTGTAGACCCCAAAAAATCTAATTTTAAAGAATATAAAAACACCAGTTTGTTCAAGCCCAATTTGAAGGAAATGCGCGAAGGACTAAGCCTCGATGAAGTAAATTCTGATTCTTTAGATGATATCGAATTAGCTATTGCTACACTCGAAGCAGAATTACACAATAAACGTACCCTTGTAACACTTAGCGAAAGAGGCGTTATTATTAGTGATAATGGAAATTATTTCCGTAAGCCCGCACATATTAGGAATATTGCAGATGTTTCCGGAGCTGGAGATACTGTAATTGCCATTGCTAGTCTGTGCGTTGCATTGAATTTGCACCCGTCCCACATAGCTGAACTAAGCAATCTAGCAGGTGGTTTGGTATGCGAAAAACGAGGTGTTGTGCCCGTTGATAAAGAAGTATTATTTATCGAGGCAAATAAGATTTTTAACTAGTATAAACGAAAACTTTATACATCAACTACGCTTAACAAAAAGGGCCGTCTGATTATCAGGCGGCCCTTTTTCATTTGAATTATTCTATCGATTAACGTATTCCATTCATCAATACCAATAATCGTTTGCTTAGGAAGAACAAGAATACACTCGCAGCTCCAGCCATTACAACAAAAATCATGAAGAAATCATAAAGCGTGTTCACTTGGAACCCTGCAAATGAAGGTTTCTCAGGTTTTAAATTCCAAACTTGTGCATTTGAAATCGTCTTGAAACTACCATCATCTTGTTTTTTATCTACCTTTTCAATGGTTAATAATTCGTTTTCAGAAATCAACACGGCACTTGTAAAGTTCTTATTCAAACCCTTGATGAGCTTCATATGAAATACGCTCACATAAGCCGACTTACTAGATGAGTCATAATTGATATTTTCTATTGAAATACCGTCATCGGTCTTATTTAGGTTAGCATTCGCAACTGGAAATGCATATTCACCTTTAGGATCTGCTTTAAATGCCATAGTATCGATAACGTTTGCTTCGATTGCTGCTAAGTCAGATTCGGAAATATCAGTTAAATACGTTTTTTCAACCTTTACTTCTTCTGGGTATAAGGCACTCAAGGTACCTGCGAATTTATTTGCAGACGCGGTTGATAAAAACCAAACACCCATCAAAAGTGATGCAAATCGAGCCGGTGAAAGCTTGTTTACCATAGATAAACCAATAGGTGACAAACAAAGTTCACCTAAAGTATGAATGGTGTATAAACTCACCAACCAAACCATACTCACCTTGGTACTAGGGTCAATTCCTTGTACACCAAATGCAATCACCAAATAACCTACTGCCAACAAGAAAAGTCCTAATGCTTGCTTAAATGGAGAAGCAGGCTCCATATTTTTAGCTCCAAGAATTCCCCATATCCAAACAAAAATCGGTGCAAAAATCACGATCGCCAATGCATTTACCGATTGGAAATACGATGCAGGAATAATAGAGCCGAATAAATTTCTATCGGTTTGTTCTTCGGCAAAATAGGTTAATGAAGCTCCCGCCTGTTCAAATGCAGCCCAGAAGAATATCACAAAGAACGCAGCAATGTATACTACCCAAATCCGTTGTTTTTCAACTTTAGTAAGTGAAGGATCCGTTATTATAAATCCGGGTGCTGCAATCGTCAATCCAAAAATAAATGAACCGATTACACCAAAATCAAATAGTTGATAGAAAAACGCAAAAATTGCCAAGAAAACTCCTACCCAGATGTACATTCTTTTCGGATTGAAAGGAATCTTTTCTGCAGTTTCCGATTCATCGCGTTTGTTATTGGCTTTCTCTCCTATTTGTTCTCCTTCAGGAGTTACAATGTATTTGTTTTTTAAGGCAATAAACAACACCAAACTTAAGACCATACCCAATCCGGCAGCAAGGAATCCCCATTTAAAATCTGCAGGGTTTCCGGTATCACCTAAATAACCACATAATAATGGTGCAATAAATGCTCCAAGGTTAATACCCATATAAAAGATAGTAAATGCAGAGTCTACACGTTTGTCGCCTTCTGGATATAACTGACCTACCATAGTCGAAATGTTAGGTTTGAAAAAGCCATTACCAATAATCAACAAGCCCAATCCTGCGAACATAAATGCAGGAGCCGAGGCCGATTGGTACACCGAACCCGAAATAAACATGAAAAACTGTCCTGCAGCCATTAAAATACCTCCAATCACGATGGATTTTCGGTTACCCCAATATCTGTCAGCCATGTAGCCACCTATCAATGGAGTCAAATACACCAAACCGGTATAACTTCCATATATATCCGATGCAAGGGCTTTGTCAATTAAAAGGGCTTTGGTCATGAATAACACAAAAAGGGCACGCATTCCATAATAGCTAAAACGCTCCCACATTTCCGTCACAAAAAGAACGTACAGTCCTTTAGGATGGCCTTTTGATGTACTAGGTACAGTAGCTGTTGAACTCATTTTTTTTAGGTTAGATTTGATTAAATTTCGGCTAAAATAGACATTTTTTTTAATTACTCTTGTTTTACTTTGCTGTATTTCGGAAAGCTCAAATAGAAATCGTTACTTTGTGACTTATGACGCTTTTATCAGCAAAAGATATCGCTGCAGTAACCGGCGGAATTGTCATCGGCAATGAAAATACAGTAATTCAATCGGTTGCAAAGCTCAACGAAGGAAATCTTAATGATTTGGGTTTTTTTGCCAATCCAAAATACGAGAACCAAGTCTATGAATCCAATTGTGGTATCATATTTATTCCTGATGGCTTCAAACCACAGAAGCACGTTGAAGCTACTTTAATATCTCATCAAAATCCTTATTTCGCTTTTTGTCAAATCTTAAGTATCTACTTCAATCCCAATAGCAAAAAGACGGGCATTCACCCTCAATCCGTTATTGATCCTAGTGCACAAATAGGAGAAGATTCTTATATAGGTCCCTTTGTTCATATTGGTGCAAACGTAAAAATTGGATCAGGTGCACAAATACATGAGAGAGTAAGCATTGCTGAAGGAACAACCATAGGAAAAGAAGCAACTCTATTTCCGGGAGTTACCATTTATAGTTTAACACAAATTGGCGATAGATTTACGGCTCATGCAGGTTCCGTTATTGGAAGCGATGGTTTTGGCTTCGCTCCTGTCAATGGCGTATACATGAAAATACCCCAAGTTGGGTGCGTTATTATTGAGGATGATGTCGAAATCGGAGCCAATTGCTGCATAGATAGAGCAACAATGGGTAAAACCCTCATCAGGAAAGGCACGAAACTAGATAATCTGGTTCAAATTGCTCATAACGTAGACATAGGAGAACATGTTGTAATTGCCAGTCAAACTGGTGTGGCCGGTAGCAGCACTTTAGGCCATCATTGCGTATTAGGTGGACAAGTAGGCGTTGGAGGGCATTTAAACATTGCACCATTCAATTCTTTTGGAGGTCAGGCTGGTGTTACGAGTTCAATTAAGGAGAGTAATCAAAAAATGACAGGAACTCCTGCAATGGATGTAAATGCGTATCTTCGCGGCGTAATTGGAAGCCAAAAAGTGGGCCAATTGCAAAAAGAGATTAAAGCTTTAAAAAAGGAATTAGAATCCATCAAATCTGAGAAATGAGCAATATAAATCCTAAACAAACAACTTTAAAAGAAGCAATTAGTTTTGAAGGTGTAGGCTTACATACCGGTGCCAAAGTTAAGGTCACCCTTTGTCCTGCTGAAGCCTATCATGGATATAAATTTCAACGTACTGATTTACCAGAACAACCCGTTATTGAAGCCGATTGCGATTTGGTAACGGATACAAGTAGAGGAACTACACTTGAAAAAAACGGAGCCAGTATTTCAACTGTTGAACACGTTCTTGCTGCCTTAGTTGGCAGTGAGGTAGATAATGCTTTGATTCAAATAGACGGCCCTGAAATGCCCATAATGGATGGTTCATCCATTGCTTTCATGGAGGGAATTCGCAAAGTTGGAATTGAAGAATTTGAAGAAGAAAAAGAATTTTTTGAAATTCCGTACAACATTCACTTTCAAGATGAAGAAAATCAGGTTGAAATCATTGCAATGCCGGTAAACGATTATCGTTTAACAGTAATGGTTGATTATAATTCACCTGTTTTAGGCACTCAACATGCATCGATGACCCATATTGGTGACTTTGCCACTGAAATTGCGCCCTGCAGAACATTCTGCTTTCTTCATGAACTTGAATACCTGCTGAAAAACAACCTGATTAAAGGCGGCGATTTGAATAATGCCATTGTTGTTGTTGATAAGAAGGTGGACCAAGATGAATTAGATCGTCTCGCGAAGATTTTCAATAAAGAATCCGTGGAGGTTAAAAAAGACGGCATTCTTAATAATTTAGAATTGCGTTTCAGTAACGAACCTGCAAGACATAAGCTATTGGATATGGTTGGTGATTTAGCTTTGATTGGTATGCCTATAAAAGGACAAATCATGGCTGCTCGACCCGGACATGCCTCGAATGTTGCATTCGCTAAGAAAATAAAGCAGGTCATCAAGAAAGAAATGCGCAGGAAACAAGAGGGTCGACCCCAGTACGATCCAAATGTCAAACCCCTTTATGCAACAAAGGATATTATAAAGATGTTGCCTCATGCACATCCTTTTTTGTTGGTTGATAAGATCATGGAAATTTCTGACAATCATGTTGTTGGAATCAAGAACATTACTTATGACCAGCCGTTTTTTGATGGACATTTCCCGGGTGATCCGATAATGCCGGGGGTTCTGCAAATTGAAGCCATGGCACAGGCTGGTGGTATTTTAGTTTTGAGTACAGTTGAAGATCCTGAAAATTATGCTACCTATTTCATGAAGATAGATAATACTAAATTTAAGGATAAAGTTGTACCTGGAGATACCCTAATAATGAAGTTAGAATTAATGGAGCCCGTAAGACGCGGTATCTGCAAAATGAAGGGAAGAGCTTGGGTAGGAGAAAAATTAGTTTGTGAATCTGAATTAATGGCGCAAATTGCCAAAATAAAATAAAAGGTTATGATACAGCCTCTAGCATATGTACATCCATCGGCTAAAATAGCTGATAATGTAGTAATAGATCCCTTCGTTACCATCCATGCCGATGTAGAAATCGCTGAAGGCACCCATGTTATGTCGGGCGCCGTTATTTTTAGAGGTACACGAATCGGTAAAAATTGCAAAATTTTCCCAGGTGCATCTATAGGAGCAATTCCACAAGATTTGAAATTTGATGGTGAAGAAACACAAACAATAATTGGAAATAATACCACCATCAGGGAATATGTAACCATTAACAAAGGCACAAATGCTTCAGGAGCCACAAAAGTTGGAAACAATGTTTTGTTAATGGCATATGTGCATTTAGCTCACGATTGTGTCGTTGAAGATAATTGCATTTTAGCCAATAGCGTTCAAGTAGCAGGTCACGTAACCATAGGTGAATGGGCTATTCTTGGAGGTGCGGCTTTGGTTCACCAATTTGTACATATTGGAAAGCATGTAATGATTTCCGGAGGTTCGTTGGTGAGAAAGGATGTTCCGCCTTACACAAAAGCAGCAAGAGAACCTTTGGCTTACGAAGGAATCAATAGCGTTGGTTTAAGAAGAAGAGGTTTCGCAAATGATAAAATTGCCGAGATTCAAGATATTTACAGAACTTTATTTGTGAAAAGCTCTAATACCGCAAAAGCATTAAAGTTAGTTCAAGCTTCATTCGCTCCATCGCCTGAACGCGATGAAATTCTGGCCTTTATTCAAGAGTCAGATCGTGGAATTATGAAGGGTTATCTTAATAAATAGATTGTATGAATGCGATAGAAGTCAATGGTGCTGGTAAAAGTTATTATCGCAGTTGGCTTTTTAAAGATGTCAATTTCAAATTTGACCTCTCTCCTTCTCAGAAATTTGCATTTTTAGGCAATAACGGCTCAGGTAAATCTACATTCCTACTTATGTTATGCGGTCAAATTACACCTACAATTGGAAGTGTGAACTGGAATGTCGAAGGCAAAAACTTGAAAGAAAATATTTGGCATCAGAATTATGCGCTTTCTTCACCTGGCATGGAGCTTCCTGAAGAATTAAATTTATATGAATGGTTTTCCTTTATCCAGAAGGTTAAGCCTCTTAAAAAGGAAATAGAATTGGGATACATTGCTGAAATCTGCAAATTCAATCAAAAAACGCTTTTAAAACCCATTGCCAATTATTCTTCTGGAATGAAACAAAGGGTTAAACTTTGTGGTAATCTATTAAGTGCCGTTCCCGTTTCATTCTTAGACGAACCGCTTTCCAATTTGGATACTGATGGTATTGAACTTTATCACAAACTCATAGAAATGGAAGAAGCCAATCGTTCCATATTTATTGCTTCCAATGATGAAAAGGAATACGATTTTGTGTCAAATCAATACAAAATAGCGGATAAACAAATTATTCAAGTACAATAACCTTATCAGTTATCAATCTATTACTTGTCAAATTGTAAGTATTGATAAAAAACACACCAGATCCAATTTCATGGCTTGAAATAGACAACCCACGTTCGCCTCTATTTATTGCATTTGCAAAAACCACTTTGCCGTTTATATCGTAAATTTTGACATCCCATTTTTCCAATTTATTTGGAGATGTAATTTGAAATCTACTTCCTAAAGCAACAGGATTTGGCATTAGGCGATTTGTTACTATTGAGATATTCGAATTATCAATAGAAGTCTCAGACGATAAAATATGAGAAGCGAAATTTAAGCCACCCCTTAAATTGCCAATTACCAATTCAGGTATTGAATCACCCGTGATATTGGCTAGACAAGGCTGTAGCCTGCCTCCCACTCTGGTACTTACGGTATCACCGCCGAAGGACTTAAACACGATATTTTCATCCGCTAATAGTGAATCTTCAGGATTATGCCCGTCTACGTGATAGACGCGCAAAACGTCGTTGTAACCTCCAATGATAATTTCAAGTATTCCATCGTTATCAATATCGCCAACTGAGGGCGAGGCATATCCATAACTTGAAAATTTTGGTTCACTGGAATTTTGCAACCAATCATTGGCTTTCATCCCCCACGCATTTGAACTGATCCACTTGAAATTCGGCAAGCCTGTTTTATTCAAACCTTCAAATAAAGCAACATTGCCATTATAAAAACCAACCAACAGATCGTTGATTCCATCTTTGTTATAATCAATTACTGCCGGTGACCAGCTACTTTCACCAGATTGCTTTTCATAATTAAGCAATTGGTTGGTTTTGAATTTCCAAGAATTACCTTCATTGGCAAACCAATATAAGCTTCCATTAATCGTACCTATTAAAATATCTTCTTTACCGTTATTGTCTATATCGCCAACTGACAATGAAGCCCCAATCAACGAAGAGTCCGTCAACCCTAAAAAGTCGGAGTCTTTTAACTCAAAAATAGGCTCTTCTGCATCTCCGGTATTTTCAAATAAAGCTATACGGTCTTTTATCCCAAGTGATTCGTAATAGTCTCCATTATTCATTACCAACAAATCTTTATCCCCATCATTATCAATATCAATAAACGCGGGACTTGAATTCCCACCTAAATCAAGCATTTGTTCAATGATGAAGTTGGACCGATCAAACTTGAAATCAGCCTTGTTTTTACTTCCGGCATTTCTATAATACCTAATTTGATTTTTTTCTTTGGTCTCAAAAGCGGCATTTGGAGCAATAACCATGTCCTTCAATCCATCGTTGTCGACATCAATCATATAACCAACTGGAAATACATAGGAATCAAATGACTTTCCATCTAGGAACATAGTATCCACCAAAATCATGGTATCGTAGTCGTGGTTGTTGTCCGACTTTCCATTCACCAATCTGGTAATTCGCTTAAAATCTAAATTAGAAATATACATTTCCATATCGCCATCACCATCTTCATCAAAAAACCAACAACCAGCTCCACCAACGTGTCTGGGTTTAAGTTTCAGGGGGAAACTCAAGTCAAATGGACATGTATTCAGCCTAATTTCGCTATCAAAACCTTCCCAAAAATACCCAAAACAGTAATCCATATTTTGAAACTCGAACGTGTCCTTATCCCACTTCTTTTCCGCCCTAACATCCTTGTACATCATGTAAGTCAAGTTGAATTGATCGTAATTCACGATGTCAATATCACCATCGCCATCTATATCAACTATCCCTGGCATATCGGTAGACGCATTGGCAAAACTCAAAGGATTGTATAAAATTGGATAGTTATCGTCATACTGATTACGGTAATACCAAGGGCCAAGTCCTTCAAACTGCAATAAATCGTCATTTTCACTCGTGGTATTTTTATAAATCAGTAAATCTCCAGCTTCAGAGGTGGTAAATACATCAAGCAATCCATCAGAATTCATGTCTCTAAGTACATATATATTCTCACCTTCCGGTAATTGAGATTCGTATTCTGGAGCGTATACAAATTGATTCTTTTGGGATCTTAAAAAGGTATATAATTTGAAATCAGCTCTGTCAAATACAACCAAATCATTTACCCCATCTCGATTCAGGTCGAATTCAGAAAACTGTGGTGAATTCAATCCACCCATAAATCCGTGCAACAAGTCAAAACCGGAAACCTTTACCAAGGGACCTTCTTTAATTTCATAGGTGAATTGGGCTTGAGAAATAAAGCTCCAAAACAAAACCAAAATAAAAACACCCTTCTTCAACATAGACAATACCAAATATACGAAATAATACACTCAAGTTTTGTGAGATGACGTATTTTTGAAATTAGGATATGCAGCAAAGTGATATTTCGCACATTTACGATTGTTTTGTATCGGTTGGCCAAAAAATAAGCACCGATACAAGAAAGGAACTAACCGATTCTATGTTTTTTTGTCTTTCGGGAGAACGTTTCAACGGAAATATTTACGCCGAAAAGGCAGTTGAACTAGGTGCTGCATTTGTAATTACGAATAATCCCAATTTAAATAACGAACGTATTTTATGGGTAGAAGACCCCAATCAGACTTTGATTGATTTGGCTACCTATCACAGTGAGCAATTGAAAACAAAATTCGTGGCCATAGGTGGCAGTAATGGAAAAACCACAACCAAGGAACTCGTGAATTCCGTTTTATCTACGAAATACAATGTAATAGCTACTCCTGGAAATTTCAACAATCATATTGGAGTTCCTCTTACCTTGCTTTCCGTAAAACCCGATTGTGAAATCGCTATTATTGAATTAGGAACCAATCACCCGGGTGAAATGGCTTTGCTCTGCAATATGTTCAAAGCAGATTCTGCTCTAATAACGAATATTGGATTAGAACACCTCGAAGGTTTTGACGATATCGAAGCGGTAGCAAAGGAAGAAAGCGAGGTCTATTTAATGGCTCAAAGGTCAGAGGCAATGGCATTTGTCAATTCAGACGACAAATGGTTGCAAAACATGTCTAAACGACTTTTGAAAAAGAAGACCTACTCCGTGCAAGATTCTCATTCTGATGTATACATTAAAATCAATCAAGAAATGCCCAATTTGAATATGGATGTATTTCTTGGCGGTGTACATACGGATACATTTGAAACGCAATTAGGGGGGGCATTCAATGCACAAAATATAGCTTCTGCAATTAGTGTAGGATTGTATTATGATGTGCCAGTAGACGCTATTCTTAAGGCTTTATCTAAGTATAAGCCAACAATGAACAGGTCTCAATGGATAACGGCAACAAATGGCAAACAGATATTATTAGATGCCTACAACGCCAATCCAAGTAGCATGGAAGCTGGAATCAAGAGTTTTTCATCTTTAAAAGGATCAAAAACTTTATTATTAGGAGATATGCTGGAGTTAGGAAAGCACAGTGAAAGGGAACATTTAAAAATCTTTGAACTCATTCAAGACTTAGGCATTTCTGATTTTTACCTAGTCGGTGGTGAATTTAAAAATGCACTTCCTTCCTACCCCTTCATTTTCGACAATGCAGAATCCTTATTAGCTTGGTTGGACACCCATCCAATTGAATCTGAATACGTATACATAAAAGGAAGTCGAGGCATCGCTATGGAGCAATGCCTCGACCATTTTGATTTATCGTAAAATAGGAATAGAGTCTTTATTAACTTCCCCAAAGAAGTATGACTGCGCCTGTAATCACCATATTTACTATGGCCAATGGAATCATATTTTTCCAACCTAAGTGCATCAATTGATCGTATCTAAAACGTGGCAAAGTCCAACGAATCCACATAAATACAAAAATGAAGAATGTAATTTTTGCAAACATTACAGCAATTTGTGCCAACCCCAATATGGTAGGGTCAGAAATCATTGACATTCCTGGGAAATTATATCCTCCAAAATAAAGGGTCGCCATTAACGCGCTTGATACGAACATGTTCACATATTCTGAAAACAGGTAAAAACCTAGCTTCATAGAAGAATATTCGGTATGGTAACCTCCAATCAACTCCGTTTCACACTCTGGTAAGTCAAAAGGAGCCCTATTACATTCTGCTAAGGCAGATACAAAGAATAAAAGAAATCCTAATGGTTGGTAAAAGATATTCCAGTTCATTCCCTCTTGCTGTGCCACGATTTCGCGAAGACTTAAGGTTCCGCTCATCATAATTACGGCAATCAAGGCCAATCCCATGCTTAATTCATAAGAGATCATCTGTGCGCTTGCTCGAATGGCACCAAACAAAGAGTATTTGTTATTACTTGCCCATCCGCCGATCATGATGCCATAAACACCCACGGAAACAATTCCCATGATGTATAAAACACCAATATTTACATCGGCCACTTGAAGTTGTACGTTTCTGCCGAATATTGGCAATTCTGTTCCCCAAGGAATTACCGCACTGGTAATAGTCGCGGTTATCATGGCTACAGCAGGCCCAAGAATAAACAACCATCTTTCTGCTTTCACAGGAATAAATTCTTCTTTAAAAAAGAGTTTACCTGCGTCTGCTAGTGGTTGCAACAGTCCAAAAATTCCTGCTCTGTTCGGACCGATACGATCCTGCATAAATGCTGCGACCTTTCTTTCACCGTATGTTAAATAAGCCGCTATACCCAGTGTAACCAACGTCAGGATGGCTACAAGGATGGTTTTTTCTAATAATAATGCACTATCCATTTTACGCCTTATTTAACAATGTTGTATGTTTAGGGATTTCCTTTGAGTAATGATTGGCAGAGATAACAGAATGTCTGCTAATTTTTCTCGGCCCTTCAATGGTCCATTGATTTTTGTCTTTTTTATCAAATCGACATTCGTTACAAATGAATTCTTTCACCTCACCGTAGGCATCTTTTCTTGCCGTAACACGAGAAAT
>Ga0181553_10003330_pt1 | contig 13955 bp, 32 predicted proteins | sample 011ome_17_FD_133753 | JGI IMG/M metagenome (GOLD analysis project Ga0181553, IMG submission 133753) | Coastal salt marsh microbial communities from the Groves Creek Marsh, Skidaway Island, Georgia - 011502XT metaG (megahit assembly) | ecosystem: Environmental > Aquatic > Marine > Intertidal...
ATAGTAGATGGTAAAGATGTAACACCTGATAGTAAAGATATACGCATCGTAGTAAGCGGTGATATAGAAGAGCTTAGAGCTGACTGTTGTGATTATATCTCTGTTGCTGGAAATGTAAAAAGTATCAAAACTCAAAGTGGTGATGTTGCTATTACTGGAGATGTTGCAGGGAGTGTTCAAACAATGTCAGGAGATGTGAATTGTGGTATGGTAAAAGGGTCTATCGCTACAATGTCTGGTGATATTAAACATAAACGTTCTTAGTATAATTAATCATGGAGAACTTTTTTTATAATGATGATTTTTACAATGATGTAGACTCATTTATACATGAAAATTTTGAAGGTCTTGATGAGATTCTAGGATTAGAGGATGATAAGCAGTTTCACTGCACAGGTTCGGTATTACAGCCAATAATTACTCTCTCTTCTTATTGGATCACTGATAGAATTGACGATGATAGATTTTCAGAAAACGGAGTTGATGAAGAGTGCATCAAAATAAATAAAATATTAGACGAAAATATTGATTACGATAAGATCAACTCCTTATTACCAAAACTTTACTACGAAAATAGGAAAGATAAGTTTACAATCACAAAACAAGATTTATTAGACAGATTATGAAAATAAAAGCAATTTACATTAAGAATTTAAAAATGAGTGAAGGTAAGGTTGCTGCACAGGTAGCCCATGCTGTTAAGAATTTAGGCCTAACACCAACAGATTGTGATATTGTAGTTTTAGGTGTTTCAACTACTAAATTTAATGAGTTAATAGCGCAACACGATTGCTATGTACAAAAAGATAAAGGGTTAACAGAAGTAGAAAGTGGTACAGCTACAGCAGCAGCTTGGATAGACACTCAGTAGTTATTACCTATAGTGCAGTGTTATAAAACATTTTAATTATGGAATATAATAGAGAAAATTACGAAAAAGGGATAGCTCAAATAGAAAGGGAAGCTAATGCACGAAAAATAGAATTGATAAGACTGTATGCCTCTGAAAATAACACTTTTAAAGTAGGGGATGTTGTTAAAGACCACATAGGAAGTATTATTATTGAAAAAATAACTTATACTATTTCTTCTAAAAAAATCCCTTGCTGTGTTTATTACGGATTAGAGTTGAAAAAAGATGGAACTCCAAGAAAAAATAAATCTAAACGTTCAGTTTATCAAGGGAATGTTTTATAAACCAATGCCGAAAAACATGAGGCTTTAAATCTAAATTTTATGTCAAGATACAGTAGTTACATAGCTAACAGTGAGAAGAATGTTTTAAACAACCCTAAAATTAAAGAGGGGGAATTAGTTAATTACTTTAATGAAAAATCCGATGTATTTGTTGAAGAAATAGACAAAGTTAGAAAAGTAGTTGTTTTCAAGAAGATAATTGTATTTGATTCAGGAAAGAAAAAAGAAGCTGTATTTTTTTGGGACTATTTTATGGATGCAAACGTGATGGTTGTATAACCCCCACATAACGGTGGGTATATGGTCGGTGCGACTTTGAAACACTAAAACTTTTTTAAAATATTTTCACTTAACTGTTGTTTATTAAAAAAATAGTTGTATATTTGTAGAAGAAATTTAAATAGTATAAAAATTATGAAAAAATTAGGATGGAAAGCATTAGGATACGCCTTTTGCATATTTGTGGTATTACAGTTAATACCTTTAAGTCTTCACATGATGTCTCAAGCAAGTCTTATTAAGTTTAACTTGGGAGTGATATTATTAGTGGCAATAATCTTATCCATAACGTGGAGCTTTATTAAACTGCTACTTATAGGTAGAAAGTATCTGAAATCATTAGAGAAAACAGAATCACAGGATCAATAAGTTATGAAGTTAGGGGAATTTATAAGGAACTTTAGTCACAACAACATCATTAGATTGGTCTATAACCACCCAGGTGGGCATGAACTAGTATTAAGTACGTGGGATGAGGTATCAATGGACCACGAAATTATTAGGCAAACAGGTCCCCATAGACACTATATTGATAATGAAGTATTGGGGCTTGCTGCAATAGCGACAGGTGGACATTATACCGAAGCTATTAATATTGTAATTGAGAGGTTAGACGATCAACCAGTATTAGAGGATTTAGAGAAAAAAACAGAAGTGTGTCACGAAGCAGTGGCAACAGTAAATAACGAGAGTATTAAATAAATAAATAAAAACCAGTAAAAAAATGAAGAAAATTTTAGGATTATTAGGATTAATTGTAGCAATGTTAGTTACATCATGTACAACAGCAGATTCAAGTGAAGTTGCATTAGTAGTAGATCAAATCGGGAACGATAAAGGTGTCCCAAATGTAGAGATGAAATCAGGTTTCATATTCTACTTTCCCCCAACTCAGGATGTATACACATACCCTACATCTGTACAACACAAGGTATGGACTGCTGATTTAAACGAGGACAGTCCTCAAGATGAGCATATTGATGTTACTTCTGGGGATGGTGCCACCTTTGGGTTAGATGTAGCTTTGAACTTACAGTTAGAAAGAGCTGCTGCTCCTGACTTATTCGTGAAGTATAGAGTAGGTATGGATGAGTTGATTAATACAAGAGTAAAAAATATTGTTAGAAAAGAGTTGTTAGATAACGCAGTAAGCTTTGCATCAGATAGTTTGTTACAACATAGAAATGTTTATGAAGCAAATGTAGCTTTATCTTTAAGTAAATCTTTAGGGAAAGAAGGTTTTATTTTAAATAACATTGCGATTTTAAAAATGTCAATCCCTCAATCTTATAAAAAAGCTATTGAAACAAAGATCAGAGTTATTCAAGAAACAGCTACAATTAAATCTCAAACTTTACAAGCTGAACAAAAAGCATTGAAGAAAATCGCTGAAGCTAAGGGTAACTATGAGGCAGCTTTGTATGATGCCAAAACAAAAGAGATTCTATCTCAACCTAAAATGTTAGAGTTGTATAGAGCCGAGACAGATAGAAAGTGGGCTGAGAAAGGTATTTCTCCTTACGGACACGATAACGTATTTGGCTCTGGAAGCAATATACTACTTCAAAAATAGTAATTAACAATAAACCTCGTGGATTAATTTCTACGAGGTTTAAATTGCTTTTTATTATGGAAAAAGAATTTGTACCTTACGGACAAGCGTTAGCTTTAGTAGAATTAGGATTTAATGAACCTTGTTTTGGGTATTATGATGGAAATTATAATTTACAATTTACGCACAATGGGATTCTTGAAAAATTTACAGAAAAAAGAATAGGAGTTTCAGGCTCTGCATGGGCAGGGTGGGTCTCTGCACCAACATTTTCACAAGCATTTAGATGGTTTAGAGAGAAGTATAAGTTAGAGTCAAGTATTCAAAGGATGCCTCCTGAAGTATATGGAAAAGGTAAAGGAGATATAAAGAATTACCTGTTATACATTTGGGCAGAAAATTTAAACCCAAGAGGACAACAAACTTTACATTTTGATACCTACGAAGAAGCAGAACTTGAGTGTCTAAAAAGATTAATAGAATTAGTAAAACAGAAATAGTTATGAGAAATATACACCTTATACCAACAGATAAACCGAGCTTAGAAACTTATAAAGGTGTTATAGGTTATGAAACATTTTACCAAGTTTCTAATTTTGGAAATGTTAGGAGTTTAGATAGAATAGTGACTAAATCAAACGGTACTTCTTATAAAAGAAAAGGTAAGTTATGTATTCAATCTAAAAGTAATCTTGGTTATATGACTGTTGGTTTTACTGTCAATAATGTAAAAGTAAATAAATATGTGCATAGATTAGTTGCAGAAGCATTTATTACAAATATGAATAATTATCCACAAGTAAACCATATAGATTGTGATAAAACTAATAACAGAATGTATAATCTTGAATGGTGTACTAATTCTCAAAATCATATTCACGCTTCTAAAAATGGATTAAATAAACTTCATTTACATAGAGTTGCATATTCAGGAGAAGAAAATGGTAGAGCATTATTAACAAAAAAACAAGTTTTAGAAATAAAACAGAAATATATTCCTTATAAGTATTCAGCTAAAAAGTTAGCTAAAGAATATAATGTAAGCGAATCTTGTATAACACACATTTTAAATAATACATCATGGAAAGAAATATCTTCAAAATAGGAAAAGAATTGTTTATCACTTCTGATGAAGAAATTAAAGAAGGAGATTGGGTATATAATTTAAAATACTCTAATATTAGAAAAAGATTTTTATCAGTAAATGGAATTAACTCTATTCAAAAAGAAGATAGAAAAATAATCCTAACAACAGACCCAGACTTAATCAAAGAAGGTGTACAAGCTATTGATGATGCTTATTCTGAAGGTTTTGAAAATGGTAAAAATTATCAAGCTGAAAAGATGTATAGCGAGGAGGAGCTCAAATTTATAGAGAAGGCTATTACCACACACTGGGAAATGTGGAACAGTGCTCACCCAGATAACGTGAAAGATTACGATCTATCTAAAAATATACTACAAAAACTTAAGTTATGATAAATAATTTAGAAAGGGTAAAACCTTTACTTAATTTCGAAAAGGAGGGAGACTTCTATATGCTGTATGTATTCAAACGTAAGAAGGATCAGCCAGAAGGGGAGAGAGATAATCATCAATCAGTAAGAACAATCAAGACTTACTGTATTGAATCAATCGACCACTTAGATAGAAGATACGATGAGATCATCCAATTATGCGAAATGTTTAAAGCAAGAGCATATATTCATGTACAGAAGCAGAATCATTTTGATGTATCTCTGAGTATGGTGGTCGCACTTGCAGAGAAGATCCAAAATGGTAATCACAATCAAAAAGGATTATTTGACTCGGTTGTAGGGCAACTAAAAACTTACGAGAAGAGGTGGATTGTTGACTTAGACAATACTGTTGATGTAAGCCCATTATTAATGGCTTATATTGAGTACCAATGTAGCCCTATTACAACATTTGATTCAGGACCTAAAATTGAAGCTATTATTCCAACTAAAAGCGGGTTTCATTTGATCACTAAAAGGTTTGATGTAATGAAGTTTAAAAAGGAATATCCAAACATTGATATTCAGAAGAAGAACCCCACATTACTGTACTATCCTGACAGTTTGGAAAAATAAATCACTTTTTTCTTGTGCAATATTAAAAAATTATATACCTTTGTAAAAAATAAATAAGATTAGATATGAAAAATTATAAAATTACAAAAGAACAAATACTACATTTATCAGAAGTTTGTAATACTACAACTTTAAAAGAGCTGAAACAATTATTCCCTGAAGTGTTTGGATCAGAGTTGGAAGTGGGTATGTGGTATAAATCGTGTATTGGCACATTAGCTTTTTATAGTGATAATAAAGAAAACTATGGTATAAATGCTTATGGGGATTGGGTTGATGAATTAATCCTAAAATCAGATTGGGATATTTACGCATACAAAATTTGGGAATGGGAAAAAGCTACACCTGAAGAAGTAGAACAAGCTTTGATTAAAGAGGCTGAGAAGAGGGGGTATAAGGATAGTTTTATCTATTGTATTGAAGGCTATATTGGTTCCGAATCTTTAAAACTAATTGGAGACTATAAATACGAAAAAGAAAAAAATAGATTGATAATTGAGGGAGGAGACACCTTATATACAGTTTTTAAAGATGGTGTTTGGGCTGAGATAATACCTACTATTACAAAACAAGAAGCAGAAGAAAAACTGAAATGTAAGATTGTTTAAAATGGTATCTAAGATTAAAGTAGGTACAATATATCTCAAATTTGTATTAAGGCATATTTGGGAAAAAGATAAGAGGACTGATTGGGAACATAGGAATATGCTAAGAACTCCTGAGTTAGGCATCTGGTTTAAAAAACAAGAAGCTGTTGGGGTTGTTAAAAAAGGTGAAACAGTAGAAGAAACTGTTAAAAAAACCTTTGCAGAAAATAACTATGTAAATGTCTATACAGTAGGTCTCAAACTATTTGTATGTAAGGTCTGGGTAGAGTTTCAAATTAAACCAACAATAGGATTTAAAAATTAAAAGTTATGGGAGATAGAATACAAATAAACGGAACTTGGTATATTAAAGAAGAGCCAACCCAAGACGAAGAAAAAAAATCAAATTATTTAGATGTTATGATTGAAGAAATCATAGCAAATTTTGATTTCGAAAAAGTTCACAAAGTGATGACTTTATTAAATTGGGAATGGCGAAATGAGGGGGTGCCCCCTCCATATAAAATAATAGAAGAAGCTAGGAGGCATTTAAGGCAAGCTGCAGAGTATAGGATAGATAGTAAGCTTCACCATGAGACAGCTTGTAGCTCATCCTCAGGTGGACTAAAAGCTACAGCCTACTGCTGTGATAATAGAGTTAATATAGAATATCTACAACTAGAGTTTATATTAACAGAGTGGGATGCTCAATATGATTATTGATTTAAAAAATAAATTTAATTGAATATGAAACATTTAAAATATAGAGTATTAATAGGAATTTTAGCATTTACTTTTACATATTTACTAGGAAGCTTTTCAGAGGCATCATTTAATATACTACTATGGGGTGAAAGAGCAAGATTTATTGTAGCATTATTGGGAGGAATTGGAACAGTTGCATTTGTAACTTATCCTGATTATAACTTTAAAGAATAGTATGGAAGAGAAGTCATCTAAACAAGTAGTATGGATTAGTGTATTCATGTTAATCACAGTATTAATTGGGGTTTTAATTTTATATTTTAATACGCCTAGTACTGTAGAAGAACCTATTGAAATAGTAAGTGTAGTTGTTGCTAAACAATCTGAACAGGTTTCTATTAATAACCTAGGAGCATTTAGAACAGACTATTATATTTTATTTGAATCTGGAGATTTAGAGAAAGTTGATTTAAAATCATATATAGAATTTAACGTTGGAGATACGTTAATTTATTATAAAAATTAGAAAAGTTATGAAAAGTATTCCAATAAAAACATTAAGAGAGTTATTCCTAATTTATCAATCTCAATTTTACAATGAAAATGATATGTATGCTTCAATTGCACAATCCGACCAAGATAGAGCTATTGTAGCAGGTAGTTATGACGAATATATAATAGAAAATTTTACAATTAAAAATGGTAGTTTAGCTAAAAAAGTAAATTATGAAAGTAGAGATTTTTTATGAAGCCAAATGTAAGCATTGTAAGTGGTTTGATTATTACTATAAGGGTAAAAGAAAATTACATAAATGTAATAAAACAGAGAAGCAATTAACATTAAAATCTAAGATCTGTGATAAATTTGAAATTTAAAAAACAACTAAAATTTAATGTATTTAGTAAAGTATCTCTTTGGTGGAGACATGATGGGAGATATTACCCTGAGTATCTTATACAGGGTTTTAAAAACATAATATATTGGCTCCCAGTTATTTGGAAAGATAGAAACTGGGACTCATATTATATATTTGAAATACTTCAGCATAAATTGTCAGCACAAGCAAAATACATTGGAGATAGGAATATTCATACTGGGGCACAACAAGATGCTCGTAGAATGAAATTATGTATTTCTTTAATTGAGAAAGTTCAAGATGAGACATACTCAATGGAGTATTTAAATTATACTGATCAAGACTTCTTCTTCAAAGATATTAAAAGTAAACCAGGATGTTCTGAACTAATAATTAAAGAAAATAGTCAGAACTATCAGGATTATTTTGACAAATATCCTTTAATTTATAAAAGAGTTATGAATGGTGAAGGTATTTTTAAAAGAGAAGGTCGTGAAGATGATTTAACAGTTATTGCAATGAATATATCACATATTAATCATGACAGAGCTCGTAAGTTATTATTTAAAATAATGGAAGAAAATATTGAAGGGTGGTGGGATTAGATAAAGAAGAGTTTGATAGAGTGTATGATAGAGTAGTTGAAGAGTTACGAGATAATCTAACAGCAGAAGAGTACAAAGAATTAATATCATTAGAGTATGTACTAACCTGGAAGTATAATAAACCTGGTGATGAAGAGAGGTATAGTTATTTAATTAATAAAAAATATAAAAAATGAATTTACTTATAGCAGTATTATACGTAGCAATTTTAGTAACAGTATCACTAACAAGAAATAATTAATTCCTACAAGAAAAAATGTAACAAATTATTAGGTTTATTAAAATAAACTCTGTATCTTTGAGGAATAATTTAAAACAAAGTAATTATGAACAATCAAGATTTTAAAAAAGGAGCATTTGAAGAGGGGTTCACAGGTATTTTGAAAGGTGTAACTGAAGAGACCTTTAAGCCATCTAAACAAGATACTATAAAGAAAGAAGCTTTTGATATCATAAATGAACATTTTGAAGCCTTATCAGGAGACTCGGATGAGGATTACAGAGAGAAGGCAAAAAGAACAGCTATAATATCTGTTAACAAATTGATCAATATAACTGGTGCCAAAAAGTGGTACGAAATAAAAAGAGAAATAGAAAGGTCTTAAACAAAGAAGTTGATTATGAGAAAGATAAAGTTTAAGGCGTAACACCAAAAGAAATGAAAGTAAATACATTAGAATTAAAACACCTAGCACCTTATTTACCTTATGGGTTGAGAATTGACATATCTTATTATAATGATGAAGATGATGACTATAAAGTTAGCGGAAGTTATGATTATCCAATCGTTACAGGTGTAGATATTAGGTTTGATAATTTAGTTTGTTACTATTCACGTAGTTCTTCTTATGGTATCGATATAACTCAAGAGTATGCAATGGAGCATATTAAACCGATACTTCGACCACTTTCAGACCTTACGAAAGAGATTGAAGTTAATGGTGAAAAGTTTGTGCCAAAAGATAAATTATTTCTAGGTGATAAGTCATGGATTAATTTTAAAAGCTCTATTAAAAAATATGCTTTGCATTGTGAGCCTTATTGGATTATTCAAAAACTCTACGAATGGCATTTCGATGTATTTGGACTTATTGAAGAAGGATTAGCAATTGATATTAATACGTTATGATACCAAAAGAAAAAGCAATAAAGTTAGTTGAAAAATATGCAACATGGAGCTGGAACGAAACAATTTGTGACTATGAAGTAGCAAAACAATGTGCTTTAATAGCAGTTGATACAACTATTTATAGTCTTAAATTAGTACATAAACCTAAATACGTTCATATTTTTATTCAAAATGAATATATGAATATTAATGAAGCAGTTGAATATTTGGAAGAGGTGAAACAAGAAATAAAAAAGTTATGAAAAAGTATAAACTAGTTGCCCACAAAAGTGGGACAGGCTTTTTGGTAGGGGCCTACTTCAAAATCTTCGGTATATGTATAAGGTATAATACTTACTATGCAAACAGTGATGCTGAGCCTTTTTATAATGCAGAGGATGCTATCAGCTTGATAATACAATTAGAGAGAGATGATAAAAGCTAAAAATAAAGAGTGTATATCTTGTGGTAGAGATGATCAACCTTGGTTCTCTAAAAAAAGATGTAAGTCTTGTACTCAAATAGAATCTAAGAAGACTATAAGGAAGCAGACTCAAAAGAATATCGAATATCGCAATACGAGATCTGCTGTCAGAGATGAATATTTTCACTATCATTTAGGGATATGTCAAGCTTCTGAATTTAGCGGAAAAAGGATATCTTCTCCTTCAAGAGCAAACATCTGCCACTTATTTGATAAAGCCAGGCACCCAAGTGTTCAAGGTAATATTATTAATTATATATACCTTACCTTAGATGAGCACACCAGATTTGATCAACTATTGTATTCTCATGAGTTTGATAAATTAGAGTCAGAGTTTAAGGGGGCTTGGTTTATAGCTTTAGACAGGATGCAAATGCTTCTTCCTGAAGTAGAGGAACAGACAAAGTTTAAATTTAAAATTGAGGAATGGATAAAGTTAAAAGACTACAAGATAGACTAAACCATCTAAAATCAGATCTAGCTGAAGCTAAATTAGTTAAATTAGATAAAGTTTTAGACCAGGCTAAGATTAATAAATTAAAAAATCAAATAGAAACGTTAAACCAAGAGCTTGATGCTCTAAAAAATCAGTATTAATATGAAATTTAAAGAATTGAAATTTTTGTTCATGCCACGCTATTGGATTTTGAATAACCCTTACAATAAAAAATTAGACAAGTATGTAAATGAATTGCTGGATAAGTATGAGTTTACTGATATAAGTGAGTATACAGCTCAGTTAGGTCCTGTTAAAATGTGGATAGCTAACGAACCGTACGCAGGTATGCTACCCTACTCTTTGGATAGTATAAAAGCCAGACCTTCTAGACTGACTATTGAAAAAGGGTATAAAAAATTAAGAATGGCTTATCTTTCTGCACAAGAAATGGATCCTGTAGAAATACTTATTAATAAATTAAAAGAAGGAGAAGAAATAAATGAACAATCTAGATAAACAGTACCAAAATTTACTTCAAGATATTATTGATAATGGGTCAGTAAAGAGTGATAGAACATGCACAGGTACAATTTCTGTTTTTGGTAGGCAGATCAGGCACAATATGAAGGAAGGTTTTCCTCTCCTTACAACTAAAAAGATGCCTTTTAAAACAATTGTAACAGAATTGCTTTGGTTCCTTCGAGGTGATACAAACATTAAATACCTTTTAGAAAACAATTGCCATATCTGGACTGGAGATGCTTACAAGAATTACCTAAACGATCCTGTAATAAAAGCTCACTATGAGAGTGGAGGAGATGTAGCCTCCGAAAAGCAATTTGAAGAATTAATACTTCAAGATAATGAGTTTGCTAATAAGTGGGGTGAGTTAGGTCCAATTTATGGTGCTGGTTGGCGTAAATGGGAGACCAAAAAAAATAGTATTCCTATTACACGTCCTATGCCTAACCTAAGAGAAGGACTTAACAGAACTTACTTAGGAATTGCTACTGGTAAAGGTAAAGAAGGCCATTTTTTATCCAAAACATGGGAGGGGATGATAGCTAGATGCTATGACCCTAACTCAATAGAGTATCCTAATTATGGAGCATGTAATGTGTATGTATGTGATGAATGGTTAGAGTTTGAACGATTCAAAGAGGATGTTAAACTATTACATAACTGGGATTTAAAAGAGCAAAACCCTAGAGAATATGTTTTAGACAAAGATGGGTTAGGGACTGGGTATTGTTACTCTGTTGAAAGTTGCCAGTGGATAACTCATAGAGAAAATGCTAATCTAAAGTCAGAAAAAGTGTATACAGTTGAGAAAGCCAATGTTATTTATACATTCAGTAACCCAGCAACTTTTTGTAGAGAACAAGGTATTTCTGATAAAAATTTTTCTGATTTGTGGACAGGGAAAAAGAATGCAAAGAAAAGAAACGGTTTTAAATTAATATCAATAGAGGTTAAAAATAATAATTCTATAGACCAAATCCAAAATCTAATCAACGACCTTAAAACAAATCCAGACTCAAGACGATTGATGGTTAATGCTTGGAATGTTGGAGAATTAGACCAAATGGTGTTACCTCCTTGTCACTTTTCATTCCAATGTTACTCTCATGAAAAAGAAAGTAAACGTTATTTAAGTTTAGCATGGAATCAAAGAAGTGTAGATACGTTATTAGGTTTACCATTCAATATTGCTTCTTATGGTTTATTGTTGATGATGCTTGCGGATGAATTAAATATGGTTCCTGATCAATTGATTGGTAATTTAGGTGATGTTCATTTATATTCAAACCACATTGAACAAGCAAAAGAGCAGATAAAAAGGGAGCCAATGGAGTTACCAACAGTTCACGTTAGAGATGGTATGTATTGTTCTTCTACTAATGATTTTATTTTAGAGAATTATCAATCACACCCAGCTATTAAGGCACCATTAAGCAATTAAAGTTATGAGTAAGATAATTATAGATATTAGGAATGACATAGATCCTGAGGTAGCATTAGGAAGAGTAAAAGCTGTAGTAGAAGGTGGTAGAGTTAGTAAAAATAATACTTTATATTGCTATTCTACTGTTTGGTCTGATGATATTGTTGTGGCGGTCAGGGATCATAGAAAAAATGATTGTTTTTTAGTATATAAAAAAGGAAAATTATGGTAATAAGTGTAAGTGGCAAAATAGGGTCAGGTAAGGATACAGTGGGTGCTATCATTCAGTATTTGACAGCTAGTGATAAAAGTTCTAGTTGTTTAGAAAAGTTGAGCGCAGGTCTTCCGATTAATAGAACTCACAACAGTACCTTTAAAATAAAGAAATTTGCAGACAATCTGAAAGCAATGACTTGCTTACTTATAGGTTGTACAAGACATCAACTAGAAGATCACAGTTTTAAGAACAAGGAGCTTGGAGAAGAGTGGTGGTATTACGGTTTTGATGGAGGTTTAAAAATCCCCTATTTAACAGCGGGTTATGATAAGGGAGAAGAACCTTTACAATACTTAATTAAGCCTACTCCTAGGCTTTTCCTTCAATTATTAGGAACTGAGTGTGGTAGAGAGATTATTCATCCTAGTATTTGGGTGAATGCTTTATTTGCTGAGTATAAAACAGCTTATACACAACATCCATATATAGAGTATGTAGAACATAAAGCGTATCCTGATTGGATCATTACAGATACTAGGTTCCCTAATGAACTTAAAGCTGTAAAGGACAAAAGGGGTATAACTATTTTAGTACAAAAACCTTGTTCTGAGTGTGGTGTAACTTGTTCTCATACTGCAACATGCTCTAAAAAAGGTATAATACCTCACACATCAGAGACAGCTTTAGATAGTGCTGATTTTGATTACTATATTTCTAATGATGGTACTATTGAAGAGTTAATAGAAAAAGTAAAACAGATTTTAATTAAAGAGCGTATTATATGATAATAAACATAGATTTTGATGGCACTTGTGTAACACACAGCTTTCCTGGAGTAGGTGAAAGTATTGGTGCAGAAGCGGTACTTAAGAAGTTGACAGATAAAGGTCACAAACTAATACTCTTTACTATGAGAAGTAATAGACTTACCTTTAGTAAGATTGACGAAGCTATTGTCCCTGACAACCAAGGTAGATTTCTAAATGATGCTATCAGATGGTTCTTGGACCACAATATCCCCCTATGGGGGGTTAATACTAACCCAGATCAACACTTTTGGACAGAGAGTCCTAAAAGTTATGCAGAATTGATGATTGATGATTCAGCCCTAGGTTGTCCTCTAAAATTCGATCCTGCTATTTCAAAAAGGCCTTTTGCTGATTGGCAAAAAATAGAAAGTTTATTAATACAACAAGGAATATTATGAAGCATATAATGTTAGATATAGAAACAATGGGTAATGGTTCAAACTCAGCAATTATTAGTATAGGTGCTGTTAAGTTTGATATTAATACTGGTAAGACAGGTGAGACTTTTCATGTAAAAGTTTCCTTAGGAAGCTCGGTGAGCCATGGCTTAAATATTGATCCTTCTACAGTTTTATGGTGGATGCAGCAAGGGGAAGAGGCTCGTAAAAAGATAACTGAGCCTGGTGGGGTAGATCTAGTTACCGCTTTAAGTAGTTTCAATTCTTTTTGTACTCCCGATTATGAAATTTGGGGGAACTCTGCAAGATTTGATCTAGGTATCTTATCAGATGCTTATAGAAAGGTGGGGTTTTCTACTCCCTGGGATTTTAGAAAAGAGAGATGTGTAAGAACTTTAGTTAGTTTTAAACCAGAGGTAAAAAGTAACCTAGTTTTTGAAGGTACAGCACACGATGCCTTAGATGATTGTTATCACCAAATAAAATATTGTACAGAAATTTGGAAATCTTTAAAATAAATTTGCACAGTATATAAAAAAGTTATATCTTTGTAAAAAATTAATGTATAAAAATATGGAAGTAAAAATTAAAAGGTTATCAAAAGAAGCAGTAATTCCTAAGTATGCTAAGCCTGGAGATGCAGGGATGGATTTAGTAGCAACATCAATTATATTTGATAA
>Ga0181553_10003339_pt1 | contig 13915 bp, 12 predicted proteins | sample 011ome_17_FD_133753 | JGI IMG/M metagenome (GOLD analysis project Ga0181553, IMG submission 133753) | Coastal salt marsh microbial communities from the Groves Creek Marsh, Skidaway Island, Georgia - 011502XT metaG (megahit assembly) | ecosystem: Environmental > Aquatic > Marine > Intertidal...
CCGGACTCATATCAATCTTGTACGGCTCGATCGAAACCCTAGAAGTACTAGACGTCACGGGCTGCTCGAATCTCGGTAATTGGTCTTCCGTCGTATGGGACAAGCTCCCGACGAATCTCATCGAGTTGCGTTGCGCGCGCACGCCTCTCGCGAGCGACGAAGCCGTGCGCCACGTCTTGGCCCACCTCTGCCCATCGCTCCAACACTTGGAACTCTCCTGCGTCGCCGCCGCCGCCACGCACGTCACAGACGACGCATTCATCCCTCACTTTGCCCCTGGCTCGGGCCCGCCGCTCGCGCTTCAAACGCTCCGTCTCGCCGGTTCCTCCGTCTCCGAACGCGCCGTGCGCGTCCTCTGCGACGCCCGGCGATTCCCGCATCTCCGCGCCATCGACCTCAGCGCGTGTCGCGCGTGTTCACGAAATATTCGACGCATCGCCGTCGATGCGTTCCCGCGCGAGAACATCCGCGCCCTCGCGCGCGCCCTGCGCGACGACGACGACGACGACACCGACCGCGTGTAAGATCAAGACCGACATCGCGTGGCAGCACACACAGCGTTCGCGCGTAGTCCACGACGCGTGTAAGGCGCATGCAATCCGATCCAATCCGATCACGCGCGATGCACTCCTGTATGTACCACACACCATACACTCCACCATACACTCCTGTATGTACACACACACACACACGCGCGCACGCACGCACACACACATCTAATCTATCGAACCCAGATCCACCCGCGTCGCTCGCCCACGTATGGATGGATGTGGTTTTCGCGCCTTTTTTTTGATGGGGCTCGCGTTCACCGTTCACCGTTCACGACCAGGTCAGGGGCTCGAGCGACCGCGCACACCCACCCATCGATCGATCGATCGAGATCGATCCACGCGCGCTTTCGACGCCGGCGGTCGAAAAAGTGCCCCAAAAAGTGCCCAAAAAGCGCCACCTTTTCCCCGCTTCGATCGGCGCATCACTGCGCCGCGCGCGCGCCGACCAGACGACGCGGCGGCGTCGACGTTGCGTCGCGTCGCGTCGCGTTGGTTTGTTTTATATTTGATTCATTCGCATATATAGTCGTCGTCGCGCGTCGTGCGTCGGTGCGTCGTCGGTGCGTTTAGTCGTCGGTCGAGCCCTCGCGCGCGACGCAGGGCTCGACCGCGCGCGCGATGACGGCGACGGCGACCGCGACGCGAGGCCGCGCGAGGCGACATTCGAGCGAGGATGAATATTCCAACGCCTCGGACGAGACCGCGGCGGCGGGGGCGGCGCGGCGCGGCGCGACGGCGACGGCGACGGCGCACGGGAAGCGCGGCGCGGCGACGCGCGGGCGGCGGCACGTGACGAGTCAGCACCACGACGCCGGGGGGGCGACGACGAAGACCACGTCGGCGGTGACGAATGCGGGGGTGAACGGTGCGCGTCAGGCGATGACGAAGCGACAGAAGATGGGACGTGTGCGGAGTGCGACGACGCTGCATGGCGACGGCGGCGGTGGGGGCGGGGCGCGGGGACGCGGGAACGGGTCGAGCGGGGCGTCGAGCGGGTCGGATGACGGCACGCGGTACGCGGATGGACGCGTGGAGATCGATGCGAGGACGCGAAAGACGCGGCCTGCGATGACTGTGCCTAGTGTTGTTGAGGCGCACGCGCAAGTACAGGCGGCGGCGGCGGTGTCGCTGCGAGAAGCGATCGATTCGGGGAGGGAAATCGACGACGTGTTCGCCTGTCGCGTGAAACGGAGCAAGTCGGCGGAGTTTTTGGTACATTGGAAGGGTAAGTCACACGCGTATAACGCGTGGATTCGCGAAGACGAACTTAAACAAACGGCGCCTGATATTGTTGAGCGTTTCGTGGCGGCGAATGGGAGAAGGAACGTATCGCTCATGCGAGAGGCGTGGATGCGCCCGCAGCGCGTGGTCAACGTCACCGGCGTGCCTCCGAATATGCAAGTGTACATCAAATGGTGGGAGTTGCCGTATAAGTATTGCACGTGGGAAAAGTGCGACGCGCACCCGGAGTTTTCGATGCTCTTGGAACGCTACAGTCAGTTTGATAACGAACTACTCGACCGTCCGTACGAAGCGCTTAATGAGCCGCTGGAGAAGGAAGCCGCGACGCAGCGCAACTGCATCGTGAGTTCGATTTCGCGTTGGCTCATCGCCACGTGGCTCGAAAACGAAGGCGTGTGTGTGGTAGATAACTCTGTGAACTCTCGACAGGCTGAAATCGCCGCCAACTTTATCGCTGCTCGCAAGCGTGGATACAAAGTTAAAGCACCTTCGTTGATCATCGTCGACGACGCAAACTTTGACAAGTGGTCCAGGGAATTCGGACGTGTCGCCCCAGACGTCAACCTCGTCGAGTACCGCGGTTCATCCGAGTGTCGCATAGCAGTACAGCGACACGAGTGGTCTTTCTCTGGCACAGTCGTCGAAAGTGGCACCGAAGAACCCTTCAAAGGTTTGCGCGAGCCGCGATTCAACGTGTTGCTCACCACGCACAGCACCGCCATGTTGGACGTTGTGCTCTTACGCCAGGTGCACTGGGAGTCCATAATTTTGCACGACTCATCTGAGGTGTTTGCCAGCGAAACAAGTTCGTTGATGTCGCGCCTGTCCACCGTCATGGCGTCCCATCGCGTCCTCATGTTTCGCTCGGCGAATATTACCGACCTTCACGTGACGATGAATATTTTGGATTTTGTCAAGCGTTCGCCGTTATCCATGCGCAATCTCGAGGCGCGGTTATTGAACTTGTCACCCGAACAGGCGTGCATGCAGACAGCCGCACTTCTCGCCGCACTCACCATGGATTGTCAGTACTGCGAAGTCGCGTTGAATCACAAGCACAAGTTGCAAGGACCAGAGTTGTGCATGGGGTCGCTCCACACCGCCCGCCTCATCGAGCTCGCGGAAATCGTCCTCTTGAGACGCACCGAACAAACGCAGACTCAAACCCCAGGATCGATATTCCCACCAACGTTCGATTACAAATCCGCCACGTACATCGGCTTTCTGCACTCTCTACACGCCTTGCAAAGCATGTACGGTCCGTTGGACATGACCACTGTGCCGCCTCCGCCGGTTGTCTTCGCGCCGCCGGTTTAGCCGCGCGAACATTCATTCACGCGCGCGCGCCACTCGCGCGCCGCGCGCCAATTTTGTTCAAACATTTATACATTATTTAATATCATTCACAGTTTTGTTTTTCGAAGAACGTATCATCTTCGTCGAGCTTCTGCTTCAACAAAGTCGTCCAACGTGCGTACTTTGGCACAAGATGGAGGCATCCAACACTTCATTACGCCGCGCTGCGACGCATACCGCCGTCGCCGACATGGCCTCGCACGCGCGCGCGCACGCGATACCATATGCGCTGTCCCGGCGCCACCGCACGCGCGCCTCGGCGTGGAGGTGCACCGCCGCACGGGCGAACAGCGCGCTCGTGCCGAGTCCCGATGTCGATGACGTCGTCACCACGGCGCCACCGCCCGATGACGACGTCGTCACGCGGCGATGCGCGCTCGTGGCGTTCGTGCCGTACGAGAAAGATAGTTATTTGCATTATCCAGAGGGCATCGATGGCACGCGATTCGAGCGCGCGGCGCCATCGTATGGGGAAGTGTGGGAGCACGTCGCGCGACGCGTGGCGTGGACGGATAGTACGCTTTCGATGGAGGTTGTGTCACACGACGCGAGCGCGGCAGATATGGCGCGCGCGGCGATGAATGCGGATGTGTTTGTAGTGATTGGGTGCGATGATGCGAGCGTGGCGAAGAAGATTCGAGAGGCATGCGCGGGGACGCCGACGGGGGTGGCTTTAGATTCGCCCGCGCTCGCCGGCGAAGACCGCGTGTGCTATCAACCGATGGATGGATTGAAGGCTATGGAGGCAAAATTAATTCCATGGTCACAGGCTGCGCGCGACGTGCGATCGATTGATATGGTTAAGGATCTTTTCGAACGGAAAAATCACACGGATTTGTATTTTATGCACTTAGTTTTAGCGAGCGCGTCAGGCATCGATGTCGCCGCTGTTGATATTTCTCAAGATATCACGCTCGGCAATGTTTGGTGCATTGGTAAAAATTGCAACAAACAGCTTCGGGCGTGCTACGGAAATCCAATGTGCAAAAAGTCTTTGGATTGCGTCGACGCATGCGGCTTGAACGACCAAGTTTGCACTTATCAATGTATAAGGTCGTACGAAAACGACGAGTTCGAAAAGCTGGCGCGTTGCATGCTGCACTCACACAACTGTCTGGGTAACAACGCCGTTCGCCCCGAATTCCCGCGTGTTTCGCCCATGCAGACGTTCCGTGGCGAGCCATTGACGCACTCGATGGCGGAGCGCATCTTGCAAGGTTGGTTTGGGCCAAAGAAGTACTCTTGGATCGCCGTCGCCGGGAACAACGATGCGTTCGACGCCTTTCCGAACCAATATCAAATTTGGTACCCGGGCAAAGCCAAGAATAGCTTCTGGTATAACCCGGTGTTCAGAGTAAATACGCTCGATGGCCGTACGGTGTGGAGACGTTCAGACTATCGATGCCGTCGGGAAGACGTTCCAGGCACCTTTACATTTTCCTTCATGGATAACGGTGTGACTAGCCAAGAGTATTGGCGTATTGTCGACGCCGCTGACGACTTATCATGGTCTTTGTACTATTACTCCGGAGCCGCTAAGAGCGCTGGACAGGCATATATCGGCGCCATTCTCGCCACGCCTGACGGCTTGTGGCCTGCCGACGACCAACTCGACCGCATCGCGGATTCGCTCTGGCGCGGATGTGGCATCAAAATCTGGGAGATGATCCAAGTCGACAATTCAAATGGCGAAGACGCACCTCTCATTCCCTTACACGAAGTAGTGCTCGCAGATTCTCTAGTCGTAATTGTGCCAGGTGGCTAGTTATTTGACGAACGCTAAAACGCTTTCACACTCTTTCCCCTCAAAGCGTCGCGCGTATTTCACCACACGCACCGCTTCGCATCGACGGCGTAGAAAACTTGCGGTGAAAAGTGTCGCATTCGTCACGCGTCCTTGCGTGGCGCGCCACGTCGCGCGCGTACGCGACTTGTCCCGCCCGCCCAGCGGAGAATTTCGTTGAAAGGATTACAGCGCCGCCGGTGAGCGCGCGTTGTGCGTCATGGGATGCTGCGCGTCTAGCATCGATCCCGCGGAAGTAGGGGCGATGCTTTCGCGCGAGCTAAAAATCGACGCCGCTTCGGAACGAGATTTGATTCAGGCGTATCGGTCGTTCAAGCGCGTGGACGCCAACGGCGACGGCAAGATACAAAAGAAGGAGTTTGCCGCGGCGTTCAAGCTCACTGGTGATGTATTTTTAGATCGATTATTCATGTTGTTGGATTGTGATGGCACTGGTTTTATTGACTTTCGGGAATTTGTGATTGGTATGGGGGCGTTTCATTTGTCAAATTCAACCGGGCGAGTGCGCTTTGCGTTTCGGCTGTTGGATTTGGATGACAACGGCGCGGTGAGTAAAGATGAGTTTGCGGCGTGCATCCAGGCAAGCGTGGATTTGTTCAAGCGAACTAAAAAAGGGCAACAGCTGCAAAATCCTAATGATTGGCGCGATAAGGCACCGCGTGATATGTTTGCGAATTATAAAGACCTGTTCACGCAGCTTTCGCGCGCGTCCGGAAATAGCATTACGTTTGCAGACTTCACGAACATCGTTGTCAAGTACCCAAAACTTTTTGCACCGGTGAACTTTATTTGGAACAACTTACGAAAGTTTGCAAAACCATGCGGAGAGTTGTGCAAGGTTGTTGCACGCGCTGGGCACCACGGTTTTTTTCACGGTTCTATGCTTGAGAATGGATGGCCAGGGGTGAAATTTTACGCGCCTTCGTGGCAATTATCAGAGCGCAATGTCTATATGCGATCTCTTAGCAACCTATTTAAACGACGGGGAGTCGAGCTCGATCAAGGTGAATCTTTGAAAAATATGGAACACAATCGAAGCTCAACGCAGGCGCTGCCGTCGCGCTCCGCACCGCCCCCAACAAAGCGAACGAGCGAAGATAGAAGACGAGATGGTCGATTGGATATGCGCAACTCGATGTTAAGTCCCACGAAGGCTCCACGATCCGCTCCATCCATTCATGACCATGGAACGATTCATCGTGGCCGTCACGTTGAATCCGCGCGCGACGTGAGTTCGTACGCGCGCGACAGACGCGCGCCACATCATGATACGCATCGCGTTCAGTCAACGATGGACGTCAGCGCGTATGCGAAACGCAACGATAGAGCGCCACCATCATCGTACGCTAGACAATCGCAGCAACCGAAATTCATCAGGCAGTTTTCCTGGGGCGACGACGACCCAAACAGTGAAATGGCTCGCCGAGAAATGCTCGCGTCCAACTCGATGGAAAAAGCATACAACGAAAATTTCGCAGGTAACGAACACGAACCAGAATCGTGGCTTGAAGATGATATCCAACCGCCACAGCGTGCGGGGAAAACATACGAAAAACAAAACTCCATTGAAGAAATTTGGGACGCGCTCAATAACTGTCCGAGCGCAACTGCCACAAGGCACTACACCCCGCACGATTACGTCCCGAACGAATATTACCAAGAACGCTTGCAAGATGGCGTGTACTTTAAAAAGAATTTCTCCGCGGCACGCTCTAGTGGCGTCCAGCCGCCTGTGTATCAACACGAGCGACGTTATTAGTCTTATCAATCGATTTGTTTGTTTTCAGTGTTGTAATACGTCCACCTGTACAGTCCCAGCTATCCTCACTCTATCGCGCGAGCGCGTGCAAAGGTCGCCATCGCGCGCACGCCAACACACATACGTCGCGCGTCGTCTAGTTCCACGCAGTCTTCGCGCGCGAAACCACAAAACCGCGCCTCATGCCGATGTATTCAATCTGGCTCGAGCCACCGCCCGCGACGACTGGAGCCCGAACGCAAAAGTTCATCGCAGACGTCGCCTCTCGCATACCATCCGCACCCATGTTTGCCCCACACGTCACGCTCTTGGGTGGTTTTACGTTCGACTCGGATGAAGCGGCGTGCGCGGCGTTCAACGCGGTGTTAGTGCGCGAGAAAGAACGTCGCGCAGAAGGCGCCGATGCACCACTACGCTGCTCGACATCAGCAATCGTGTGCGGTGATCGACGGCATCAGTGCGTCTACGTGAAATTAGAGAAAACACAAGCACTCGTTGCGGCGTTTGAGACTGCGAATGCGGTGATAGCTTTACCTGGGGCGTCGAGTGATACGTTCATGCCGCACATGAGCTTAGCGTACGGCGTCGACGACGAAGGCGTCCGTGATGGGGTTCGTGCAGACGCCGAAGCTACGCTTTTAGGTGACGATCCCCGTGCGTTAGACTTTGATGTCGCATCGTACTCGCTGTGGAGGACGGATATCGAAGACAATAGCTGCGACAGTTGGGTTCGCTTGGCGTCGTCGAGTTTTAGAAATGTTTTAGAAATGTGAATGAAAATTGCGATTTTACAAATACAGACAAATACTTCGATACGCGTGCGTGGAAATGACTAGTCATTATATACCCAAACGCGCGAGCGCTTGTTTCAACGCGGCCTGGTCCTTGACGGGTAATTTTCCGTAGGCCGCATCAGTCGCGGTCTTTAAGCTTGCCAGGTCCATCGGCGTCGGGTCGTATCCCAAAGCTGCAAGCGCCCACACGCACTTCGCGAGTGACCGTGGAGAAAGATCTTGCTTTATCGTATCTCGCGCCAATGCATCTAATTGATGCGTTTCTAATTTCATGCCGAGCAAAGAAGCGCCCCACAACCCAAGCACCGCCGTTGCTGGATGCAAACGCTTCTCCTCGGCTTCTTCGACGAGAAGCTCAACGAGCGCCTGAGCGTGTTTAGCAGGTGGAAGCCATCGCATGCGACCATACGCGCATAGTAACTTCGCAGCTTGCGCGGGGTTCAACTTGACGCTTTCGGCGTCGATAAAATCATCCACATACTCTTGAATAATGCTTTCGCCCGGGTTCCATCGCAGCACGCCCCAGGCGTGCATGATGAGTAAAATGTTGTCGTCTGACAACTCCTTGGCTCGTGATTTAGCTAAACGCGCCAAGCCAATGAGTGCTTGCTCGCTTGGTCGATAATTCACCTTGGCGAGGCCCCAGAATACTTTCGCCACGAGCTCGACATCGACGTCGTGCTTGGTCGACACCGCTTCGCACACCGCTTCGTACGCGTCTGGTGTAAGCGCCAACTGCCCTTCCTCGGTACCACCGAGAACACCAAGCGACCAAAACACTGAATCTAAAGATCCAATATTCATGCGCTTCGCGCACCGCGGGATTTCCAAATTGATAGCCCGAACGAAAACCGGCGGCGGCTGATGGTTGAGTCGCGCGCACGCGTACAAACACATCGGCACGTTCACATGACTATGATTACCGCCGAGGTTTGCGCCCGCAAGTTGCGACAAGAACGCATCAATCGTCTCTCTAGGTACGGGTTTTTCCATTCGCGCGAACGCCCAGAGCACATTGCACGTCGCCGCGTCATCAAACCTACGTAAATTTTTATGCATAAACGTCGTCGCCGAAGTCAAAAACGCCTGATCCGGCACGTGATCCAAGTGCGCCAATCCGAGCAGCATTCCAGAAAACTCATCCGCCCTAAAATCTTCCATAGCGCGTTCTGTCGCCGAGCACAGTGCTTCTAACGTAGACTTTGGCGGCTTGAACCGCATCTTCCCAAACGCGTATGTCGCGTTGCTCAGCGACTGCGGCCGAACGCGCGCCCCAGACTTTCCAATCTCATGCTCCAAACGATCCGCAATCGAAGTCAGCGTCTCTTGGTTCGGCGTGTATCCGATTTTGGCGAAACTCCACGCCACATTTGCCAATCCAAACGCATCGAGCTCACTCACGCTCTCTGAAACGCGCGACGCCAACGCCTTGAACCTCTCATCCGACGCCAACCCCGCCGCGACGCCTATATCCCGCTCCAATCTCGACTCTGGCGCCGAGAACTTAGCCACTCTGTGCAACGCAGTCGCCGCATGCACCGCATCGAACGCATCTAAATCCGAACCTACGATACGCAGCGCGTCTTCTGCCGTCTCGGCGTTCGCGAGCTCGCGTTGAATCTCCCCGCCTCGACCGCCGCCTCTCGACCCCGACGGCTGACGCGGTCGCGCCGCACCCACGCCCCCGCGTCTCGACCCGCGATCCGCAGAAGACGACGACGACGGCTTATTCCCATACGCTCGGCACTGCGTCACCGCGCGCGCGGCGCCCACAGCGCGCGAAAACGTCATCGCGCAATCGCAATCCCAAAGAATCGCGAGCCCGCGTGTGATGCGCCGTCCCGTGCGCGCGTCGTCGACGATACGCGCCGCTCACGCGCTCGCGCGAAAAAGACGCACGCGGATCGCGTCACTGATGCGTGCGCGCGGATGTCCCGTCACGCGTCGCGCGCGGCGTGCACTGACGCGAGCCGCGAGCGCAGCCGCCAGAGGGGTGGCGGCGGCGGCGGCGCGTGGTGGTTGGTTGTGTATGGGTAAACAGTATGACATGTGTATTACACGCGCGACTCCGACTGGAGGGGCGCGACGACGCCGTCGCGACGGCGACGGCGACGGCGACGGCGGTTCAATGTGTGTCATTTTCAGTGGTCTTGATGCGCCTGGCGCGTGCGGGTGCGCGATTCGGTGCGCACGGTGGGCTATGGCGGTTCGCGCGTTTTTCACGAGCTGGGCGCCGCCGGCGTCGACTTTGGCTTTGGTTCGCACGCCGGCGCGTACGTGTGCGGTGGATTGTAGACGAGCACTGGACACGGTGCGTGACACACACAGTATTGTGGGAACGGTGCGATGAACTTGGCGCGAAAACGGGCGGAGGAAATCGCGCGGCCGACGACGAGGAGGTTGACGTCGGTGAGCTCGATGAATTCGACGACGCGATCGCGGATGTCATTGGATCCTTCGTCTTTGCCGAGTGACATGCGCACGACGCGCCCGCTCGGGTGCGGGTGCGAGCTGAGCCACTCCGACACGATTTTGTACGCGGTGGCGATGTTTTCTTCGACGTCGGCGTCGGTCAAATCCTTTTGCGAGCGTTGCTGAGCGCTCGCGCAATGCAACAAAAGCACGCAATCTTCTTTTCGAATGTAATCGTTGACGAAAAACTCCACCAATCGTCGGCTTGAATTTGAACCAGACATCGCGATGCAGACCACGCGCTGGTCAATCCCACCGAGCTTTTGCTTCACCGCTTCGGACACCGCACCTTCAATCGGCGGCAACGTCTCGCGAAAAAACATCGTCGGCGTCGCGACGCGGTTCAACACGTATTGGGACACGCTCCCAAGCACCGCGCGCTTCACCAAACCGTGACCACGGCATCCCATGACGATCAAATCAGGCTTTGGAATCGTCGACCAATTGTCATTAGTCGTCACCGCGTCCGAAAACGCGCCTTCGCTAATTTTCTCAATGAGCTCGCCCGCGCTAAACGTCCCGCTGAGCGCGTCGACGCGCACCGCTTGTACGCGCGCACCCTGCATGCGCCGATCCAAAAGCTCCGCGCGGACGTATTCCGGAAACCAATCAAATTCATGTCCCGCCCGCGCGCCGCCCGCGCCAGCACCGACGCGCTCGACGACAGATTCCGCGCTCAACGGCGCCCGACGCCATCCCGGACGTTCCCGCGCGCGCTCCGCGTCCTCCTCCTCATCCACGCCGTACGATCCCGCGACGCCGCGCGCGGGTCCATACACCGTCGTTTGCACCGGCGTCCCACCGCGCGCGAAATGCACCACGTGCACGTCATCGCGCGCGTTGAGCACGAAATGCACGCAGTATTCCATCATCGAGACATCGGCGCTGGCGTGTCCGCTCATGGCGATCACAATCTGCTTCGGCGTCGCGCGCGCGGGCGTCGCGGCGTCCACGGCGGCGTCGGCGAGGGTAATTTCATCCATGCTTGTTTCGAAATCGTACGTCTCGGGCGAGTCGCGAGTCATGCGCGCGCGGAGGTGGTGGTATCGTGCGTGACGTTTAATGTCGCCGCACTCTCGAGCGCATCGAATCGCCGAATCGCGATGCGCGAACCTCTGGCGCTCTACCGCGCGCTCCTGCGCGCGCGCGCCAAGGCGTTCGCCGGCGATGTGCGCGCACTCGCGGCATCGCGCGGTGAGATTCGCGAGAAGTTTGAAGCGTCGCGCGACGTCGACGATGCGCTCGCGGCGCAGCGCATGCGCGAAGGGCGAGAGGCGGAAGAGTTTATCCGTTTACACGTCGTGCAAGCGGTTCGCGACGATGCGGGTGGGGCGTTTAAGATGCGCGTGGAGCCGTCACACGTGGATGTCACGATCGAGGGCGCGCGAGAGAGCGGGTCGGGGAGTGGGTGCGAAAGGGAACCCAAGGCGTGAGCGCTCTAGGTCAGCGCGGCGTAGCGCGCGTAGTTGTAATTTATAAAGGCGTTGTCGATGTATGAATGAAAAATATCAGATCATTAATTTACAAAAAGAATCAAATGTTGTTGTTTTTGGAAAGAATACGCGAGCAAAAAATCAGAAAATTGAAAATGATGGTGATACACGGAGGCGCGAAGGCGTAGCCTCAACCGGATTTGGCTTGTCGTCGTCGCCGTCGATCGATCGATTAATCGATTGACGCGCCAAGAGAGTGAATATATATAGGTGTGTGTTGTTCTTGTCTCGTGGTCTACGCCGCGGGGTCCACTCGTTGGGCTTTCTTGCGATCACCCGAGGGCGCGAACCGACCGCCGACGCGGACGCGCGTCTCCGCGCGCACCTTGCGAGCTTCGTAATGGATCGTTTTACTAAACGATCGCACCTTACGCTTGTCGTGGTACCTCTGGAGAACTTTTTCGCGGTCGCACCCACCGGGAAGTTTGGATGTATTGTTCGTCGCTTGTACCGCAAATGCCACGTGCGGCACGACAAAGTTTGGCGTCGGCGCCGCCATCGACGGCGTCGGCGTGGCTTTGCTGCCTGCCCCGTACTTGTACAATGCGTCGCTCTGCTCTTGCATTGGAGCTGCAAGGAGATTATCGACGTTTTCTTGCTTCATCACAACGCGAGGCGCGCTGAATATGTGATCACCGAGACCTGTCGTAGACGACATCGAACGGCTGCTTGAACGCTTATTCAAACCCGCGACGCGCTTTTGCTTGTTCCACGGCGCGTCGCTGTCCTGCGAGGACACCGAATTCTCGCGACGACGACAAAGACGCTCGTGCTGCTCGTCTGCGGCAGTGGTTTCGCCTAAAAGTCCACGCTCAAATCGCGCCATTTCGCCTGAATACGACGAAGACTCGGGACGCGACTGCGAGCCCGCGCGACCGACGACGTCATCCATCGAACCGCCGCCAAAGTCACGTTCAAGCTCACCGTACGACGGAAACCTAATCAACCCATTAATAAACGCGTCATCTTCCGCGTCGGCAAATGCGTTCGAATCAGCAGCAGTGCCACCAAACACGTCCACGCGATCGAACGACGGCTCTTCTGAAGGTCGACGTTGAGACTTTATGACCAACGCCCAAAACTCCGTGTCAGAAAGCTCGGCGTCAAGTTCAACGACGTTCTCACTCTTACTCCTGTTCGACGGTCTTCCGAGCTTATGCCCCGACCCAGACGCACTCGCCGTGGCTACCAAATCGCCCTCGAGCGCCTTTTGCGCCAAGCGCTTCTCAATTTTCTTCGCCTGCGCCTCGCTGAGCACGCACTCGTGAAACGGCTTCAACGCCGTCGCGCGCGAGGGGTCCCCCACCGCGCGTTCGCACGCCTCGCACCGCGTCGTCCCGCGCACGCCGCCAATTTCAGGCGTCATCACCTGCATCATACACACACACACGAGTCATCGTCAGCGCCAGCGTCGCGCGAGGGACACGAAAACCAAAACAAAAAATTGTGCGCGCGGAAGGCCAAAAAGTGCACTTTTTCAACAGCCTCGTCAGCTCAAACACCACACGTACCTCTGCGCACGCCGAGGTGCAATTCGTGCATAACCACACGCGGTTGTGTCGTTCGGCAAACTTATTGGCGCTGTGTATCTGTAAAAACGGGAATTCGCGCGCGCGAGCGCCACGTATACCGTCGTCAGTCAACCGTGACCCCTCGGGACGCGCGTGGCGGCCTGGACCACGAATTCGAATCCCTTCATCTGCGCGTCGCGTCGACCGCCATCGCGACGACCCCGCCGTTACCACGCACGCAACCATTTCGTCTCCATACATTTCTCCCGCGCGATGGGCGTCGCACGCATCCCTCGGGTCGTCGCGGCGGCATCATTCGTGCGCGGGCACGTAATTTTGAGGTCAACCGATAACCACCTTCTCGCGCGTTCCGCGCGCCCTCTCGCGCGCGTGTCGTCGCATCGCGCGAGCGTCACGCACCGTTCGATCGCATCGTAAACATAGTTTTGCACCGTCGGCGACGCAGTACAGTCGCGCGACGGCGCGTCGACAGGATTCGCACGCGTGATGCGTCATGCAGTGCCGAGCGACGGCGCCCTTCCGCGGTCGCGGCGTGGACGCGCATTTGGCCTATACATAGCCAAGTTTTGCGTACAGTATTGATTATGGCATGAGGCCACGCGCGCGACGCGCTCGGGACGCGACGCGACGACGACGACGACGCATACGGCGGCGGCGGCGAGACGGTGCACGCATCACGATGGCATTTGTCTGCGCGCATCGTCGTCGCCGGCCTCGTCCACGTCGACGGCGGCGTGGATGAGCGCGTCGAGCGCGCGCGCCGAGTCGTAGACGTCGGTTAAGACGGCGCGCGCGTCGTCGAGCGCGCGAGAGCACGCGTCAAAGGCGTCGTGTTCTTGCGTAAGCGCGCTCGTCGTCGATGCGAATTCATCAACCAATGCGTTGAGTGCGCTGGCGGTGACGCGCGAGGCG
>Ga0181553_10003349_pt1 | contig 13903 bp, 7 predicted proteins | sample 011ome_17_FD_133753 | JGI IMG/M metagenome (GOLD analysis project Ga0181553, IMG submission 133753) | Coastal salt marsh microbial communities from the Groves Creek Marsh, Skidaway Island, Georgia - 011502XT metaG (megahit assembly) | ecosystem: Environmental > Aquatic > Marine > Intertidal zone...
AAAATGTATATTTATAAAGTTATTTGTACAAGGTCTCGTGTAAATGATATTAAAAATGATATATAAGATACGCAGTTGTTGTTGTTGCTAGTAGTTCTGTAACACACTATTATGATTTTATATTCGAGACGAAAGAGCGCTTCCTCCTCTCTCTCTCGTCCTTCTTTCGTTTATTTTATTATTCCCAACGCCGACCGCCTCGAGTTCGTCGAGGTGTCTTCGAAGGCCCTCCTCCATACGAAGTCGTATTCTCTTCTGCGGCAGAGCGACCTCTCTTTTGTCCCGTTTGTTGTCCACCGTACGATCCTAATCTACCACTACTTTGTCTTCGCGCCGCAGTCGACGGCGGCGGTAGATTTCTGCTGCTCAGTCTTCGTTGCTGACTGGTAGAGGGCGGTTCCTTGCTCAATTGCGAGTTACCAAACGATGGCCACATGGAAGTGACGTTTCGTTTTGCCCGTTTACCGTGGCCTAATTCTACAGCATTTACCGTGGATGCGAATCGAAGAGACGCCACGGTTTCTTCCGCGGATTCCTCCTCCGGAGCTACGTTTACAAACATGAGCGTCTTACCGTCGCCTCCCAAACATGGTGCTAAAAGATACGTCAACTTCGAATTTCTATACGGCACGTGCTTATCACCTCTCGCGATGGACGCAAAGACGTCCCCTAAACAAGAGAGTGACTTATTTATCGCGCACGCTTCTGACATTCGCGTGCCTTGGGCGCCCGAACGCTTCGTGCGCTCTGACCCGGCCAAGTCGACGAGATTCAAACATCCAGAAAGTTGCGTTCCTGTAGCAATGTGAACGCCAGTAATGTATACTAAGAACAACGTGTGCGATCGCGAAGAGTGCGTGTTCATCTCTGTCGCTTCAACGGCGCGCGCAGCAGTTGCCTTTCGGACGAGAGCTGCCGCGGCTGAAACGGAATCGATGTATTCTCTCACGACGCCCGCGACGGTTGGACATCCACCTTCCGGAGCAGTGACGATGTTATGTCGCTCGGAGTGCTTTGCGTTCGGCCCAGCTAATAAATCTCGAATTTGGTCGTTGTAGATTTCTACGTATGATGCTTCGATTTCGTACTCGTATCCTTTCTCGAGCAACTTTTCCTTGCGCTCGAGAATGGCACTCACCGCTCGTGGAATTATACCACGATCTTCGCCGTCTCCGGAACCTAACATAGTGTGCGTTTTCCCACTTCCGGTTTGGCCGTAAGAGAACAAGCACACTTTGTAACCATCCATCGCCGACGTAATCATAGACTCGACTTCCTCGAAAACTTCCGTTTGCGAGGCGGCGGCGTCAAACACGCGATCGAAATTAAATACTCTCGGTTCAAGTTCTGGAACCGTAACGGCGATTGAATCTTTGTCCAAAGCATCGACCGAGCAGTAATCTTCTTCACCAACGAACGGGGGACGCATGCGCGCGAATACCCGGACGTTTCCACGTAATTCTTGAATCTGGTTATGCATCGCGCGTCGAATTTCTTCAGCCTCGAGTAACTGTTGCTCCATCTCTTGCAACCTGTCTGCGTTTCTCATGGCTTCTTCTTCAATCTTCTGCGCGCGTTTCAACGTCGCGTTTGCTTCCGCTTTCGCTCTTTCGGCTTGGTTCGTGAGATCCAACAACGTTTGGCTCTTTTGATCTGACTGAGATGTTCTCGACTTCAAGGACTCCACCGTCGCCTTGGATTCCTCGAGCTGTCTTGCGACTTCCTTCTCCTTTCTCAATGCGGCGTTCTTTTCCTCTTGGACTCGCAACAACTCTTCGCGCAAATTCAGCTCTGCTTGTGAGTTCACAGATGGATCAATCGCGTTCTTTGAGTGAAGGCGTTCGCGCTCTTCATCCACCGCGCGCTTAATCTTCATCTCGTATTCAACCGTCAACTTGGTAATCGCATCAGCTTTCTCACGAATAAACATCTCTTCCTTAGAGTGCATGGCAGACTGAACGGATTGTGCGATCGTATTTTCGAGTAAATTTGCTTTGGCTTCGTACTTTTTCCAGTTGGCCTTTGCAGTTTCCAACTCCTCGGAAGTCGCGGCGGGAACCGCACTCGCCATGCTCCCGGCGGCGGCGGCGGCCGCTTCCAGAGCAACAATCTTGAGGCGCTCGTTTTCGAGTGCTTCTTTCAACTCGTTGATTTGCGCTGAGTTTTGAGCAACCGCACCCGCTTGGATCTTTGCCTTTTCAGACGCCAACTGGGCTTGAGACTTTGCGGACATTTCAGCCAACGTCGCCTCGATAATCGCTTGCTTCTCATCCTCCATCTCTGCGCGCAAGTTCTCGACCGCTTCGCTGACAGCTGTCTCTCTCGCTTCCCCGGCTTTTCTCTCCAATTCGGCGGCGAGCTTTTCCATTTCGGCACGGTGCGTACGCAAAGTTTGTTGTTTCGATCTCTCCATGAAAGTCTGCGCCTCCGCTCGAAGTTGCGCTTCCAAGGCGTCGCGCTCTGCTTCAGCCTCACTGAGTAACTGCTGCCTCAAATTTTCCAAAGCGATCGAAGACTCCTTCGTTAACACGGCTCGTTGCGACTCTAACTCAGCCTCGAATGCTTCCATCTTAGATTCGAGCTGCTTGTCGAAGCGTGCCTTTGCCTCTCTCTCCGCGGCGAGCATCGCGTCTTTGCTTCGCCCTTTCGAACTCTCCAGAGCCTCTCGCACTCTTTTCCCAGCTTCGGCGTCGAATTCGGCGCGTAACTTCGCAATGTCTTCTTTGTGTTTCAATTCAGTTTCTTGAAGAGTGACCATTTTGTCTTCGGCGGATAACTCTCTAAGCGTCGCGGCTTGTTCCTCCAACCTGAAGTCTAACACCTGCGCCGCCTTCAACTCCAATTGAGACCTCAAATTCTCCTTCGCGGATTCCATCTCCTTCGCAAAATTCGCCTGTGCCACTTCCATCGAAGCTTTGTGTTCTCGTTGCAACTCTCGCTCTTTTTCCACCAGCGCTTCCTTCTTTTCGCGAGCATATTTCTCGCTCAGCTTGTCCGCGTGTTCCGACAACATCGAGGCAATATCCTTCACCGAGGATCTCTCCGATTGATCCATCGACAAAGCGTCGCGAGCTCTGTTGACTTCGTTCTGGAGCTGCTCGTTGTTCTTCTCGGCGTGTGCGAGCGCCGTTTTTGTCGCTGCAATTTCCAACTCAGCCTCGTGCGTGGCTTGCTTCAACGCCGCCTGGTGCTCGGCGGTCAATTGCGCTCTCGTCGCTTCAGCTTCTTTGAGCATAGATTTGCAAATAAGATCGTGCTTCTCCTTTTGCTCGGCTAAGCGTTGATTCAAATCTTCAAATCGCTGATTAAAACCATCCTTGGATTCACCAATCTGCTCCTTGAGCTTCTCCTCCATTTGCAACTGCCACGCCGCCTTCTCGTTTTCCAACGTCTCCCTCGCTTCTGCCGTAAGCTGTTGTTCCAAATTTTCCACGGCCAGCTCTTTCTCTTTCGCCGCTTCAGCCATGATCTTGTCAATCTCGCTTTGTAAACTCTGCTCCAACGCTTCCTTCTCCGCCAACAAAGCGTTCTTCTCTTTCTCCATCATATCAGTCGTCGAGTTCATATCGTTCACCATCATTTGCAATTTCTCCCTCGACGCGTCCATCTCCCGCTTTTCTTGCGCCCACGAGTCTCGTTCTGCCGCGTACTTTTCGTTCAAACTTTCGTATCTACCTTTCAAGTTTGCATGCTCTTCTTTCAACTCGAACAGATTGTGCTTCGCTTCTTGCGTCTCCGCTCTCGCTTGACTCGCTTCATCCAAAGCCTTCTTCACATTCTGCGAAGCTTCGGCGACGCCTAAATCCTCCATAGACTTCAACTGCTCGTACTTGTGCGTCTCTTCTTGCAACTTCTGCTCTGCTCTCATGGCTTCATCGACTTTCGATTCCGCGATGGCAATCTTTTTGTTCAAGGCTGCCATCACCGCGCTGTGCTCTTCTTCGCGAATTCGCGCGCGCTCTTGTTCCAAGTCTTCCGTAGCTTTCGACAGCTTCTCTTCCGCCTCTTGCACTTTGAGCAGATGCTCTTGCGACTCTCTCTGCATTTTCGTCAACTTTTCTCGCTCGGCGTGGATTTCAGCCAACTCTTGTTGCGTGTGTGGGATCGAGCCGGTGTTGTTCTCCGCGTTGCGCGCGGCTCTGAGCAAGTCTCGCTCGATCCTTCCAGCGCCAACGACGAATTGTTCTCTCAACTTTACCAAAGCCTTCAAAGTTTTCTTCTGCGATTGAACGTGCCCTAACAACTCTTTCATGTACTCCGGGGAACCTTTGTCAGACGTCGGTCTCCACGTGAGTAACTTCTCGATGAGCGCCGAGTAATTCTCGCCGTTGCCATCCTCCGGTTCGTACAACGACTTGCTCAAAGCTGCAATCTTCGATCGCTCTTTTGCCGCGGTGTTGAACACGAAAGTCCCGGTGTTATCGCCATTGTTATAGTTTTGATCGTTCAACGCTCGCAAATTCGGTTTGACCGCAGATGAGACTCGCGATGCGGTTTTACTGCCCTGTTTGTCAGTTTTCGCTCGAAACGCAGACATTCTGTCGAATTTTAAATTTTTGTAGGGGAATGGTGTTGGTTAGTTTTGTCAAATTGGGTGCAAGGAGGCACGACGTGTTGATGATGATGACGACGATACCATCCCCCCAGCTAATGCGCACAGACACCAAACGCGCAAAAAACAAAGAAAGATCCGAACGCATATCGTCTTCTGTGTTCAATCGCACACAGACGACGACGATTAACATTTGCGCAAAGAGGAGGAAAAAAACGTCCGTTGGAAAGAGGGGTACAAACAAAAAAACTATCAAACTGGATTGAATTTCACGTACCTCGATTGTATCTTGTCCATCGTCTGCGCCGAACTCGGCGGCTTATTACCAGTCGCGGTGTTATTTGCATTCGCGTCCATCTCTTGCATCACTCGCGCCTTCGAGCGGGTGCGTGCGGCGGCAGAGCCACCACCACCTTCGTCGCTCATCTTCTTTTTTGACGACAACTCTCCCCCTTTTTGGGCTTTTTCTCTTTCTTTCTTTCAAAATTGAGGAGGAGACAATCTCTCTCTTCTCTTTTAAAACTCTGTGGTCGTGGCAACAAACAACAACCTTTATTCGTAGTAGTATAGTTCTTTCTCTTCGATGATGGTATTTTTAAACTCTTTCAGAGAGATGTGATAGTAGCGCGCGCGCGATGTGTGTGCGTGAGACAACTTTTGAGGACGAATCGTACGAAAAGACGACAAACAAACACACAAACGTCTGTCTCCAAGAAAAAAATCAGAGAGTCATTTTCATACCCTAAATAGTACATTCGTGGTTTTGGTCTCTCATCACTCTCTTTCTGTTGTCATACCTAATTTTAAGAGAAAGAGAAAGAGAAAGCGCGTTCAACCCGAAAGAAGAGAGCACCACGCATTAACACGCATCATTAACACAAAAGGACGCGTCGACCGCGATTCTTTATATATGTGTAATAATTGTACCTGATAATAATAATAATACTATCAATACTATCGATACTACAACGAAGATGATGATTATGATGATGTTGAGAGTTTGAGAGACCCGAGAGAGAGAGAGAGAAAGAGAGAACAAACAAACAAAAAATGTTTCGTCGTTTAGTGCACAGGAACCCGCCGAAAGAGGAAGAGGTACAGCAGAGAAAAGAGATTTTGAGAAGAGAACCGACGACGGGGGAACGGTTTGCCGCTGGCGCGTGCGCGGGCGCCTTATCGAGATTCTCCACGGCGCCTATCGATAGAGTAAAACTGTTGTTTCAAATCCAATCGGATGGAGGGAATTTCACGTTCCAAAAAGGCATGCAGACGACAAAAAATATCGTGAAAAATGAAGGCGTGACGGCGTTATGGCGAGGCGCAACGCCAGCAATTGCACGAATCTTGCCGTATTCCGCGACAACGTTTGGGACCTATAACATATACAACAAGTTTTTGATCAAAGCGATGTATGACGAAGACGATTTGGATTTCACGGAACAGCAAAGCGGGACGGTGTTTACGCGTTTCACCGCGGGCGCATTAGCCGGAACGACAGCGACGGCGTTGACCTACCCTCTCGATTTGTTACACGCCAGAAGTGCTGCGTTTGTGGACGGTGCTGAGTCGAGCAAACACTTAAAGCGGTTTAGCGGGTCTCTAACAGAAAGTTCGAGGGTGTTGTTCAGAGCCGTGACCACAGGGGGCGGCGTGAGAGCGCTGTACACGGGGATAACGCCGACGCTCATGGGGATTGTTCCTTACGGAGGGATCTCGTTTGCAGCGTACGAGACGTTAAAGAGTAGATTTGAACTGAGCATTAGAAGGCATCCGCAAGCGTTTGAGGACCACCCGAGAATGTTGATCGCCGGGAAATTAGCCGCCGGCGCAACCGCCGGTATGATTGCGCAAACCGTCACGTATCCTTTACACATCGTTCGACGACGATTACAAGTCGGCGGCGTTTCGAAAAACCCCGCCTCGCCGGCAGGGACGCCTGGGTGTAAACCGATGTATTCTTCGGTGTCGCAAGGCTTATTACGCATTTATCAAACGGAAGGTTTACGAAACGGTTTGTTCAAAGGTGTTACGCTGACGTGGTTGAAAGGCCCGTTGGCGAGCGCGTTGGGATTCACCGCGAACGATATATTTCAGAACATAATTCACGATGCTCGCGCGGAATTATCAAACTCGCCCCCCACGCCAACACCGGCGACGTACGACGAGAGAAAACAAATATCGAGTTTAGAAGCGCTCATCGCCGGCGCCACGGCTGGAGCGTGCGCGAAAACGACCATAGCGCCTTTAGATCGCGTAAAAATCATGTACCAAGTAGATCCAAACAGAAAGTTTACAGTAAACAGTGCGTTTGAGTTGGGGAAAAAAATAGTCAGAGAGGATGGGGTTATTGCATTATGGCGTGGGAATGGCGTGCAGATGCTTCGAGTCATTCCGTACGCGGCGACGAGTTTTTTCGCCTTCCCAAAGTATTTAGAAAAAACGACGCACTATCTGAGCGATGGAAACGAAAGTTCGGGAACGCCGACCTTTGCGCGATTCGTTGCCGGTGCGATGTCGGGCGCGACGGCGACGACGTTGACGTATCCACTCGACTTATTGCGCGCGAGATTTGCGGCAGGTGCGGAAACGCACAAGAAAGCAGCCATTGAAGATTTAGTCGATATCATCAAGAAAAGAGGGGTTCGCGGATTGGCGTCTGGATTAACGCCTACGCTTTTAGGAATAATGCCTTACGCTGGAATTTCGTTCGCCACGTTTGAAACCTTGAAAGCGGCGTCGATAAAAATGAAACAGCATGAACAAAAAGATGGCGACGACGTGAAAATGGACGAGTCCTCCTCGCGCGAGGACCTTCCGGTGACGAGCCGTTTACTATTCGGCGGTTTTGCCGGTTTATTGGCGCAGACATGCACGTATCCGTTAGATATTGTCCGACGACGAGTACAAGTACACGGACAAGTGAATGGAACATCTTCCGTCGTAAGTGCACTCGTGCACATAGGCAAAACGGAGGGATTATCGGGACTGTACAAAGGATTGACGATGAATTGGATGAAGGGGCCTCTGGCGGTGGCCATATCTTTCACGACAAACGACATGGTGAAAGCTCGAATAAAGCAGTGGCACGAAGAGAACGACGAATAGTAGAAGTAGCAGATCAGCGTTGAATTGTAAACTAGTAGGCGCATTAATATAGCAAAATATTATAAGACTTGAAAACTAAATAACGAAGTTTACCGCTTTCCCTGGAGCAATAATTCCTTTCTCGCAAACGATCTCGCCGATATCCTCCACGAGATCGTACGATAAGCACAGTTTACGCAAATTCGAAATCATTCCTGGTTCGATGACGAAATCTTGGATATCGTTGTGTAGCACGGAATCAATACCGACCCGTTCGTGAAACTTGATCGTTTCAGCAGCGACGAGCACCTTCACTCCCCTACTTTTCGCCGCGTTGCAAAAGCTCGCAGATCCGGCTCGAGACATGATTTTCCCGTTCGCGAGGACGGCGCTCGCGCCAATGCAACAAACCATGGATTGGTCTGCTCCGTCTCTACTATTACTGAAGCGTTGAAAGACCACATCCATGCCGTGCATGAGCGTATATTCGCACGAAATGTCCGCATCGAGGAGATAATTTAACGTTTTTCGTCCCTCAAACGACGGCGCGGCGTCGACTATGGTGACGCACATGTTTTCGTATCCGCTCTCTTTTGCACGTATTAATGATTTCACAACCGATTCAGAATGTCCAAACGTCACCACGTGTTGAACTTGCTTCTCCGCGTAATAGGTCGAAAGTGTTTTGACGATCGTCTCGACCGCTCTTTCGACGTATTCTTTCAAAGTATCCTCGAGATGTTCGAGCGTTTTCTTCTTTTGAGCTTCAACTGTCATCATCTCCGCGTCGTCTCTGGCTTCTTTCAATTTCTCACCTTGAGAAAGCACTGCTAAGTGCGTTTTTAACGATTTCACGGCGTTCCCCATGCTCGTAGAAATCGGTCGAGCCTCTTGAATTCTCGAAATGACGTGGTTAATCAAAACTAACAACGCTTGCGAATAGCTCCCAGATTTGTGCGAGTACGATTGCACGACTTCCTTTAAACACAACAACAGTTGACGAACTCTGTTCGTACTTCCCACGCACTTTCTCGTTTGATATGCTTCTGCTAATCTTTCCACGCACGGATACTGAAACTCGATCAAATCGTGGTCGATTTTATTTGATGTGGACGTTTGATGCAAATTGAGGTGCGAGAAATGCCGCTCGCAAAAGTGCGAATCTTTGCGCGTCTTTGTCCGAACGTCCGCGAACGATCGATGCGTCTCGTCCGTGGAACCACCTCCTACTGTCGAGGCACTCTTATCGCCGCTACCACTCGGCGCGCTACCCCCTTTACTAGTAGTAGTAGTAGTAGTAGTAGTAGTAGTAGTGCTACCACCCTTCTCTTGCTTCTTCTTCGTCGCGGCGCCGCCGCTACTCTTCTCTTGTTCCTTCGCCGCTCTTTGCGCCTCTTGCTGCGCCCTTCGTTCTGCTTTCGACGCCGCTTTTTGTAATTTCGGTTCCGGTTTCCCTTCTGAAGCCATTCTCGCCAGATGTTCTTGTCGTCTGCGTTCTTTTTCCTCAGCTTTTCGTTTCTTTTCTTCGTCTTTATCGCTCTCTGGAAGAGGAGGAGGAGGAGGAGGAGCAGGAGCACCATCAGCTTCTTTTTCTTGCACCGGCTTTTCTTCTTTCGTCTTCTTCCTCTCTGGACTTTGTTGATGCAAAGAAGACACGTTTAAGACGCTTCCAAAGCCGGCCGTGATGGATGCCACCGCGGCGTCGTCGTTCTCTTCTTTACTCGTCGCGACGACATCGTTCGTACTGCTCCCAATCACCGCAGAGGACGACGACGGCGTTGTTTTTTTACTGCCTAAACCGGTGTTTGTATTCGTCGTCGCGTTCCCGTCTTCTTCGCCGATGGTAAACCCAACTTGTCGAACAATCGGTTGCGGTTTAGACGACGACGATTGGGACGACGACGGCATCTCGTATATCTTCTTCTGTGCGTGAACACAATAAAAAAGTACGACGAGAGCAGACCTTTGGAGGTTTTTTCTGACGAAGAAGAAGAGAAGAAGTCTCTCTCTTCTTCAGTCCAAAAGTTTACGTCGTAACACTTCACAGAAGGAGGAACCACACACTCTAGAGACACTTAAAAGACTTCAAAAGAAAGAAGAATGATCTCGACGACGACGACAAAAACGAGAGCATCGAGACCGAGAACCTTTTCCTCGTTTCCTTTCTTCTTCTTCTCTTCCTTCTTCTTCTTCTTCTTCTTCATCTTCTCTCTCGTAAAAGTGGGAGCGTTTAAAGCGCAAGATTTCAAGACGTGCGAAACGTCGTCGTTTTGTAATCGACACCGGGACGCCGCGCCGAAAGCGTATTCTATCGGGAAGTTGATCGTACCATCATCGTCATCATCATCATCAGCGTCGTCGTCGTCGTCGTCGTCGTCGCAAGAGCGCAGTAATAGAAAGGAAGAAGACGAAGATGAAGCGTCGTTCGATGTGCTCTTAGATGATATGAAAACATCGGTGGAGATGAAACTGAATGCGTACGCGAACGGTGCCGTGCGACTCCGGTTCGACGATATCTTACACCCGAGGTACGTGCCGCAAGATGTCTTGGTACCAGAGGAAACCGTGAAGGCGTTGCAGACGAAATGGGTGGTAGAGAGGAACATGGAAAAGAACGCGGAGAGCGGGAAGACAGAAACGGTGTTGAAAATGGTTGCCAGCGGGATGAACGTTCGCGTTCGCGTAGAGCACGAAACGCCGCTGGCTGTGGTCGTGGAACGAGACGGTGTTGAAGTTATGGCGTTCAATCGAGAAGAGACGTTCGCGTTTGAGACGGTAGATGATGTGAGTGGTCTCGCTCGAGAAGGAGACAACACGGTAGAAACGTTCAACTCGCACACGGATTCGAGACCGTACGGAAACACGGCGATTTCGTTCGACGTGTCGTTCCCGAACGCGACGGACATGTACGGTTTACCGGAACGCGCGACGAGTTTGAGCTTGAAATCTACGATTAAACGACCGTCGTCGCAAGAAGAGGTGGATCAGAAACTACATCACGAATCAGAACCGTACAGATTATACAATTTAGACGTTTTCGAATACGAATCGGAATCCCCTTTTGGATTGTACGGATCCATCCCGATGTTGCTCGCGCACGGGAGTAAAAATGTAAATGGAGCCGGGAATGACGACGGTAAGGCGAGGGAGACGATATCGTCTGGCATGTATTTCCACAATCCGACAGAAACGTACGTGGATATCGTGAAAGAGGAAAGTTCGTTAGACGAGCGCACGTCGCATTGGATGGCAGAATCCGGTGCGCTCGATTTGTTTTTGTTTCCAGGAATGGATTTTGCGAGCATTCATAAAATGTACGGCGATTTTCTAGGCACGACTGCGTTGCCGCCGCTATTTTCTCTCGGATACCACCAGTGTCGCTGGAACTATCGCGACGAGCAAGATGTGGAGGAAGTGGACGCTGGATTTGATGAGCACGACATTCCATACGACGTCATTTGGCTCGACATTGAACACACGGACGGGAAAAGGTACATGACGTGGGACAGCACAAAATTCCCAACGCCGGAACGCATGATTAACGATATCGCAGAAAAGGGGCGCAAAATGGTTGTCATCATAGATCCTCACGTAAAGAAAGATGACAAGTATCCAATATTCAAAGAGGCCGAGTCGAAACAGTATTACGTGAAAAAGAACGACAAAACGACAGATTTCGACGGCTGGTGTTGGCCAGGCTCTTCCATGTATTTAGACGTCACAAACCCGGACGTTCGTTCGTGGTGGGCGTCTAAATTTGCCTTGGACTCGTATAAAGGCTCGACGCCTGATTTATACGTGTGGAACGATATGAACGAACCGTCCGTGTTCAACGGGCCAGAAATTACAATGCAAAAAGATTTGATCCATCACGGCGAGGTCGAACACAGAGAAGTGCACAATGTTTTCGGCATGTATTATCATATGGCAACGGCAGAAGGTATCGAAAAGAGGCAAAATGAACGACCATTTGTTTTATCGCGCGCTTTTTTCGCGGGGACGCAAAGAATAGGTCCGATTTGGACTGGCGACAACGCCGCAGATTGGGAACATCTCAGAGTCTCCGTTCCGATGGTCTTGACGCTTGGACTTACCGGGTTACCATTCTCGGGCGCAGACATTGGTGGTTTTTTCGGCAATCCTGATTCTGAATTGCTCGTTAGATGGTATCAACTCGGTGCTTTCTATCCTTTCATGCGTGGACACGCGCACATTGACACGAAACGTCGCGAGCCGTGGCTTTTTGGTGACGAAAATACAAACTTAATTCGCGAGGCCATTCGAAACCGGTACCGATTGTTGCCTACGTTTTACGCGCTCTTCGATGAAAACAGTCGATTAGGCACTCCAATCGTGCGGCCGTTGTTTTATGCATTCCCAGATGACCCGAGAGTCCTTCGCAAAGATGATTGCTTCATGCTCGGCGACGCGCTGCTCGTATACCCAGTCATGGAAGCCGGCGCTTCCCAAATTGAAATATATTTACCAAAAGGCGTTTGGTACGACGTCGATACGAACGAAAAGCACTTTGGTCCAAAAGAGTTCATGAAGAAAGTCACCATGCGCGACATTCCGCAGTTTCAAAGAGGTGGTAGTATTCTAATCACAAAGGAACGCGCGCGTCGTTCTACGAAGGCTCAACGAAACGATCCAATCACTATTTCCATCGCCCCGGACGAGAAAGGCGAAGCGCGAGGTGCGTATTACAACGACGACGGCATATCGTTCGCGCACGCGTCACCGAGTGGACGCAACAGGAAGAAACTGTGGTGGTCTCGTTACGCCCTCGCGACGAGCACATATGACCCGGTTTCATCAAAGGTACCATTTTTTATCGACGAAACCGAAGTAGAGCGCGTGCGCGTATTAGGAGATGACGAATTAAACGCGTCATGGAAACAAGCAAACTTAAATCCGCCTAGATCGCCACAAAAGAATACCAGCGACGTGGCTTTTGAAAGCAACGGCGTGCTGAACATTAACGCGCCGTTTTCGTCCATGCACGGCGTCTTTGTCATAGGATTAGTCAAGTAATTTATTAGAATAATACAATAATACTTCAATTGTATTTTGTGTATGCCGATACTCCTCAAACGCACACACGAGAGAGTCCGTGCATCACTCTCTTTCTCTCCTCAAAAAAACAAAAGATGGATACGCGAATTGTACAAACACAATAAAACAAAACAAAAGAGAAGAAGGAAGATATACGAACGCCGATGATTGCGGTTGCTTCCACCTCATCACGAGGAGGATTGACAGTTTCATCATCGGCGTCATCCTTCGATCGTGCTTCGCTCGTCTCGCATCACGCTGCTGCTCATAAACATCAACTCCGTCGAGGAAGAACGCAAAGATTAAACGTCGTCGTTCACGAGCAACACGACAAAAGCGACAACGCTGGACAACAGTCACCTTCCTCGTCGTCGTCAAATCTAGGGTCGTCTAAGGACGACCGCGGCGAGGATGATATCAGCACACGTTTTCGCGAATCGAAGATGAAATCGAAATCGTCAATGTCCGACGAAGACAGAGAAGAGGCTTTGGAACAAATGCGCGAATTGTTTATCCAACATCCAAAGGAAGGGAAAGTAGTGAACGAACTCGTCAAACAATTGAGAAACTACTCGCGACGCGACATAAATAAGAATAATAACGCAATAAAAGAAGCGCTGAAGGCACTGGAAGTACACAACGAGAGCGTCGAGGAGAAGAACTTGAGTTCAGGGACGTTGACGACGTGGGCAGTTTTACTCGAAAGCGAGAGAAACTATAAACTCGCTCGCGAAAAATTCGCTCTCGCGTGCGCGGTAGACTCGAAGAATTTCGCCGCTCCGCACGCATGGGGTATGATGGAACAGAAGAGAGGTAATTACGACAAGGCGAGGAAGTTGCTGATGAAATCTTTGGAAATAACGCCGAGGTCTACAACGTATAACGCGTTGGCAAATTTAGAAAATCGAGTCGGAGATAGAAAACAGGCGAGGAAGTATTACGAGAAATCCATCGAGAAGCAATCCGGGCGAAACGCCAATGCTTCAAGTTCAGGATACACGCAATTTGCGATGTTTGAAACTTCGTGTGGAAACTTTGACAAAGCGGAGGAACTGTTCGAGCGAGGATGGGCTCTTCTCGAATCGTCGAAATCTTCATCGTTCTCGTCTGAATCGGTACATTTATTGACGAATTGGGCAGACTTATTGAGTAAGCGCATGTTGACGCTGCAAAATCAAACTAATTCCGAGGTTAAGGATGTCGTGAATGGTA
>Ga0181553_10003364_pt1 | contig 13859 bp, 21 predicted proteins | sample 011ome_17_FD_133753 | JGI IMG/M metagenome (GOLD analysis project Ga0181553, IMG submission 133753) | Coastal salt marsh microbial communities from the Groves Creek Marsh, Skidaway Island, Georgia - 011502XT metaG (megahit assembly) | ecosystem: Environmental > Aquatic > Marine > Intertidal...
GAACCAGAGGTAGCACCCAAGCAAAAACCTAGCAATGTGGTGGCTCCCGCAACGCGGAGCACAGCGCCTAAGAAAATTAGGCTCACGCCGTCACAAATAGCTATTGCGAAAAAACTTGGGGTTCCGTTGGAAACTTACGCCAAACAGGCTGCTGAATTAGCGAGGAAACAAAATGTCTAAACAGAGACAAAATAGGGAATTCGAGACTAGAGAAAAAACTATCCGTAAGCAGGCGTGGAAAAGGCCAACAGTGTTGCCTGATCCTACTCCGCAAGATGGGTATACGTTTCACTGGGTTCGTGTGAGCACTATGGGTCAACCTGATTCGACTAATGTTTCTTCTAAATTACGTGAAGGCTGGGAGCCTGTACGTGCAGAGGATCATCCCGAAATCTTTAGCGATGCCGTTGCTGACGCACGGTTCAAAGATAACGTCATCGTAGGTGGTCTAATGTTATGTAAAGCTCCCGACGAGCTTGTCCAAGAGCGAACTGAGTATTACGACCAATTAACGGAATCTCAGATGAACTCCGTGGACAATAACCTCATGCGCGAGAATGATCCTCGTATGCCTATATTTAATGATAGGAAATCGAAGGTTACTTTCGGCAGAGGGAACTAACTTTATTTTAGGAGTGTTTTATCATGGCTTATCCAACAGTCAGTGCACCCTACGGTTTTCACCCAATTAACCGTGTAGACGGTACGCCTTATGCAGGACAGACTCGCCTTATTCCTATTGCGAGCACCTACAATACGGCTATTTTCTACGGTGATCTGGTCAAAATCGTAGCGGCAGGCACAATCGAGAAGTTTACTGGCACTACTACTGGCTCCCCTTCGGGCGTCTTTGTAGGTGTCCAGTACGTTAATGCTGAAAGCCAGTTTACACCGGCTCAGTATTACCCCGGCACTAGCGTTACTGAAGCTTATGCTATCGTAGTTGACGACCCATTGGCGGCGTTTAAAGTCGCTGTAACTGCTGCTAACAGTTCTATGTCTTCGGCGGCTCGCGCTGCTGTAGGCTCAAACATGTCTGTTTTAGCAGGTACGGGTGACACGGCTACTGGAAACTCTGGTGCGTCAGTGCTGGCAGGTTCCGAAGCTACAACCGCAGGTCTAGTTGTGCGCGTTATTGACACAATAGACGAAACTAAAACCGCTGCTGATACTTTTGTGGAGCTGGTCGTTAAGATCAACCTGCATCAGTACAACAACACAACTGGCGTATAAGGAGGCTGACTAATGGCTATTTCAAGAGCGCAACTCCTTAAGGAGCTACTACCGGGTCTAAACGCCCTATTTGGCCTCGAATACGCTAAGTATGGTGATGAGGCTGCTGAAATCTTCGAGACTGAATCTTCGGAACGGTCTTTCGAGGAAGAAACCAAGTTGTCCGGTTTCAGTGCTGCACCTGTTAAAGGTGAGGGTTCTGCAATCTCTTATGACAACGCGCAAGAAGCTTGGACTGCTCGTTACACACACGAGACAGTCGCTATGGGCTTTTCGCTGACTGAGGAAGCAATCGAAGATAATCTCTACGATTCTCTCTCTTCTCGCTATACAAAGGCACTTGCCCGCGCTATGGCGTACACCAAGCAAACCAAAGGCGCTGCTATTCTTAACAACGCTTTTGCTGCCGGTACTACATATGGTGATGGACAGACTCTCTGTTCTACTGCTCACCCTCTAGTATCTGGTGGTACTAACTCAAACCGTCCTGCTGTTGCGGCTGACCTTAACGAAGCTTCTCTTGAAGCGGCTGTTATCCAGATCGCTGGTTGGACTGATGAGCGTGGTCTGCTTATCGCAGCTAAGCCTTCTAAGCTGGTTATCCCACCTGCGTTGCAATTCGTTGCTACTCGCTTGTTGGATTCCGAGCTTCGTCCGGGCACAGCGGATAACGACATCAATGCCATGAACAACAATGGTACAGTTCCGGGTGGTTACACAGTTAACAACTACCTGACTGATACCAATGCTTGGTTCTTGATGACTGACATCCCGAATGGCCTGAAGCACTTTGTCCGTTCTCCAATGCAAACCAGCATGGATGCAGACTTTGACACAGGCAACAGCCGATATAAGGCTCGTGAGCGATACAGCTTCGGCGTATCTGACCCACTGGGCATCTTCGGTTCACCCGGCGCTTAATAAGCAAAAGGTAGATGTGGGTAGATTGGGGGCTTCGGCCCCCTTTCTTTTATTTGTACAAAACTAGTTTACGTGATATATACTAGAGCATACCGAGGTCATTCGGTGTATCTGACAGTCTCGGCTGACGACATGCAGACAGATACGCCCCACAAACTAACTCGCATGTGAGGAATTAAAATGGGTACCACTACCTTTTCTGGCCCCGTCAAAGCGGGCACTATTTCAAATACTACCGGAACAACTCTCGGTGAAGACGTAAAGAATACGGGCCAAGTTGTTATGGCTCAGACTTTTACAACCGGCAGTCTTGCTGGCGGAGCTTCCGCTGCAAATGAGACTACTGTAGTTATTCCTGCTAACTCTCAAATTGTTGATATCGTAATAGATTGTCCCACCGCTATGGGCAACGCTACGGCAGTATTTAGCATTGGTGATACTGTTGGTGGCAACGCTACGTTTATCAATGCCTTTAACATTACAGTTGCTTCCGGCGCAGGTCGAAAGTACCCCACCACTCAAGCTGGTGGCGCTCTTGCTTGGGCAGATACTGGCACTGCGGATAAGAAGCTGACTTGGACTACCACCGGAGCTACTAATGCCGGGGAAATTAGAGCGACTGTTCTGTATCAACAAAACATTAATCTCGCCTAAATTAGGTTATTAACCTTTAAACTAGGAGATTTAAATGGCTGATACAGTAACGACTCAAATAATCCAAGACGGGGCACGTCAAGCGATCATTAAAGTCAACACTGCTGTGGGTAACACCGATGTAGTAACGTCTACGATGGTGGATGTGTCTACGTTGAGTGCAGACCCTGTTAGCAGGAGAGCCTGTACTGGCGTGACTTTGCTGGGACTTACTTACCTTGGTGTGGGTGTTGGGGTCAAACTAGAATGGGATGCTACGACTAACGTCCTTCTATTTGACTTCCCGGTTAATTGGACAGAGCAGTATGACTTCTCTGACTACGGGATACCCAACAACTCTGGTTCTGGTAAAACAGGAGACATAGTAGCGACTACTGTATCTCCTAGTGCTGGTGATACTTACTCTTTTATATTTACTGTGCAAAAGCTCTATGGCTAAGAAAAAGGGAACTATGAAAGGCCACACCATTAAAGGTGGTCATAAGCGTCCAACTAAGTCTGGCGCAGGTATGACCAAGAAGGGTGTGGCTAAGTATCGTAGAGACAACCCCGGCTCTAAGCTAAAGACAGCCGTTACTGGTAAAGTAAAGAAGGGCAGTAAGGCCGCAAAGCGCCGTAAGTCTTTTTGTGCGCGCTCTGCTGGGCAGATGAAGAAGTTTCCCAAAGCAGCTAAAGACCCTAATTCTAGGCTGCGGCAAGCTAGAAAACGGTGGAAGTGTTAAATGAAAGAAGTGCCTGAAGCTAAGAAAAGTTCCTTGGGCAAATTGCCTGAACCTGTACGCAACAAAATGGGGTACATGGCCGAAGGCGGTAACGTCAAAGGTATGAAGAAGTGCCCCCGTGACGGTATAGCACAACGTGGAAGAACACGAGCATGATGAAGTGTAGAGGTATGGGTAAAATGAAACCCGTAGCCTTGAAGAAAGGCGGGTCGGTTAAAGATGCGTGCTACAACAAAGTGAAGTCGCGCTACAAAGTCTTTCCATCCGCTTATGCTTCGGGTGCCATAGCTAAGTGCCGTAAGGTCGGTGCTAAGAACTGGGGAAACAGTGGCCGTTCGTAAGACAGAAAAAGGCGCAGCGTTAAAACGCTGGTTTAAGGAGGATTGGAAAGATGTCCGTACTGGTAAAGCGTGCGGGCGGAAGAAGGGCGAAAAGCGTGGTACACCTTACTGTAGGCCCAGTAAAAAGGTTTCTAGTAAGACCCCTAAGACCTCTGGAGAAATGACCGCAGCAGAGAAAAAGAAGCGGATAGCCCAGAAAAAACGGTTGGGGCAACCGGCAGGTAAGCCTAGAAGAGTAGAGTCTTTACGAAAGAAGAAAAAGAAAGTTGCTAAGAAAAAGAAATGATTACTTGGACTGAACGTAACGACATAGTTGAAGAAATAAAAGAGTGGTCAAAGCATACTTTAGAGGTTAGCAACCCAGAATTTAACGATTTACCCCCGTGCCCATATGCAAAAGCAGCGTGGCAGGAGAGTAAAGTAGACATAGTTTTTAAGTTTGAGGCTGAAGATTACAAAAGACTGTACATGGCGCTCCACAACTGGGACGACAGAAAAGACTTAGTAATCATAGCGGATACGGAGTTCATAGAAGATCAAGACGAGTTTCATCAGTTTGTAGATAGCATAAACGAAGCCATCGCAAACAACGTGTTTAGAGACAAAGACATGTGGGTTATGGGTTTTCACCCAGAGGATGAAGCTAACGAGTTGTTCGACGAGGGGGAGTTTGAACCCCAAGCAGATACTGAATACGCACTATTGTTTGTGCAGCGGCTATCCAAGTTAGAGAAAGCCGCAGAGAAGTTAAGACCTCTTGGTTATTACGATAAGTATTTTCAAGAGTATGATGTAGCTGACATGTACGAACTTCGTACAAACTTTTACAGGAGACTGAAAGATGGCAGGTGCTAAGAAGAAAGGCCCAAAAGGTATGCGCGGTATGCGCGGTGGCGGCATGGCTAAGAAGAAAGGCCCAATGGGCTTTAAAAAAGGCGGCAAAGCCAAAAAGAAAGCAGGCATGAGACGTAAGAAGTAATTTATGGCTACCTCGGGAACTGCCACATTTAATATGGACTTCACGGAGATCGCTGAAGAAGCGTGGGAACGTGCTGGCCGTGAGATGCGTTCGGGATATGACCTGCGTACTGCACGTAGGTCTATGAACCTGCTTACTATTGAGTGGCAGAACCGTGGCATCAACATGTGGACTATCGATGAAGGCACTGTCAACCTTGTGGAAGGAACGGCGACGTACGCTCTACCGGCAGACACCATTGATTTGCTTGAGCACGTTGTACGTACTGGTAGCGGTAATGTTACTACTCAGTCTGATCTCAACATTACGCGCATAAGTGTATCTACTTACTCTAGTATCCCTAACAAACTTTCTCAGGGACGCCCTATACAACTGTATATAGACAGAGGCCAAGCAAACCCCTCAGTCACTGTATGGCCCGTCCCAGATCAGGGTACTGCGCTTGCCCCTTACTATATTTTAAAGTATTACCGTATGCGCCGTATTGAGGACTCGGGAACGGGTGTGAACACCGCCGATGTCAACTTTAGATTTTTGCCCTGCCTAGTTGCAGGGCTTGCGTATTATATAGCGCAAAAAGACCCAGAACTGATGCCTAGAATACCTATGATACAAGCAGAGTATGAAAGGCAATTTGAGCTAGCGGCAGGAGAAGACAGAGAAAAAGCTTCTATTAGTTTAGTACCTCGTAGCTATGGCGTGAGGTAGACATGAGTCAGAGATTTGCCTCGGCTCAGAACGCAATAGCGATATGCGATATTTGCGGGTTTCAGTACAAACTTAGAGAGCTTAGACAACTAATTGTAAAGGGGAACAAGACAAACTTAAAAGCTTGTCCCGAATGTTGGAACCCAGACCAGCCACAAAACAGGCTGGGAGAGTTTCCAGTAGATGATCCACAGGCAGTGCGCGATCCTAGATCAGACGCTGCGGAGCTTGCAGCTAGTAGAGCGCACATACAGCCTATAAACCCCTCGTTAGTTCTAGGGTCAGGGCAGATAGGCCAAGTTGTAATAGTAGGAGCCGGAGAAGATGTCACGCAGCCCAGTGGGAGCGTAAGTGCAACAGGAGGAATAGGGACAGTATCGCCATATTCTGCCCTTACAGTGACTGTAGCTAATCCGGGCGCAGGAAACAGATACTATGTTGAAGGAGCGTTACAAGCTACGATGAATTTGAGCGAAGGTAGCACTTACAGAATAGACCAGAGCGATAACTCAAACAGCGGCCACCCTTTGAGATTTTCTACCACATCTGATGGCACGTGGGGTGGGGGAAGCGAATATACAACAGGAGTGACTTACGTAGGATCACCCGGAAGTGCTGGAGCGTATACACAGATAGTCGTAGCTGTTGGCGCTCCTACTTTATATTACTATTGTTCAAACCACTCAGGTATGGGTGGGCAAGCAAATACACCGTAAGGGGTTTGAAAATGAAAAGATCAAACAAAAAGGCGCCCAGTGTTATTGAACACCCCAACGAGCCTGTGGCTTACAAGGTGGACACTGTTAATCAACCGCCTAAAGACATGAAAACTAGTGGCGTTAAAATTCGCGGTACTGGTGCTGCTACTAAAGGCACAATGGCACGGGGGCCAATGGCGTAGTGAATTACACTGAGCTAAAAGCAAATGTAGAAGATATCTGTGAGCAGACATTTACGGCAGATCAACACGCCATGTTTGCAGAGCAAGCCGAGCAGAAGATATACAGCACGGTGCAGATTCCTGCGTTGCGTAAAAATCAAACAGGTACTTTAACTACTGGGAATAAGTATCTGACGATGCCTAGCGGTATGTTGTACGTGTTTTCTCTAGCAATTATTAGTGGGAACAACTACACCTACTTGTTGGACAAAGACTCTAACTTTATCCGTGAGGCTTATCCTAACCCTGCAACAACAGGTACACCCCAGCATTACGCTATATTTGACGAAACAAGTTTTATTATAGGGCCAACACCAGATGCTAATTACGCTGCCGAAATACATTTTGGGTACTACCCACAGTCGATTGTGACTGCTGGCACTACTTGGCTAGGCACTAATTTTGATTCAGCGTTGTTAAATGGCACGTTGCTTGAAGCGATACGCTTTCAGAAGGGTGAGCCTGATATGATTGCTTTGTACCAGCAGATGTATGTCGATGCTATGGCGTTATTAAAGAACTTAGGTGAGGGCAAGCTCCGCGAGGACACTTACCGTTCTGGGCAGGTTAGGAGAGAAGTCGCTTGATTAGTGCAGATGGTCTGGTTGAAGTAGGCACTGTTACAGTATCTGCTGTTTCAAACCGGGGCTTTACTCCCGAAGAGTTGGCTGAACAGGCGCTAGACAAGATTATTTATGTAGGAGGCAACTGCCATCCGGCCATACAGGAGCAGGCAGAGGCTTTCAAAAATCAAATTCGTGGTGTGTTAGTGGAAAGCATGAAACAAGCTATACGATCTGATCGCACTACTTTGGCAAATAGATTCCGTGATGTTGGGCATTCGGAACTTGTAAAATTATTGGAGATTTAACATGGCTATTACCGTCACTACAGCGATGCCAACCAGCTTTAAAGTTGAGCTGCTTAAGGGTTTACACGACCTGCAAAATGGCGCTGACACGCTGAAGATTGCACTATTAAAGGCAACTGCTTCAGGCAGTGGAACCTATGGTGCTGCAAGCACTAATTACTCTGACATTACGGGCAACAGTGACGAGACGAGCGGCACAGGTTACAGCGCAGGTGGCAACACTCTGACCAACGTAACTCCTGTGGCTAGTGGCACTACTGCTGTCTGCGATTTTGCTGACACTACTTGGTCAAGTGCGTCTTTCACTACAAGTGGCGCGATGATCTATAACACTAACAACTCTAATTCTGCTTGTGCGGTATTAAGTTTTGGTGGCGATCAAACTGTTAGCACTGGCGATTTCCAAATCCAGTTTCCCGCTGCTGGCGCCTCTACTGCGATTATTCGCATAGCCTAGTAGGACAGCCTCATGTATTCAGGGCCAACAAGCGGCTTTGGTGAGCGAGGCTGGGGCAGTAACGGCTGGGGTGGTATAGGTACCATCCTAGACCTCGGGGCGACTTGGGGAAATGGTGCTTGGGGCGAAGGTGCTTGGGGTGCGAATGTCAATGTCTCCGTTTCTGCCACTGGAGCAGTAGGGACAGTAACATTTGCCATATCGGATAGTGTTGTTCCGGTAGGCGTGGCGGGCACGGGTGCAATAGGCACCGCAGTTATCGTATTAGGCGATAACGTAGCTCCCACAGGAGTGGAAGGCACCGGAGCTGTAGGTACTGTAGTAACTAACTACAGCAGCGTCCAAATACCCACAGGGGTACAGGGCGTAGGAGAAATGGGAGGCTTCATCGTTGCTGTAGACGATGTGGTGATCCCGGTAGGTGTCGAGGGTACCGGCGCGGTTGGTACTGTAAATGTTTTCATTGCCGACATTATTATACCAGATGGCGTAAGTGCCACAGGTGCTGTAGGGAATGTAACAACCCAAGTAGCTCTTAATGTTACTGGGGTCAGTGGAACCGGAGCTATAGGTACTGCAACAGATGCAGTAGTGCCTGCAATCACAGGCGTATCCGGCACAGGTGCAATAGGCACAGCAACACCAGCCTACGATAGAAATGTTACTCCAACAGGCGTATCAGGCACAGGACAGATAGGTGCAGATGGCGCTACTGTAGTTCCAGCAGTAACAGGTGTAGCAGGGACCGGTGCAATAGGCACCGTAGCGATTTCGGTAGACGAGACAATTATTCCTACGGGAGTAGCTGGAACCGGTGCAGTTGGGGATGTAAACTTTTTTATATGGACTACAATAGACGACAGTCAAACACCTAACTGGACAAACGTAACAGACACACAGACGCCCGGATGGGTGGATATAGATAAAGCCGCCTAGGAGCTGACGAATGGCTACTTATGTAAACAATTTAAGACTCAAAGAAATTACCACAGGTGATGAAGACGGCACTTGGGGCACAAGCACGAACACTAATTTAGAGCTTATCGGGGAATCGCTAGGGTATGCTACCCAAGCTGCGTTTAGTTCAGACGCTGACGCTACTACGACGGTGGCTGATGGAGCGACTGATCCAGCTCGTGCGCTGTATTTAAAGGTCACTTCTGGTGCATCTCTTACAGCAACCAGAACCTTGACTATCGGGCCAAACACCGTTTCTCGGGTGATGTGGATAGAGAACGCTACTAGCGGAAGTCAGTCCATAAATATCTCACAAGGCTCTGGCGCTAACGTCACTATACCCACAGGCGCAGCCAAGATTGTATATCTGGATGGCGCGGGTTCCGGGGCTGCTGTAGTAGATGCCTTGGGTCAAGTTGATGTGGGCGATGGCACCGTTACCAGCGTAGGTGGTACAGGGTCAGTAAATGGCATAACACTTACCGGCACGGTCACCAGCTCAGGTAACCTGACTCTCGGCGGTACACTGGCTAACGTAGACCTGACCTCTCAGGTTACCGGCACACTCCCTACAGGCAACGGTGGTACAGGCTCTACAGCGACCACTTACTGTAGTCTGACTGCAAACGTATCCGGTGTGCTACCTTTTGCTAACGGCGGCTCTGGCGCGATAGTCCCACTTCTGAAGAGCGGCAACTATACAGCGAGTAACAGAGACTATGTTGTGGTTACAGCCGGTAGTATAACGATTACGCTGCCTTCATCCCCTAGTGCGGGGGACGCGGTGGTAATTAAGGATGGCACAGGCGCCGCAGAGACTACGAACTTTACGGTAGCTAGGAACGGTTCAAACATTGCCTCAAGCGCAACCGATCTGACGTTCGATAAGAACTTCGCTGAGATCGTGATGACCTATATCAACGGCACAATCGGCTGGAGCGTCTAATGAGTAATCTTTCTGATCTGCTGCCCAGCGGTGGTGGGCAGAACATTGTCGATTTCACGGCCAGTGGCACGGTAGCTTCTGGCAAGCCTGTTGCTTTGAACTCTAATGGCACTGTCAGTGAGATTAGTGCGACAGCGATACCTGAGACATTGGGCAGTGCGGCTGCTTTGAGTAGCCCAAGCAATTTAGACACGGTTCTCACATCTGCTTACGACTCTGCAAACAATGCGATAGTAGTTCCTTTTAGAGACCCTAGTGATTCATATAAAGGGAAAGCGGTCGTATTTACTCAGAGCGGAACTACTACTTCTGTTGGTTCACCAGTAACATTTACTACTAATAGAGTCTACCTTGCGTTTGGCGTTGTGTATGACGCAACTGCTGGAAAAATAGTAATCATGTACAGTGATATAGACAATAGTAGTTATGTCTATTGTGTCGTTGGAACCGTAAGCGGCTCTTCTATATCTTTTGGTACGCCGGTAGCGGCATATTCCTCTGGGGTAGCTTGGGGTGACCAGACAGGCGACGATAATGTCGGCGCTGTTTTTGATTCAGCAAACGATAAAGTTGTATTCACTTTCCGCGACAATAATGACAGACCTCGTAGCATCGTCGGTACTGTTTCCGGTACATCCATATCCTTTGGCACTTCAAATGAAGTATACAGCGCAAACAGCGGAATGATTGCGTCTGTTTATGATGTAAGTGCTGGTAAAGTAATAATTGCTTTTGATAGCAATAACAATTCTAAGGGATATTTATTTACCGGAACGGTGTCTGGGACCAGTATAAGTCACGCTAGTCAGACCGAATTCAGTAGCACCGCAGCAGATAGTATAGGTCTGTGCTATGTAGCTGATGAAAATCTCTCTGTTTTAGTTTTCAGGGACGTATCTGCCGCTTCTGTTGGGGTCGCAAAAACAGTTTCATTTTCCGGTTCTTCATTTAGTCAAGGCGCGGAAGTCAATTACGGAGGTTCCGGTGCTAAAGAATGGAATAGAGTTGCCTACGATACTAGTGCAGGGAAAGTCGTTGTCGCCTTTAGAGATGCTGGCGATAGCAATTATGGTAACTATGCTGTCGGCACAATATCAGGAACAGATTTAACTTTTGGCACTAAAACAAGATTCAATGCCGCAAGCACAAACAGAATAACATTGTCTTATAACTCAACAGAAAAAGTTACATTCATTGGCTATAACGATGTTGGCAATTCTTCAAGAATAACTGGGTCTGCTTTACAAAATTCAGCAAGCAACATATCTGACTTCATCGGCCTAGCAGATGCCGCCATCTCAGATACCGCAACAGGCAAGATCAACGTCAAGGGCAGTATCAACAGCAAGCAATCTTCGCTGACCATAGGCTCTGACTACTACGTCCAAAGCGATGGCAGTGTGTCTACTACCAGCACAAGCCCAGCGGTCAAGATAGGCCAAGCTGTCACTGCCACAACAATTAACATGATGGATTTGACATGACAAATCTAAGCGATCTTTTACCAGCGGGTGCGGCCAGTAAGCAGCTAAGTTTTACTGCGAGCGGGACTATCGTTAACGGACAGACTGTGGCGTTGCAGAGTGACGGTACTGTGACGGCTATTGCTGCTTCTGGGGGCGACCCATCAGTAGGCTCTTCTGCGGTGTTTGAAAGTGCTGGTGTTAATTTCATAGCTTCAGCTTTTGATAGCAATTCTAATAAAGTCGTGATTGCATACCAAGATGACGGTAATTCTAGCTACGGAACTGCGGTAGTCGGCACAGTAAGCGGAACAAGTATTACATTTGGCGCTCCTGTCATTTTTGAAAGTGCCAATTCAAGAGATATCGGTGTTTGTTTTGATAGCAGTAACAACAAAATAGTTATTTCTTATATGGATATAGGAAATAATTTTTACGGAACGGCTATTGTCGGAACGGTAAGCGGAACGTCTATAAGTTTTGGAAGTGCGGTTGTTTTTAACAGCGGAACGATTACGTTTGGGTGTCAGTGCGTTTTTGATAGCAACTCAAACAAAGTTGTAATTGCCTACCAAGATGATGACGATGGCGATCAAGGCACAGCCATTGTCGGCACAGTGAGTGGAACATCTATTAGTTTTGGGTCAGAAACTCATTTTGAAACAGGACAATTGTTCGCTGACTATCCTTTATCTATAACTTTTGACAGCAACTCTAACAAAGTAGTTATTGCATATTTCCTTACTTCTGGAGGCAAGGCAGTTGTTGGTACGGTGAGCGGAACGAGCATATCTTTTGGGTCAGCCGTATCTTTTAACAGTGGCTCTTACACAAGCAGCTTTGCACAGCAAGCCATTACGTTTGACTCAAATTCAAATAAAGTCGTCATCGCTTTTAGAGATCAAGGTAATAGTTACAACGGAACAGCAGTGGTCGGAACTGTAAGTGGCACATCTATATCTTTTGGGTCTGATGTTGTTTTTAACACAGGGTCATCTAAAAACTTCTCAGCCGCATTTGATTCTAGCGTAAATAAAGTAATCATAGCCTATGAAGATAAGGACAATAATGATTACGGAGAGGTTGTTATCGGAACTGTAAGCGGTACTTCTATATCGTTTACTTCACCGATAAATTTCAATGCAGCCGACACTAACTACACCTCTACTGTTTTTGACAGCAACGCTAACAAAATAGTTATTTCATACAAAAATGCCGGTAACTCTGGCTACGGAACAGGTGTTGTGTTTACTACGTCTGGCTCGAATGTGAGCAGCTTTCTCGGCATAGCAGACGCAGCCATATCCAACGCAGCAAGCGGCAAGATCACGATGAAGGGCGGGATTGCAGCTAATGGTCTGAGTGGACTTACCCCTAACGCTATTTACTACGTCCAAGATGATGGCACACTAAACACGGCAACTTCTGCTGTTAATTACGATATTGCCAACGGCTCTTATACGCAAGCATTCAGTGTTGCATCGCAAGAAACCTATCCATCAGGCATAGCTTTCAATGCTGATGGGACTAAAATGTTCATATCGGGAAAAACAGGTGACGATATTAACGAGTATACTCTAAGCACTGCTTATGACGTATCAACCGCATCATTTGTAGATAGCTTCGATGTATCCGCCCAACAAGCAGCCGTAATGGGTGTAGCATTTAATACTGATGGTACTAAGATGTTTATTGTTGGTGAGACAGAGGACACTGTTGCCCAGTATGCATTATCCACGGGTTTCGATGTTTCGTCTGCGTCTTTCACTCAAACATTCTCCATAGCCTCACAAGAAACAGAAGCCCAGAGTGTAACCTTTAATACTGATGGTACTAAAATGTTTATTGTCGGTGATACCGGAAATGATATTAATGAGTACACCCTAAGCACGGGTTTTGACGTATCAACTGCATCATTCGTGGATAGCTTTAGTCTGGCTTCTCAAACTACTCAGCCTAAAGAAGGGGTCTTTAACACAGACGGGACGGAACTATACGTTCTTGCTCGGGACAACCAGAAAGTTTACAAATATACCTTGTCTACTGGTTTTGACGTATCAACTGCATCGTATGCCAGCGTAGAGTTTTCCGTTAGTTCTCAAGAAACCAGCCCTCAAGGATTAGCCTTTAGCGCGGATGGCAGCAAGATGTATGTTTGTGGTGATACTGGGGACGATGTTAATCAGTACGCAACTACTTCCACCGCCACAAACTCAACTACCGTAGAAGCTGGCAAAGCCCTGTCATCTACTAGCATCAATCTGGATTACAGCACATGAGCAATCTAAGCGATTTACTGCCAGCAGGTGGCGGCGCAAAAGTCATAACGGCCACGGCCAGTGGTAATCTGGCTACTGGTCAAACTGTAATCTTGCAGAGTGATGGGACTGTTAAAGCAGTTGAAGCTACCGCTGCTGGTTTTGGGTCAGCGGCTATTTTTGAGGCAGCCAACACTACATACTCTGTTGTAGTTTACGATTCATATAACGATAAGATAGTTGTATTTTACTCAGACGCCGGTGACTCCAACAAAGGAAAAGCTGCTGTGGGAACCGTTACAGGGAACTCAATTAGCTGGGGTACGGCTGTTCAATTCAGCACTGGAAACGATGTGAGTTATATTGGTGGCACATACGATCCAGACACATATAAAGTAATAGTGGTCTA
>Ga0181553_10003369_pt1 | contig 13846 bp, 9 predicted proteins | sample 011ome_17_FD_133753 | JGI IMG/M metagenome (GOLD analysis project Ga0181553, IMG submission 133753) | Coastal salt marsh microbial communities from the Groves Creek Marsh, Skidaway Island, Georgia - 011502XT metaG (megahit assembly) | ecosystem: Environmental > Aquatic > Marine > Intertidal zone...
CAATCTAATATCCTCGATGACCAGAGGCTGACTAAATGCATGGCAGACAGCTGCTTTCATGGAATGTTTCGCTCCCGTTTTGCTACATTGCGATTGGAATACAGTATCTGTCAGGGATAGTCACTGCGCATCGACCTGAGAATCTGATGCCTTCAGAAGGATATTGAGGGTCTCCTCTTGAAATTCGATGACGTCACCGGAGAGTATTTTCTTACTCTTTTGAGTTTCAACCTTACCATTCAGCCGAACCTGGCCGTCGCTAATGACCAGTTTGGCCTCTCCACCGGTCCCCACCAGGCCCTCAAACTTGAGAATTTTGAACAGTTCAATGGGCTGTCGATTGATTTCTACTATGCGTGATGCTGGGATGATGGTGACTCCAAAAGATGTAACGGGCGAGAGAGAAGTAAAGCTAATGGCATGATTTTTATTGACTCGGCCAGAGCCAGGCAGCGCCTCGTACGCCACTCGAGTCGCCGTGCCGAGCTTGCAAAAGACGGGTATTGATATGATCCGAAAACACATAGCGCGGCAGGTAGCCTGGTACCACGTCATAAAGCGCCTGAATATTTGACATGCCGCCACCTAAGACAATGACCGCAGGGTCGAGAATATTAATGATTGTCGATAAGCCCAGCGCCAGGAGATTGCAATACTGGTGGAACAGTGCAGTAGCCGGTGGGTCACCCCGCGTAATGAGACCAGCGATATCGATGGAGCCAAGCTGAGTCCCTGTAAGCGCGAGATAACTACGTTCAAAGGCAGGTCCCGAGAGCCAAGTTTCGACACAGTCAGAACGGCCGCAATAACAGGCTCGTTGTTGATCAATGACGGGCAGATCGTTCTCTGGCATCGGCTGATAAGCCGACAACGGCAAAGGGTTATGGCCCCACTCGCCGCTGATGGCATTGATGCCTTGCAGCAGTCGTCCGTCGTAGACCAGGCCACCGCCGACGCCGGTTCCGAGGATGACCCCAAAGACTGAGTGAGCCCCCGCGCCGGCGCCATCGCTGGCTTCAGACAATGCAAAACAGTCAGCGTCATTAGCGATTCTTACCCTACGCTGGATAAGCGCCTCAAGGTCCTCCCGCAGAGGTTGGTGGTTCAAACAGGTGCTGTTGCAATTTTTTAACAGGCCGGTTTCAAACGAGACGGCGCCCGGCGTGCCTATGCCAACAGGCGTGGTTGCATCAAGGGCGTGTTTTTTCTGCAGTCCATCAATGAGGCCGGCGATACTCGCCAGTGTCGCCTGATAGTCGCTCTTGGGGGTTGCGATTCGTGCACGGTCAAGAATCAGACCTGTATCAGTCAGGACGATGGCTTCGATTTTGGTACCACCGAGGTCGATGCCTATTCTCGGCGATTTGCTGGGTTGCTCGCTCATCATCGCATGTTATCACAGCACCAATTAAAGGCGGCACTGTCTCGATTGCAGCGATGGCTGTAAACGGCTATTCGCCGTAGGCCGCGCGCCTATAACGAAGCATCTTGCCGCTACCGATACCCGTATGTTGACCTTTATGGAACGCAATCTGGCCATTAACGATGACCGTGTTGATGCCGATGGGTTCTTGCTTAGGGTCATCGTAGGTCGCTTTATCGATCACGATGTCAGGATCAAACAGCACCAGGTCAGCCCAATACCCCGTTTCAATCTTTCCCCGTTCTACCAGGCCGAAAGTTTGTGCGGCTAAAGAGGTCATTCGACGTACTGCCTCAGGTAGAGTCAAGATAGCATCTTCTCTCACATATTTACCTAACACGCGGGGGAAGGTGCCAAACAGGCGAGGATGGGGTCGGCCATTCAGGTCTGGAATACCGTCAGAACCCACCATCATGTCAGCATGACGTAGATTAGTGGCGATATCTTTTTCATCAATAATAAAATGAATACAAATGGTGCGATCGCCTTTTGGGGCGGTAAGAATCGAGCGAACCAGGTCGGTGATATCGACAGCCTGGTCCCGCGCAATATCGATCAGCATGCGTCCTTCATAGTCTCTGAAGGCAGGGCAGCTAGCGATCCGAATTACTTCGGCAAAGTCCCGGCTGATATTAGCCAAGTTGAAGTATTCAATCATTCGGCCGCTGCCTGCTGTATACGGGTAGACGTCGAGTGTGACACGTTGACCTCGACTCAGTGCTTCGTCGACTTTAGCCAGAGAGTCCTTAATTTTCCCCCAGTTCTGTTTCCCAGCAGACTTGTGATGAGAAATATGCAAATGCACATCACTCTCAAGACCAATTGTCAGGCTCTCGTCGATAGCCTCTAATAATCTGTCACCTTCGTTACGCATATGGGTGGTATAAAGTGCGTCAGTCGCTTTTGCAGCTTTCGCCAGGGCGATAATTTCTTCGGTTTGGCTCCACTTTCCGGGTGTGTAAATAAGTCCTGAGGAAAATCCGCAGGCGCCCTGCTCAATTGCCTGCTCAACCAATCCATACATGTGCTGCATTTCTTGTGGGGTTGGCGCCCGTTTTGCCATACCCATCGCGATAGCCCTAACCGTATTGTGACCTACTAACATCATGTTGTTGATCCCGGGTTGCTTGGCCATCACTGCTTTGAAATAGCCGTTCAAGTCACTAAACCCGGCGTCCAGGCCTGCTAATATGCCGCCACTCGCGCGTCCCGCGTCAATGTTTGGGTCTGCCGGAATAGCGCTGAAGCCGCAGTTTCCTGCGACAACAGTTGTAACGCCCTGAGCGAGCTTGAAAGCCATGCCTGGATGGCGAAAAAAAGCGCCATCGTCATGGGAGTGAGTGTCGATAAAACCAGGTGCAATGTGAGCACCTTGGCCGTCAATTTCAAGCTTTGCCCGGCCGGCAGAGCCTACAGTTTTAATTCGGCCGTCCTGTATTTCCAAGTCTGCAGCAAATGCCTCACCGCCTGTGCCGTCAAGTACCTTGACGTTTCTGATGCTGATATCTGTCATGCCGTCTTGTCCTTTATCGAAATAATTATCGAACGAGTTGTCGAAATTTCTATTGAACCGATTGTCGACTTATCGAGCGCCAAGACAAGCGGAATGAATCAATAATCCTTAAATGCCGTAGCGAGCAGGCGATATGCGCAACCATTCGCCAATTTTCTCACCGATCATAATGCAGGTCAGGTTAGTATTCGCCCTGGGCACAAACGGCATGATGGAGGCGTCGGCGACAACGAGATTGTCAATGCTATGACAACGGCCAAATTGGTCGACGATCGCGCCGGGATCTGCCTTGGGCCCCATTTTCACTGTGCCGCAGGGATGGTAGCCGCTGGCGGAAAATTTTCGAACCAGGGTGTTGAGACCTTCTGCGTCAGAGCCTCGAGCCGGATCGGGAAATACGACTGCCTCTATCATGTCAGCCAGCGGACCCGTCTTGGTGAATCTCAAAATATCCTGCAGGCAGGTGACCAGTCGGTCAGCGTCACGGCTGTCCTCGCAAAAATGATTATCGATAATGGGATGGACCTGTGGATCCGCCGATGCCAGACGCACCTCACCTCGGCCATATTGGTATTCGACGACGCCAGCAATCGCGAATCGCGGCGGATCCTGGCGACCACCGGCAAAACTTAATTGTTCGATCTGAAGGTCATTGCGTTTGTTTGAACCTGCACAGGTGTAACGCAAAATGGTTTGAATGATCGGGTCATCATGATCAATGCGGATGCCCGGCTTAACATTGGCGACGATAGATAGGGCCGGATGATCACTCAAATTCTGGCCGATCGCGGGAATATTTGCGATGACCGGAATACCCAGTTGGTTGAGTTGTGCAGATGAACCGAGACCGGAACGCATCAATATTGCTGGCGACATGATGGCGCCAGCGCTAAGGACAATCGTTTTAGCAAACAACTTCTCGGTCTCACCTGCGGCATTTTCAACCTCAACCCCTACACAGGTTTTATTCTTGATCAGCAGGCGACGAACGTGAGTCTTGGCGCGAATCGTCAAATTTGGTCTTAGCCTGGCTGGCGCAAGATAGGTCAAGGCGCTGGATACTCGCAGTCGACCGATCTTGTTCATCGGTTGGGGCCCAGCACCAGACCCGTCTGGATCGTTAGCATCGGGACAGTCGTTGTAGCCAAGTTGTTGAGCCGTCGCCAGAAAAGCCTGATGCTGGGGCAACAATTCGTCGTGCGGATACCGTCGAATGGAGATAGGCCCAGCATCGCCATGGTATGCCGCATCCCCGTAGTCGAGATCCCGCTCAAGCCGATTAAATGCAGGCAACACCTTATTCCAGGTCCATTCGCTGTTGCCAAGGTCAGCCCACTCGTCGTAGTCCTCGGGGATCCCTCTCAACGCTATCGTGGTATTAACCGAGCTCGAACCTCCGGTTACTCGACCTCGAGGAAAGGGCGAAGTGCGAGAAGCGGTCGGATTGTACTTGAGACCCCAGTCGTGGGCTGAATAGGAGTTATTGTGACTATTGATGATATCCCTGGGTGTACTACTGATATCGCTGTAGTCAGGGCCAGCTTCGACCAACAGGATGTTCAGATTTGGGTTTTCAGACGCTCTGGCGGCAATGGCTGAACCACTGCTGCCGGCGCCAATAATCAGAATGTCGTACATAGGATAGGTCACCGATAATTGATGCACTCTATTGTGCATGTAACCGGGTCCTTGACGCCAGACTTCAGTCGAGGGGCGCCGGCCAAGTTCGGATTGGATGAGAAGGTCAGTGGGATGATGCGCAAACAGATGATTGACAGCGAGTCGTCGAGACTTCTTTTTTAGCTTTCATAGAATACATTCCCGTCTGGGCTAGCAGACATTCGGTACTGTTGAGTTATACTCGGCGTTCAATTGGGGAGGAGACAAAGGCATGAACGGAGCCGAGAGTTTAGTAGCGACTTTGATTAACAACGGTGTTGAGGTCTGTTTTACCAATCCTGGGACCTCGGAAATGCACATGGTGGCTGCCATCGGCAAGACTGACGGCATGCGCTCAATCCTCGGTCTGTTCGAGGGTATTTGCACCGGTGCTGCAGATGGTTATGGGCGGATGGCAGGCAAACCCGCCTGTACCTTGTTGCACCTAGGTCCCGGATTGTCGAATGGCTCGGCGAATTTACACAATGCTAAGAAAGCTAACTCTCCAGTAGTGAACTTGATCGGCGATCATGCGACCTATCATAAGAAATACGATGCACCGCTGACGTCGGATATCATTGGACTGGCCCAACCGATTTCTCATTGGGTTCGAACGACTGAGACTGCGGCAGATTTGCCAAAGGACGCAGTCGATGCCGTTGTCGAGGCGACGACAGGGGCGGGCAGAATTTCGACGCTGATTGTGCCAGCAGATTGCGCCTGGAACGACTCAGTCGAGCCTCTAGCTCGGCAAACAGCGCCCGCGCCAGGCGTTGTTGATGAAGCCGCTATAGATCGATCGGTAGAGCTGTTAAAAAATGGTAAATCCAGCATGCTTTTGTTGGGGAACATGGCTTTGACCGAGTACAGTCTGGAGCTGGTCAACAAGATTTCTCAGGCAACCGGCGCTCGAGTGTTCTGTGATACCTTTTTTACCCGTATGCCACGAGGTGAGGGTCGCTGCCAGATAGAGCGTCTGGCTTATTTCGCAGAACAGGGCGTTGAACAGATCAAAGACGTTGAGCAGTTGATTATGGTGGGCACCAAGGCCCCAGTAGCCTTCTTTGCTTATCCAGGTAAAGCCAGCGAGTTTTATGCCCCTGATAGCGTCCTCCACACGCTGGCAGGGGTTGACCAAAACGCGGAGGATGCTCTTGAACGATTAGTGGCTGCAGTGGGTGCCGATGGGTTTCAGCCGATCAAAAATAAGCTGAACAAGTCGCCGAAGGGTGTGGATGAGTTAACCCCACGAACGGTGGCCATGAGTTTTGCACATTACTTGCCGACCCACGCCATTGTTGTGGATGAAGGCGCGACCGCTGGTGGCGGCTGTTATCCCAGCTCAGCTCAGTCAGAACCACACGATTGGTTAACGCTAACAGGCGGCTCGATAGGATTTGGTTTGCCCACCGCGATTGGCGCTGCCGTCGCTTGCCCCGACCGAAAAGTGGTCTGTGTCCAGGGAGACGGCGGTGCCATGTATACAATTCAGTCGTTATGGACCATGGCGCGAGAGAATCTGGATATTTGTGTCATTATCCTCGCAAATCGAAAATATCAGATATTACAGATTGATCTGGCCCGGGTCGGAGCTCAGTCGATGACAAAGAAGACCCTGGATATGCTGGATATTGGTAACCCTGACCTGGATTTTGTTCAGCTATCTCAAGGTATGGGTGTGAAGGCTTCTCGAGTCACGACTATTGACGATTTCAATGCAGTGTATGGTGCGGCCATGCGGACCTTCGGCCCGCAACTGATTGAGGTTGTTCTACCCTAGTGAAGGCGTGGCTAGACTTAGGTAGCTAAGCGGCGGGGGAGGGCTTTGGTCATATAAAAGTCGTCCATGTAGAAGCCAAGCCCAATGTGGTTAAAAGTTGATCGTGAAATGATGAAACCATTCCGGCGATAAGCTTTAATCGCACGGGTGTTGTGCTTGTTGACATTGAGCGCCAGGGTCGAGCAGCCCTGGTTCTCGCACAAGCTTTCCACGTGACTCAAAAGCATTGAACCGATTCCTTGTCCATGAAATGCTGACCGAAGATAGAGCTTGTGCAGCGCTGCGGCTCGGTCCGCTGTGGAAACAGCGTTAGGAACTGCGTTAGAAACTGCGTTAGAAACAGTTTTAGAAAAAGTAGTGCTGTAGGCGCTAAAACCAGCAGGTTGGTCGTCAATGTAGAGTAGATGGTAGCGAATTCCCTCAGTGACGTCCTGCGATAATCTGTCGATTGAATACCCCTGATCCAACATGTAACGCACCTGGCGGTGGCTGATAATGCCCGGGTAGTGTTCAAGCCAGATTTCGTGCGCTAACGCTTGAACTAGTATCAAGTGTGCGTCGCCATTAGCTGGTAGAATATGCAAGGAAAGTCTTCGCTCCAGGTTTGAGGTGGTAGATAAGGCTTTAGAGTGAGTGGCAGCCAGTGAGGGAGCTCGCGAGTGCCTAGGAAATGCTGACTAACAATGACTAAGAAAGCAGAAATAGTATCATGGATTTTATGAAATCGAGTGCCAGGGACAATGCGCTAAACGCCCTTGAAAACCAAGTCTATGACCTGGTGGTTATCGGCGGTGGTATCACCGGCGCTGGCATTCTTCGAGAGGCGGCTCTGCGTGGGCTTTCCGTCGCGTTATTGGAAGCTGCGGATTTTGCAGCAGGGACCTCCAGCAAGTCGACCAAGTTAATTCATGGAGGGTTGCGCTATTTGGCTATGGGTCATATTCATATAGTTCGAGAAGCAGCGCTGGAGCGCAAGCGCGTTAATCAGCTGGCACCGCATCTTGCTGAGCCACAATGGTTGATGGTGCCGACCAGCAGTTACTTTGAATACTTGAAGTACCGTGTCGGAATCTCCGTTTATGAAAGGCTCGGGCAGGTAAACGTCTCAGACCGACACTTTAATCTTGCAGCCGATGAGCTTAAGGCCTTTGAACCTGTACTTGATGTCGCGGCATTTCCAAGAGCTAGCGTATATCGAGAGTATTTAACCGATGACGCCAGATTGGTAATAGCCAACATTCGAGCCGGTATTGATGCGGGTGGAGTCGCCGCCAACAAGCTTGCAGTCACAGGAGTCCTCAAGGACCAAGGTCGAGTCTCAGGTGTTCAGGCAAGATGTACAATCTCCGGGCGAGAAATAGTCGTCAAGGCGAGGGGCGTCATTAATGCTGCCGGTCCCTGGGTTGAGCAAGTATGCTCTTTGGACGCCATCAGCATGCCAAAGGCGATGGTTTTATCAAAGGGCGTCCACCTGGTCATTCCCCACGCCAAGCTACCCCTCGAACATATGGTGTTCACCCAAAGCCTTGATCAACGACCTGTATTTGCTATCCCCAGGGGTGATGTTGTCTACATTGGCACAACCGATTCCGTCTACCAGCCGGGCGCGAAAATCTGGCCAGAGGTATTGCCTGAGGAGATTCGTTATCTGTTAGAGCCGATTCAGCGTTATTTCGGCGTAAGACTGACTCAGGCGGATTGTCTGACGACCTGGGCAGGATTGCGACCGCTCATCTATGAGGCAGGAAAATCTTCCAAGGAGATCTCGCGCAAAGATGAGGTCTGGATCAGCGCTAGTGGTCTCATCACAATTGCTGGTGGTAAATTGACAGGATATCGCAAAATGGCCGAGGCGACAGTAGATGCTGCTGCGGACCTGATCGGCTTTGCAGAGACTCGTTCAGCCGGCGATACACCTCTACCCGGCGGTGATTTCACTGGCAGCATTGACGACCAGGTACTGCATCTCACTCAGCGGTACCCGATGAACGATGGTGCGGCACTCCGACTCGTACGGTTGTATGGCGCTGAGGCCTCACAAGTGCTGGCGCTTGGCGCAGAGCTGCTAGTTTCAGGTGGAAGTTTGCTTGCCGGCGAAGTTGCTTGGGCTATGCAGCAGGAGGGGGCGCAGAGCCTTGAGGATGTTCTTTACCGCCGAACGCGTACCGCGCTCTACCAGCCTCGAGAAGCCGCATCAGTAGCATCGCAGGTGGCTGCCATGATGGGTGCTGAGTTGGGCTGGTCCGATGCGAAAAAAGCTCAGGAAATAGCCCAGATGACCGCTCTGTTGGCTGCGGATACAGAGTCGCTGGTATCTGTCGCGGCTTAAATTACCGCAATCTTCATTGAGCGAAAACAAAGCATGTCTAATCTTAGTTTTCTCACTCGCTTTCTCAGAGGAATAGCGATTTTGTGTTAAACTAAATCGTCAAAAAGACGACGATAAATTAAAAGCGCAGCGCTGGCTTCAGAGATCAGATCCCTAAGCAGCCATGAAAGCTAACACAGTGAAAACATTGGCCAAAACAGTGGCCAGCTGAAGAGCAGGCGACGTAGTCGCTAAAAAAAGAGCAACGAAATAACTTGATAAGAGATAGGATTTGCCAAGCCCTGCCGGCTGGTCAAGATTGATGTTCGTAGTATCGGCCACATGTTACCGGTTGATCCGCGGTATGCAAGTTGGCGAAACCTGCTGAGTTAAATGTAGTATGAGTCAAGGCTTCTTGAGTAGATCAATTCGACGCTGGGTACAGGTAGCATCTCTGACGCTATGTTTTGTTATGGCATGTGTCGCAACGGCTGCTGAAAATCTCAATCCAGAACTGCTCTACCAACAAGCTAAAGAGTTACTCCAGAAAGGGCAGGCTGATCAGGCTTTTGCCTTGCTGGCAGCTCAGGAAGGAGTGCTGGCTGGCGATGATTCGTATGATTATCTACTGGGTGTTGCAGCGCTGGACTCGCAACAGGCTGGCGAGGCGATCTTTAGTTTGCAACGTCTAATAGCGCGTAAGCCAGATTTTTCAGGCGCCAGACTGGAGTTAGCTCGCGCTTATTTTGAGGTGGGCGACAATGAGCTGGCTCGAACTGAATTTGCGCGAGTGCTCGCTGAGAACCCGCCGCCGAATGTCATAGCCGCAGTGACTGACTATCAAGCAGCAATTGATGCGCGAAGCAGCGCCTACAAAACCACAGTACAACTTTATCTCGAGGCTGGCGCTGGTTACGACGGCAACGCACTCTCGGCGACAGACGAGCAGATCTTTTTAGGTTTCCAATTAGCAGAAAGTAACTTGGCTCAGTCATCAGCTTTTGCCAATACCGCGTTCGGTGGGTTTATCAACAAGCCCCTGACCACGGCCTCTGCGTTGCTCTTTACGGGTCGACTCGATCACCGATCAACGCCTTCTACGCACTTTATTGACGCCTCTAACCTTGATCTGGGCGTTGCCTGGAACTGGAACGAAGGTGATAACAACTTTTCATTGGCGGCGAATAACCTATTTTCGTTCCTTGCTCGAGAATACAGTCGGCGTGACACTGGGCTCACAGCTAATTACCTTCGCCAGGTCAACAAAAATTTGCAAATGGCGGCCTTTGCTCGCGCAGCAATTAGTCGATTTAATGGTGCGGCACTGAGTGTACGTGATGTTAATCAGACGATGTTTGGCGTCAGCGCAGTCCGTTCGTTTGCAGCCTCTCAGCTAAGTTTGTCCTTCACTAAAAATGCCGACACTACCGTAGACAGTACATCGCCATTTTCTACAGATGGATTTGCTGTGACTCTCAGCAGCAGCTGGTTCAGGTCGGGAGGAGTGCAGTATGTATTTGATGCTAATTTTTCTAGAACAGATTACGACGACCCCTATTTTGGCTTCACTCGTCAGGATGATACCTATAGTTTTACCGGCAGTGGTATTTGGCCTGATTTTCCAGCCAAAAAGTGGACTATGACTACGCGAGCCAACTACAGTTTCAAGCACTCCACCGTCAGCCTGTTTCAATTCGACAGGCTCGAGGTGGGTGTATCCTTTCGCAAGATTTTCGATTAAGGGCGCTTGAGAGTGATGAAGAAAAATTGGCTGCCCGTGTTGTCACTACTAGTGCTGAGTTTGCTGTTACAGGCATCTCCCACTTGGGCGAAAGTCGGCAAGGTCATTTATACCATTGGTATTAACAATGTAGAGAGGCCGGCTGTCGAGCCTCTGAAAAAAGGCAGTCTACTGAATGCCGGTGATGTCATCGTGACCGGCCCAAAAGGATATGCCCAATTGTTACTAGATGATGGCAGCAAGATCGCGATTCGACCTGCATCTCGCTTTGTTATTGAATCTCTGGAGATGCCGGCTACAGATACAGAGCCAGCCATTGGTGAAGGTAAGCTTGTGCGAGCCAACTTTACTTTGGAAAAGGGTGGGTTTCGAACGATCACAGGTCGAGTCGCGAAGCGTGATCCGAGTGCCTATCAAGTATCAACACCCTCGGCCGTTATTGGTGTGCGCGGCACGCTTTATTCCGCTCGAATGTGTACAGCTGACTGCTCGAGCGGAAGTGCAGATGGCCTTTACGTCGGGGTTTCGAATGGTGTTGTGACTCTTGAAAATGCTGCGGGTACCATAGATCTGGCCAAGAATCAGTTTGCTTTTACCGCTGACTTCAACTCTCCTCCGGAAAAACTCCTCGCGCCGCCAGAAAGCTTGAACGATGAAGGAATTGACCTGGTTGAGGAGGAGGCTGAGGAAGAGTCCAGCGATGAAGAGGAGGGTGCTGCAGAAGAGGAAGAGCAGGCAGAAGAAGAACAAGCAGAGGAAGAACAGGCTGCTGAAGAAGAGCAGGCTGCTGAAGAAGAACAGGCTGCTGAAGAAGAGCAGGCTGCTGAAGAAGAACAAGCTGCAGAGGAAAGTTCGTCAGAAGACGATTCTGCGAGTGAGGAAGAGCAGGCGGGCGAGGAATCCGCCGGTGATGATGCGGCAGCGGAACAGGACAGCGAACAGTCCAGTGAGGAGTCATCAAGTGACAGTGCCTCAGGTGATGATTCATCAAGTGAGAGTGCCTCAAGTGATGACGCCAGTAGCGAGAGTGCCTCAAGTGATGACGCCAGTAGCGAGAGTGCTACCAACGAGAGTGCTTCCAGCGATGGCGCTTCAAGTGACGATGCTTCGGGTGGCAGCGCGACAGACACCAATACCTCTAGTGACAGTGCTGCGAGCGACAGCTCGACAACCGCAAGCAGCTCAACAAGCGAAAGTGGGTCGTCCAGTACTGGAACCAGTAGCACCGATTCTACTAGCGCAGGAAACTCCAGCTCGGCAGATTCGGGCAGCGCAGCCACCGCAGGGACGGGCACTAGTGGTGCAGAAGCTGGTAGTTCGTCAGTTGTCAGTACTGCTAGCTCGCCAGCCCCGACTAGCACGGTTTCAACTAAGGCGACGACCGCTGTTGTCGCGCCTGCTGCTACTGTAGAACCGCCGCCACAGGACATCGTTGTTGCTGACTCCTCCGGTCAAGCCGTTAACATTACTGCCGGCGTTGCTGCATCGACTCCTAGAGGCTTGGCTTTTGTGGATTCATCGGGAGCGGTAAGTACCAATGCGATCAGCGAACGGATGAGCTTTAGCACAAACAGCAACTTGACCGGCTTCAGCAATAATAAAACCAGTGTGGCGCAGATCTACCAGATAGGTACGGCGACCAACAAGAACACCGGGTTTGACTCTGTCAGCAGTCTAAAGTGGGGACGATGGTCGCAGGGTGTAGCGACCCAGGTAAACAACAGTACTGGAGTCAGCAGTAACCTCGATTTAAGCAGGGCGAGTTTGCACTGGTTGATAGCGCCTATTACAGCGCCAGCGCAAGTTATTACAGGATCGGCAAGTTATGTATTAGTCGGTAATACAGATCCGACGAATGATATCGGCGGAGTCGGTGTTCTAGGTTCGGCTAATCTGACTGCAGATTTCACTAACTCTACAGTCAATTCTACTGTGCAACTTGGTATCGCTAATCAGGTTTGGCGTGCACAAGGTTCCGGAACCATAACTACGAATCTTTTCAGCGGCTTGTACAACACAGTCACAGTAAACGATGTTTTGGGTGGTGCGGGTACATTTAGCGGTATGTTTACGAATTATGGTGCTGGTTTGCCGCAGGCAGCTGGGCTCTCATATCAGTTGACTAATAATGCTCAGAAAGTTTCAGGGGTAGCGGTGTTTAGGGCGGTTACAACTGCGCCGTAGTAGAGCACGAAATAGCGGGTTTAGAGTCAAATTGGATGAAGGGTCTTGGGACTAAAGGCAGGCGACAGTGCAGCTTAGCGTTGATTTTTTCGACGCTAACGATGTTGTCGGCTTGCGGCGGTGGAGGTTCATCGGCACCTATTGTGCCGGAAGTATCCACCGTGCCTGTCAGCCAGACAATTCCTCGGTCTTCGGTAGTCGCCGAAACTCAAGTGATTAGCGGTGCCGCCACCAAGGGTCCCATAAGCAATGCGACGGTCGCTTTCTACGAGATTGATGCTTTCGGGTTTGCGCTCGGCGAGGCACTGGCAACCACAACGACGGATACTACTGGTAATTTCACAATTACTTTGCCGTCTACGACCTCCCCTGTCTTGGTCGAGACTCGAGGCGGAGCTTTTATAGATGAATCTGATCAGGAGACTGATGCGTTACTGAGACGCCAGATCACCCTGACTGCATCTCAGGGCTTTAGATCAGTATTGCCAGTTGGCTCCAGCACAGTTGCCGTGACCCCGTTTACCGAGGCGCTGGTGGACTTGGTTCGCAATCAGTCTCGAACCACTGGTGATTTCCTCGACAAGTTTGCTGATACAACAGCGGAGTATAACACTGCCATAGGCCTTGATGTGTTAACTACAGTTCCAGCTAATCCCATCGCTCCTGGTGCAACGGCGACCGCCGGAGCCAGTCAGTATGCATTGCTCTTGGGTGCTGTGGCCAACACAGCCAATAATGCTGCAATTCAGTTAGGTATGGCAACGCCCACCTATGAAATCATCAAAGCGGTGATCTCCGATTTAGTCGACGGTGTAGTTGATGGTGAACAGTTCAGCAGCCCGGTGGTGGTCGATGGAACCACTAGAGTGCTACCTACCAATATCGACCTTGAAACAGAGATGATCCGTTTCAAAAATAATAACGCCACGGCTTACAGTTCCGTGGTTACGCCTGCTGTCAATTCAACGAGCCTCGCCAATAATAATCCAGAGACGATTATCAACTCGGCATTGACGGTCCAGCAAGGGGCTCAAACTGTACTAGATGGATCCGGTAGCTGGGATCCAGAAGGGTCACCCTTAACCTATCTTTGGACCCAGCTTAGTGGGACAACAGTCACTTTAAGTAATTCGGCTGTAGCTTCACCAAGCTTCACAGCGCCAACTATAATTGGATCGCTGACCTTCCGTTTACAGGTGACTGACCCAGGCGGTCTTTCAAGTAGCGCTGAAGTCGTG
>Ga0181553_10003390_pt1 | contig 13808 bp, 7 predicted proteins | sample 011ome_17_FD_133753 | JGI IMG/M metagenome (GOLD analysis project Ga0181553, IMG submission 133753) | Coastal salt marsh microbial communities from the Groves Creek Marsh, Skidaway Island, Georgia - 011502XT metaG (megahit assembly) | ecosystem: Environmental > Aquatic > Marine > Intertidal zone...
AGGGATGCCCTAGAGCACCCACATAAACCAATTTCTCATTTTCTGGATGAATTCGAATTCTGGAAATGGCTTGAGTCTCTTTTAAACCCATATGCTTCCAAGTTTTTCCTGCATCCGTTGACTTGTATACCCCATCACCCTGAGTAATACTGCCACGCAATTGCGTTTCCCCGCCTCCAATGTAAACCACATCGGGATTAGATTCTGCCACTGCAACCGCTCCAATACTGGAAGAACTAATTTGGCCATCGGTCACAGGAAACCATTCATTCCCTCCATCTACCGTCTTCCAAAGACCACCCCCAGTAGCACCAAAATAATATTCGTTTGGGCGACTGGGAATTCCTGTCGCACCTAGGGATCTTCCTCCTCGATCGGGACCTATATTTCGCCATTTGTAACTGGTATAATAGGAGGGGTCCACAGGTAATTTTTGTGCTTCAAGAATTCCAAAAGAGATACCTATTAGAATTAAACTACAGTAAAACTTGAAGTAATGCTTTTTCATAGTTGTAGAGGTGTGTGTATGAAATTTTAATTTACAAAATTCAGTAATCGAAACAAGGCAACTTACTTAAGTGGTGTGGTAATCCACTTTCATTTTCGTTACTTAGATTTTAATTTTAATTTATTGGTATGAGTTTAAGAAATAATGCCCCATTAATTTGGCTTTTTCTAGCCTTTACTTTTGTTTGTAGCTCGGTTTTTGGTCAAGCCGTACTTTGGGAAAAAGAAGGGAGTTCTTACTTCCAACTTGAAAAAAATCAAGTGATTCGGTATTCCCTGCCTGCGAATTTGCCAGAAGTTTTTATTTCTAGTTCTGATTTAAGTCCAGAAGGGAAGGATCCCTTGGTTGTACGTGATTTCAGTTTATCGAAAGATCAGAATAAAGCACTGATCTATACGAATACCAAACATGTATGGAGGCTGGATACTCAAGGGGATTATTGGGTGTTTGATTTGCAAACAAAAGGACTCAAACAAGTGGGGGTGGGATTGCCAGAATCTTCCTTGCGGTTTGCCAAGCTTTCACCCGATGCGTCACAAATTGCTTATGTCAGCGAATTCAATCTATACTTGGAAAATTTGAACACTGGTCAAATCACTCAATTAACGTTAGATGGTAACCGAAAGCTGATAAATGGAACCTTTGATTGGGCATACGAAGAAGAATTTGCTTGTCGAGATGGCTTCCAATGGAGTCCAGATGGGAGCCGTATTTCATTTTGGCAAATCGATGCCAACCGGATTCGAGATTACTACATGATCAATACCACAGATTCAATTTATTCTCAAATTATTCCAGTAGAGTACCCCAAAGTAGGAGAATCTCCATCTCCTGCCAGAATTGGAGTAATTGAACTAGCCAGCAAAAAACTTACTTGGCTCAATATTCCAGGAGATCCACAGCAACATTACTTGCCTCGAATGGAATGGAATTCACCAGAACTCCTATTGGTACAGCAACTCAATCGCAAGCAAAATCACAGCAAAATTTTCGGAGTCGACCTAACTAAGAATGTAGCAAATCTCATTTTTGAGGAACAAGACGAAACATGGATTGATGTATTGTCCAGCTGGGAAAACACCTATGGACTTACCTACAGACACGAGTTTAAGTGGATCAATGCAGGAAAGGAATTCCTATGGTTTAGTGAAAAAGATGGCTGGAGACATTTATATCGGATTGACTTGAATGGTAAGGTGACTCCTGTAACCCATGGTAATTACGATGTAATCAATCTTTTGCATTTTAATGAGAAAGAAAATACACTTTATTTTCATGCCTCCCCTGATAATGCCACGCAGAAATACCTCTATAAGGCCAAATTGGATGGGAAAGGAGCCGCCGAACGGGTTACTCCTGCAGAGCTACCTGGAACACATTCGTACGTGATTTCACCAAGTGGAAAGTATGGAATGCATCAGTTTTCCAATAGTTTTACCCAACCTGTCAGCGAATGGATTAGCCTTCCGAAGCACCAACCATTGGATCCAAATCTAAGCATTGCATCCAAGTTGTCAGTTAACCAGGCCAGCAAACCTGTGGAATTCTTTAAAATTAATACAGCTGACGGCACAGAAATGGATGGCTGGATGGTAAAGCCTAAGAATTTTGATCCCACAAAGAAATATCCAGTGCTATTCTTTGTATACACTGAACCCTGGGGTGCCAATGTGAAAGACAGTTATGGTGTTGGAAGAAATCGTCATTACCAGGGGGACTTAGCGGAAGATGGATATATTTACATATCCATTGACAACCGTGGTACGCCAGCCCCCAAGGGTCGGGCTTGGCGAAAAAGCATTTATCGGAAAATTGGACGACTAAACATCTCAGACCAGGCAGAAGCTGCCATGCAGATAAGAAACTGGCCTTTTGTAGATGCTACTCGAATGGCAGTTTGGGGCCATAGTGGGGGAGGTTCTGCTACACTTAACCTGCTTTTTCAATATCCTGACCTCTTTCAAACAGGGATTTCTATGGCAGCTGTGGCCAATCAGTTGACCTACGACAACATTTACCAAGAGCGTTACATGGGCTTGCCCCAAGAAAACTTGGAAGATTTTGTAGCAGGATCACCCATTACACATGCAAAAAATCTGAAAGGCAATCTCTTGTATATCCATGGTACGGGTGACGATAATGTTCACTATGCCAATGCGGAGCTGCTAATCAATGAATTAATTAAGCAGGGTAAGCAATTTAACTTTATGCCATACCCCAACCGAAGCCATGGCATAAATGAAGGAGATGGTACAAACCAACACCTGCGTACCTTATTTACCCAATTTCTAAAAACGCATTGCCCTCCAGGAGGACGGTAATTCCCTAGAATTTTCTGAATTCCATGAAAAATATCCTAAAAAGTTTAGTCGCTTTTGGCCTTGTTGGCCTACCTTTTTTTCTTAATTCTTCAGCATTTGCACAAAAAACAGCAACTCGTGCGGATACCCTTCGAGGAAGTATTACCCCAGAACGCGGCTGGTGGGACTTGAAGCATTACGATTTAACGGTCCATATAGATCCCAATATTAAATCTATAAAAGGTTTAAATATAATAACTTACGAGGTAGTAAGTAAAGCAAAAATTTTACAGATTGACCTACAAGAACCACTCAAGATTACGTCGATTACACAAGGAGGGGAGTCGCTAAAATTTCGACGAGAAGGTGCGGTACACTGGGTGACTTTGACAAAAAATCAGGAAGTAGGAAAAGTCGAGCAAATACACATTAGTTACGAAGGCATTCCTAAAGAGGCTATTCGTCCACCTTGGGATGGGGGGATTACTTGGCAAAAAGACAGCAATGGACTTCCTTTTGTGGCTTCATCCAATCAAGGGATAGGATCTAGCATCTGGTGGCCACTCAAAGACCATCCAGCCGATGAGGTGGATAGCTTGGATATGCATGTGACGGTTCCGAAAGGCTTAATGGATATTTCAAATGGCCGTTTGGTTGAAGTTGAATTAGGCGAAGACATGGATACCTTTCATTGGAAAGTAGTCAATCCCATCAATGACTATGGAGTGAATATCAATGTGGGGGATTTCGTTCACTTTGGGGAGAAATATGCTGGTGAAAAAGGGACGCTTGACATGGATTATTTTGTTCTACGAGAAAATTTAGAAAAGGCAAAAGTTCATTTTCAAGATGCCAGGCGTATGATGCAAGCTTTTGAGCATTGGTTTGGACCGTATCCATTTTACGAAGATGGGTTTAAATTAGTTGATGCACCGTATTTGGGTATGGAGCACCAGAGTTCAGTGACATATGGCAATGGCTACCAAAATGGGTATCGAGGACGGGACCTTAGCGGTACAGGCTGGGGAATGAAATTTGACTTTATTATTATCCATGAGGCTGGGCACGAATGGTTTGCCAACAACATCACTTACAAGGATGTGGCGGATATGTGGATTCACGAGAGTTTCACCAACTATTCTGAGAGTTTGTTTCTAGACTATCATTACGGCAAAGAAGCTGGACAGGCTTACGTACGTGGCACACGCATGAACATTGCCAATGATATGCCTATCATTGGTACTTATGGACTCAATAAGCGAGGTTCTGGTGATATGTACTACAAGGGAGGGAATTTGCTGAATATGATTCGACAAATTCTTCAAGATGATGAAAAATGGAGGCAAATTTTGAGAAGTTTAAATCAAAAGTTTTATCACCAGACGGTGACTACTGAGGAAATCGAAACCTATATTTCCAAAGAAGTGGGGTTGGATTTGGGGAAAGTTTTTGACCAATATTTGCGTGATATACGAATTCCTATTTTTGAATATTATGCGCAAGATGGAATGGTTAATTATCGATGGATCAATGCAGTGAATGATTTTGAAATGCCGGTAGATGTAACACTTAATGGAAAAATAGTTCGGCTTCAACCCAAAACAACTTGGCAGAGTCTTGGGCTAGGTGAGCCACAAGATCTTATGGTAGATCCTGATTACTATGTGGGAGTCCTCAAATCAAGGGAATAGCTTATTTAATTTAAATGCCTGTTTTCATGTTGTATAATTTATATTATGTTAAATAACTTTCTGGGCCATCCCCAATTCCCTCTTGACGACTTTTACCTCCTAACGTCTATTAACCGTTTTCATAAACCTAATCATGCACATGAATAATTGGCTTCCTAGAATTGGTTTAGTTTCCGGCCCCCTAGTCTTTTTAGCAATCATTTTTCTAATAGAAGCTGAGGGGCTGTCCTCTGAAGGTAATCTTATGTTGGCACTCACAGCATGGATGGCTATATGGTGGACATCGGAAGCCATCCCTATTGCAGGCACCGCTTTTCTACCATTGATTATACTTCCTTTAGCAGGAATCTTACCCTTGAAGACCATTTCCTCAAATTATATGGATCCAACGGTGATGCTGTATATGGGAGGATTTCTTTTAGCCACAGCTATTGAGAAATGGAATTTGCATCAGCGGATTGCACTTAACATAATAAATTCATTGGGTACAGATTTGCGTCGTATTGTTCTCGGATTTATCCTAGCTACTGCCTTTCTATCCATGTGGATATCCAATTCTGCTACTGCTTTGATGATGCTTCCTATCGGTTTGGCTGTAGTAACTCAGTTTAAATCGCATTTGGGTTCAGGACAGGAGCAATTAGCCTCTAACCTAGGCAAAAATATCATGCTGGGGATCGCATATTCCGCGTCCATTGGAGGAATGGCTACTTTAATTGGTACACCAACAAACAATATTCTTCGCGCAGTAGTCGATAAATTATACAATTACACCATCGATTTCAATGAATGGATGCTTTTCGCGCTTCCATTTACCATGGTTTTAACAGCAATTTGCTGGATCTACCTAGTGAACTTTGGTAATCCATTACCCAAAAATTTTAAACTAAATGAAGCCAAATCGGTCATTAGTAATCAATTGAGCGCCCTAGGCAGAATTACCTTCGAAGAGAAAATTGTACTTATGGTATTTGGAACGGTTTGCTTCGCATGGATAACTCGGAGTTTTTTATTGGCTCCTTTATTGCCGCAGCTTGACGATACAATAATTGCCTTAACTGGGGTATTATTTTTATTGCTTCTCCCCTCTTCTAAAAAAAATGGAGTGAAGGGAAGAATTTTAGACTGGAATACTGCTGAAAAAATTCCTTGGGGTGTTCTCATCCTATTTGGTGGTGGATTGGCATTGGCTGAGGGTTTTAAGGAAACAGGCTTAGCTGATTGGATAGGGCAACGTTTTACATTAATCGATGGGGTTGGGTTCTTTTTATTTCTATTGATCATTATTGCAGCTGTTAATTTCCTCACTGAAGTAACCTCCAATGTAGCCACCGCTTCCATGCTTCTTCCAATTCTGGCCTCTGTAGCTATCAAACTTGACATCCATCCTTATGGAATCATGATTGGTGCTACCATGGCAGCGAGTTGTGCCTTTATGCTTCCTGTGGCCACCCCTCCCAATGCGGTGGTTTTTGGTTCAGGATACCTTAAAATAAAGGATATGGTTAAAGCAGGTGTTTGGCTCAACCTAACTTCTATTGTTTTACTTTCATTAATGATCTATTATATTCTACCTCTTCTTTGGAATATAAATTTGGAAACTTATCCCTTTTGAGTCTACACTTAAAAAAAATGACTTTAAATTCTCAATAAGAAGTTTTAATTTAAACCGTTATCTTAATTCTTTACCTTGAATTGTTTATTTAAATTTAATTAACCTCAAACCCAGCCTATGCGCCCTAGCATGATTTGGAGACCAATTGGTCTTCTTCCCTTAATCTTTGTGCTTTTCTTCACTGCCTGCGGCAAAAAGAATGCTTTTCTATCAATGAATGAACCAAGACGTGTGGAAATTTTAGTCTTGGGACACGACAGTGATCATCACAATACCGAAAAATTGATGATGCACATTTCCACTCCCTTGTTTCAAAAAGGGATCAACCTTACCTATACCGCAGATCCCAATGATCTGAAAGATGAGGTACTTCAAAATTACGATGGTTTACTGATCTATGCCAATCATGATTCCATCTCCACTTCCCAAGAAGCAGCCCTCAAATCCTTTGTTCAAGGTGGAAAGGCCTTGATTCCTTTGCATAGTGGCTCCTTCTGCTTTAGAAACTCAGACTGGTATGTGCAAGCTGTAGGTGGTCAATTTAGTACCCATGGTACTGGAAGATTTACTACACAATTACTTGAACCTACACATCCTATACTACAAGGAATCAGTGAGTTTGAGACTTGGGATGAAACTTATGTCCATAGCCAAGTTAATCCCGATATTCAGGTATTAATGGAACGCCAAGAAGGTGAAAAAAAGGAACCCTACACTTGGATCCGTAACGAAGGAGAAGGTCGCGTATTTTATACAGCGTATGGGCACAACGAGGAAACCTGGAAGCAACCTGAATTTCATGAATTACTTGCCAATGGCATCCTGTGGGCGGTAGGAGAAAAAGTGACCCAACTCCTTGCCGAGTATAAAATTCCTACTCCTCAATTTCAGGATGCTGAAATTCCTAATTACGAAAAACGTGACCCTGCACCTCGCTACCAATTACCTCTATCTCCTGAAGAGAGTATGAAATTGGTACAATTACCTATTGAATTTGAGATGGAATTATTTGCCAGCGAACCCATGATCATCAATCCCATGGCGATGGCTTGGGACGAGCGAGGAAGACTGTTTGTAATCGAAACCGTAGATTATCCAAATGAGGTACGTACTGAGGGAGGTAACGATAGAATTAAAATCTTAGAAGATACAGATGGCGATGGCAAAGCTGATAAAGTCACTGTTTTTGCCGATAAATTGAATATCCCCACTTCAATCATGGCTGTCAATGGAGGAGTTTTGATTTCCATGGCCCCTGATTTTATTTTCCTAAAAGACACCGATGGAGATGATGTAGCTGATGTAAGAGAAGTGGTGATAACTGGCTGGGGCAAAAGCGATACTCACGCAGGTCCTTCTAATTTGAAGTATGGCTTCGATAATAAAATATGGGGTGTTTTAGGTTATTCCGGATTCAGAGGAGAAGTGGGTGGCCAAGCACATTCATTTGGTCAAGGTGTATATCGATTTGCTCCGGATGCAAGTAATTTGGAATACTTGGGTAATTCTTCTAATAATACCTGGGGATTAGGTTTTACAGAAGATTTTGAAACCTTCTTATCTACTGCCAATGGTCAGCATAGCGTGTATTTTTCTATGGCCAACAACTACCTGAAACGGCCTATCTTCCAAGGTTCTGCGAATACCGTACATGGCATCGATAGCCACTACGATATGCCACACCTCACTCCTTTCCTCCGTCAGGTAGACTGGTTTGGGGGCTATACTGCTGCTGCTGGACATAATTTTTACACGGCGCGTAGCTTTCCAGAATCCTATTGGAACCGTATAGCCTTTGTAGCAGAGCCAACAGGACGTGTACTCCACAAAGCAATGATTGCCCCAGATGGATCAAGCTACAAAGAAAAAAATGGCTTTAATATCTTAGCCAGCTCTGATGAATGGTTTTCACCGGTCCATGCAGAAGTTGGTCCAGATGGTGCGCTTTGGGTAGCAGATTGGTACAATTTCATCATTCAACACAACCCTACCCCGCGTGGCTTTGAAAATGGAAATGGCAATGCCTACATTAATCCACTTCGTGATAGCAAACACGGACGTATCTACAGAATTAGCTACAAAGGAGGCAAGGATGCGAAAACATTCGATTTGAAAGATGCCACACCTGCTAAGCTTATCGAAGCTTTAAAGAGCGATAACCTCTTCTGGAGAATGACAGCTCAACGTTTGATTGTAGAGCGAAAAGAAAAATCTATTCTTAGTGATCTGTATTCCCTTATTGGAAACCAGGATCAAGACAAAGTAGGTATCAACGGACCCGCAATCAATGCCCTGTGGGCGCTTCATGGTTTAGGAGAATTAACAGGGAAAAATCAAGAAGCTACTGATATAGTGTTGAAAGCACTCAATCATCCATCTGCAGCAGTACGTAAAAATGCGCTCCGCGTAATTCCACGAAATGAAACTACTTCCGAAGCAATTCTTACCAGCAACTTGTTGCGAGATCCTGATTTACATACGCGCAAAGAAGCTTTTTTAGCCCTTTCTGAAATGCCTACTTCTTTAGCTGCAGCAAAAATTTTGCTGGAGGAAGCAGAGGTAGAAGAAAATGGACAAGACGCATTCTTACCACAAGCTTTATTTGCAGCGGTATTGACTCATCCTTCAGAATTTGCTAAGCGAGATGCAAAAGCAGCAATTCAAGCTTCTGGCGAAAGTACTCTCCCACTTCCTGACCGAATCAGCAGGAGCTTGGTAGCTGAACAATATCCGTTGGATCAGCGAAACAGTATTTTATTCCCTCCAGATGTAACAGGAAAAGAGATTGGTGTACGAATTATCCTTTCTAAAGGGGACAACCCACTTGAGGGAGTTTTGATGGCTCAAGGCAATAATACAAACGGCTACAGCCTTTATATTTATCAGAATGCGCTCCATTTTGCGGTTGCTCAGCAGGATAGACTCACCATTATAAGTTCCAAAAAAGCCCTACCTACCACTCAATTTACAGTGGATGCTACTTTAATATCGGATGGCACCCTATCCCTTCAAATCAATGGAGAAGAAATCGCCAAAGGCAAAACGGATGGACTATTTACCCAGCCACTTAACCCTGATAAGGTTCGAGTGGGATCAAACGACAGTAAAAATGTAGTCGGCAAATACGAAGGTAACTGGTGGTTTGGAGGTAGATTAAGCAAAAGCTCGATACTTACTCTTAAGCAACCGGGTTCAGAATTGGCTCTTGTAGCAAGTTTGCCTACACCTACCACAACAAGCGGAACTACCACCATTAAATTGGGAGTAATTCCTCATGAAATGAAGTTTGACAAGCCTTCCTTTACAGTTCAGGCGGGCACACAGGTAACTATCGACTTTGAAAACCTAGATTTCATGCAACATAACCTGGTAATCGGTAAAAAAGGAAGCATGGAAGTGATTGGAAAAGCAGCAGATGAATTGGCTAAAAATCCAAAGGGAGCGGAACTAAACTATGTGCCTGAAATCCCAGAAGTGATTATTGCCACTGTGCTAGTTAGTCCCGAAGGCAAGGAAACGCTAGTGTTTACCGCCCCAACAGAGCCTGGAGAGTATCCATTTATATGTACCGTGCCTGGTCACTGGAGAATCATGAATGGCATCATGGTCGTAAGGAAGTAAACCATGGCATTGGATGTAACTTTTGGGGTAAGTACCTGGCTTTGGACTTCCCCATTTAATCGAGAGACGATTGCTTTGTTTCCGAAGATAAAAAACTTTGGCTACGATGCGGTCGAAATCCCTGTGGAAGATCCTTCCTTGATTGACTTACATCTCGTAAAAAAGGCGTTGGCCGACCAAGAACTAAAGGCAATCATTTGCGGAGCCTTTGGGCCCAGCAGGGATTTGACGCATGATGATCCAGCATTTCACCAGACTTGCTTTACCTACTTGGATGCTTGTTTGGAGATCGCCAGCGAACTGGGATCAGGTTTTGTGGCGGGCCCCATGTATTCGGCTGTAGGAAAGGCAAGACTTGTGTCTCCTGAACAGAGAAAGGTCGAATGGGATCTTGCTGTAACAAATCTCAGGAAAGTTTGCCGTCGTGCAGGGGTATTTGGGCTAGACTTGGCGATTGAGACACTTAATCGATTTGAAACAGACCTCATCAATACGGCCGAAGATCTGATGCGCTTGATTGATGACATCAATGAACCTCAAGCAAAAGCAGTCCTAGATGGCTTTCACCTCAATATCGAAGAACCTGACTTGGAGTCAGCAATTCGTCGTGTGGGTGATAAATTGATCCATGTACAGGTTTCGGAAAATTACCGAGGCACTCCGGGTACTGGACAAACAAATTGGGCCGCATGGAAACGAGGCCTCGAAGCCATTAATTACCAGGGTACGATCTCCATCGAAAGCTTTACTCCTCAAGTAAAAGAGCTTGCAGGCGCTGTGTGCATCTGGAAACCCTTGGTTCCGAGTCAGGATGGATTTGCTAAGGAGGGCCTTAAATTTCTCAAAAAATGGGCTTCCGAATAAAGCGAGTCCAATACGTTTGAACTAGAACTAATATAAAATACTTCTTTTTTAACCCAACATACATTTTCACTCACATGAGCAAAAGACCATTCAATATTGCGATCATCGGTTTAGGTTTTGGTGCAGAGTTTATCCCCATTTACCAAAAGCATCCCTTGGCAAACATGTATGCGATATGCCAAAGAAATCAAGAGAAAGCAGACGAAATTGGCAAAGCCTTTGGTATCGAAAAGGTATATACCGATTACGATGAATTGTTAAAGGATCCCAACATTGATGCGGTCCATATTAATACGCCTATTCAAAATCATGCAGAGCAATCCATCAAAGCATTGAAGGCAGGAAAACATGTAGCTTGTACTGTTCCTATGGCTACGACGGTGGATGAATGCAGACAGATCGTCGAATTGACCAAATCCACTGGTTTGACTTACATGATGATGGAGACGGTCATCTACAGCCGGGAATTCTTGTTTGTTAAGGAAATGTATGAGAAAGGTGAATTAGGAAAAATCCAGTTTCTCCGCGCCTCCCACCAACAAGAAATGGCGGGCTGGCCAGGGTACTGGGAAGGCCTACCTCCCATGCACTATGCCACCCACTGCGTAGGACCTGTATTGGCCTTGCCAAAAGGTCAGGCGGAATACGTTTCTTGCTTGGGATCAGGAAGGATTGATGAAGCCTTGATTCCCAAATATGGATCACCTTTCGCCATCGAAACTTGCCATATCAAACTCAAGGACTCGGATTTAGCGGCTGAGGTTACGCGTTCTCTGTTCAATACCGCTCGACAGTACCGTGAGAGTTTTGATGTGTATGGTTCCAAAAAATCCTTTGAATGGACCCTTGTGGAGCACGAGGATTCGGTAATTCATACGGGTGAAGTGCCAGAGCGGGTAAAAATCCCAGATTATGCACACCTGCTTCCTGCCGAAATTGCATCCTTTACTCAGCAAGGGGTATACGATTCAGATGATAACCAGCACCTATCCTTTATTCAAGGTTCAGGTCACGGAGGATCACATCCCCACCTGGTGCATGAGTTTCTTACAGCACTTACGGAAGGAAGATCCCCCTACCCCAATGCTGCCCAGTCGGCCAACATTACCTGTGTGGGAATCCTGGCACACGAATCTGCCATGGAAGGAGGAAAAATTAAGTACTTACCAGAGTTTACACTCGGTTAAAATCAAAAGGCCTGAATTTGTTCAGGCCTTTTTTCTTCTTTACAGCAACGGTATTTTAGTAGGTAAGTTTTACCGCACCTTTTTAATTGAATTTTTTCCTAGTTTGTAAACCATATTCCACACCGATCCTAAGGCTGATTTTTTTGGATTAGGATTTTTCCCTTCCCCCATTAAATGGAGTTGATCCGTGTACCAAATGATTTCCAAAGGGAAGGTTTTATCCAAAAATTTCCAACCTGTAGTCAAAGGCTTTACCTGGCTTGTCACCGTTGCACTAGAAAGTAACTGGTTTGGGAAATCCGGTTGAATCGCCAGTGACCGTGCCACTCCGATGACATCACAAGCCCCTGAAGCCAAAGCTGCATTCATGCCCTCTGCTGATCGGAAACCACCGGTAAGCATCAGTGGACAGCTTACCTGCTTTCGAACATCTTCACAATAAGTCAAAAAATAAGCCTCTCGAGTCTTGGTAGACTCTTTTTGCGAAGCGCCCATCATGGCTGGCGCTTCGTAGGTTCCACCTGAGATTTCAATTAAATCCATACCCAGCTCACTCAAGTGCTGGACCACTTCCCTAGAATCCTCTTGGGTAAATCCACCTTTTTGAAAGTCAGCAGAGTTTAACTTGATGCCAATAGGAAATGAATCCCCTACTTCTTTTCGAATCGCCAAGTAAACTTCTTTGACAAAGCGCATGCGATTTTCAAGGCTACCACCCCAGCGGTCTTCCCGTTGGTTGTGTGTCGGTGATAAGAATTGACTGACTAAATAGCCATGTGCACCATGGATTTGTACTCCGGTAAAGCCACTTTCCTTGCAGACTTTTGCGGCGTATGCAAACCTTGCGATGAGATCTAGAATCTCCTCTTCCAAAAGTGCTCGAGGGGTATTGAATAAACGATCCAAAGGCTTTTTCAACGGTATAGCTGAGGGTGCTACAGGTTCTTTACTTAGAAACTTAGGGGATTGCTTTCCAGGATGATTGAGCTGCACCCAGATATGTGTTCCATCCTTTTTTCCTGCTGCTGCCCAAAGTGGGAGATTTGAATCTTTAATCCCTTGTTCAATGACCACATTGTGTGCTTCCCCCAAGGCAAATCGATCTACCATCACATTGCCAGTAATCAAGAGTCCTATACCCCCTTCTGCCCATCTGGCATACAATCTGTTAAACTTCTCGTTGGAAGTATATCCACGTGAGCCCATGTTTTCACTCATGGCGGACTTGCCTAAGCGATTTTTAAGAACGGCACCACAAGGGAGAGTTAGGTTTTTGGTTAATTGTGCAGATTTCATGGGTTAGAGTTATTAGTTGGTAGTCTAGATTATTTAGGTTATGATGAAAGTTCTTAATTGTATGCCAAACCTAGACTTAGTTGTTTGTTTCCATTTTTTACCTGGATAGTAGTACTTGTAGCTGCTATTTCGTTTTATTCCAGATTGATTTCTGTCTTCAATTACTGATTCCCCGCTACAATTTCTTTTGTTCCCAGCTGGATGCTGGTATGAATATTTCCGGTGCTAGAATTGTTGAATTTAATTTGACTCAAAATTGCAGATGAGGTAGTTGGAGTGAATACTATTCTTCCTGCGGTACCGGTAGTCCCTGGACTTGCATAAGTTCCTTGCCAATCCTCAATGGTTAATGTTCTTCCTGATGCAAATGAGCCTAGGCTGGCGAAGGTAAGTGTATGCACCCCAGACCCCATTCGAAGTGTAGAATTTGCAGATAAGACAATGGAAGCAAAGGAATTGCTAAACCCAGCGGACCTAAACTCCCCGCCAGATAGGACAAGGCTACTACCCGTAGGAATACTGTTCGTACTCCCCAACTGTAAGGTACCCCCACTAATCGTCGTACTCCCCTTGTAGGGATTAGACCCTTTCATTACAAAAATTCCAGCACCCGACTTTTCAAAATCTCCCCCTTGCAACAAGCCACTCACCTGACCATCGTTCACCCCACCACTAGTCACACTCGTATTCCCACTACTAATCGTAATCGATCCATTAGTACCATAT
>Ga0181553_10003396_pt1 | contig 13791 bp, 11 predicted proteins | sample 011ome_17_FD_133753 | JGI IMG/M metagenome (GOLD analysis project Ga0181553, IMG submission 133753) | Coastal salt marsh microbial communities from the Groves Creek Marsh, Skidaway Island, Georgia - 011502XT metaG (megahit assembly) | ecosystem: Environmental > Aquatic > Marine > Intertidal...
ATCATAATTATTAAAATAATCAATTGAATTATCCATTACCAATAATTAATATTTTATTTTAAAATAAAATATTAAACATATTTTATTTTTAAAATCTTGAATCAAAATATATTTTATAGGTTAAAAATACTTTTACCATCTTGAAAATAAATGTTTTTATTGAATTATTTTTTACAATGATTATACTAAAATTAAACAATATAATTATTAATATTAATTTTATTATCGTGATAGTAATTTTCGTTATCATCAGTAATAAATAGGTTTTTATTATACAAATAGTAAGATATATTTGATTTTTCAATGTTATCAGGATTATTTAATATTAAAAAGTTCAATTCTTCAATAGAATTTATATTTTGTTCTTTCATTTCTTTACTAGAAGCAAATGAAATAACAAAATCTCTAAATTTACGACTACATATAAAACTACTACAACCTATTTTATTAATTTGCGTAGAATCATATTCAATAGGTGTAAACTCATTATTTTTATTAAATTGATTAAATAATGCGTCATTTTTTTGAATTTGAAAACCCAAGTATAAGAAATCTTTTTCTAATAATTTATGATTACTTATCTTATAATAAATAGTAAAGTATTTATGAATATAAATTCTATCTTTCATTATTAAAATATGATCATAACTTGTCTTTTCATTAATCATCTGAAATAAACTTACTAAATCCATTAAACTCATCTTTTCATTATATTCTTCATAAAGTTTATAATTATTAATTCTCATCTTTTTTTGTATTTGTTGAAATATAGAACAGTTACTTTGAATAGAATAAATAGGTGGAATATATGTTGAAATACATTCCATTTTACGAATAAATTCTTCTAACCTATTTAAGTTTGTTTTTACTAATTGATTATCTTCTTTTCCTGAAGAATTATCAATAATATATAAAATATCTTCGACATTAATCAATCTAGATCCACTTAATTCTGCTAAACAAAAGAAATCAATTAAATTATCACAATTATCAATCCAATTATTATTTAATTTATAATATTTTTCATCAATTTGTTTTAATAAATTACTATTGGTACATAATAAATAATTTTTATCGTATGTATAATGACTACGATATAAATTATTCAATTTAATTTCTTCTGAATACTGGAATGTATCTAATATATTATCTAATTGATCTTTATTAAATATTTTATAACCCGAATAAACGAATAAAGAACCTGTTTTAATAAATTGATTTGCGATTAAAGATAATGAATCATTTTTACTTAGCCAATTATTTCCATTTAACAATACACAAACTGTATCTAATTCCAGTTGCTGATAAGTATTATATTTATGATAACATTCATTTTTTTTACCTATTATATTTTTATAAGTAATTTTTTGTTCTAAATTATAATCTTGAATAAATTGCTGTACTTCTTTATCTGTATCATCGTTTGAATTATCATTAATATAAATAATATGCCAGTTTTTATAATTTTGATATAAAATAGACAATAAATTATTTTTTACGTTTTTTCCTACGTTATGGGCATAAATAATAAATGTAAAATGAATAATTTCATTATCTAATGTAAAATTATCAAATTCAAATAATGGAGGTATCTCCAATAATTTATAAGAATCGTCGAAATTAGTTAAATAATTATTAATGGATATTAAATCCATAAAATATGAGTTTTTTTTATAAAGTATTTGATATTTCAAATAAGAATTAAAAAAATATAGATCTTCAAAAATTTTTGGATCAAATGAGTGTAATTTTTTTAAAAATGACAAATGAAATTGAATTTCAAAAGTATTATTAAAATTGTTAATTTGATTCATAAAATAATAATAAATTTGATTGGTATTATTTTCACATAAGCAAGAATTGGAATTGTAAAAATGATCCCAATCAATTAATTGATAAATAAAATAATGACTATAATTGAAATATACTTTATTTGTATCATCATTCATTAAAAATGATTCATATAGATAATATTCTTCATTAGTATCATTTACATTAAATGATAAAGCAACCTCTTTATTTAATTGATCACCATCATCTAATTGATCACCATCATCTAATTGATTCTTTTGATCGTTCTTATTTTTATTTTCTTGACTATCTAATGAATGTAATTGATAATATAATTTATAAAATTCTATGTGAAAATTATGATAATTAAATTTAGGAAATAAATTATAGGATTGACTACTTCGTAAATAATGTTGAAAATGTTCTTTATTATCTTTGTTCTCTAAAGAATATTCTTTTTGAAAGAGTGTCCAATCATAATTATCATAAATAAATTGATGTTTTTTAGAAAAAGGGCGATTTTCATGACGTCCATTATGAATAAAATGAAGTCTATATTGAATATCATTCTCAAAATATAGATCTGGATTTAAATTTTTATAAATTATAAGATCAAAATTTATATCTTGTTCTTCTATTTTTTTTCGTTGAATTTGAAAAGTTTTATAGTTCATATTCTTGCTAATTAATGACCCTTTCACTTCTTTATCAGATTGTATAATTTGAATTGATTTTTCTAATAAATGTTGTTTAATTACTGATTCATCTTCAGATTCATTGGAAAGACTTTTATCATCTTCAGATTCATATGAAAGACTTATATCATCTTCAGAATTGTTATTAAATTGTTCTTTAACATTCGTGCTTATATTTTTCCCTTCTATAGTTTTATTTTTATTTTTAGAAACTTGAGTATGATCAATACTTTCATCAATAGAATCTAAAGTAAGATCAAGATCATCTGATAAAATTTCATCTAATTCTTTGCGAATATTATTATTTTTAGTTAAAATGTTATCTTGTTGTTTTATTTCATTTATTTTATTTTTTTTAGTTTGATAGTTATTAATTTTATTTTGAATGCTTTCTAGTGTTAATTTTTTATTAGAATCAGTAAATTCTATAACTTTTTTCTGTTCTGAATTACTGTTATTTTCAATATTATCTTTTTGTGTTTTTATTATTTTTTCTTTTTCTTTTTTATTAGAAATGTGTACATCTTTATGATTATCCATAGTTTGTATATTTTCAATTTCTTTTATTTTCTTATTGTCTTTTTGTATTTCATTCTTTGATAATTTCTCATTTTTACTTTTTTTTTTTAATCTTGAATCATCTTTTTTAAAAATTGTACGTGATTCCCAATATCCTTTCTGTAAATAATGAACACAAGCTTTTAAATCATTATCAATATTATTATCGTATAAATCAGCATTTGCTACTAAATATTGATTCCAGTTATGAGATTCATAAATATTAATAAAATTAATTAAAGTTTTATTTTCATTAATAGATTCTAAATTAATATGAAAACGTTTAAGTTGTCGTCCTTCTGTCCTTCCATATAAAATATAATGTTGAAAAGCTTCATAAATAGTAGAAACGCCCCCACTTTTTAAATCCTGATTATTTATAATATAACTATTCCAATCATTTACTTCATCTTCTAAAAGTTTTTGATTCGATGAATTATCATCATCTAATGAATTATTCTTCTTTTTATTATTATTTAAATTTGGTTCCTGTAATAAATATAAAGATATATTTTCTTTATGTATTCCCTGGTCTATAAAATAAGCAATTATATCTTGACAAGAATTAATTGATATGATTTCTAAAATTTCAGGATGGTTATATAAATAATAATTCCAATTATATGTAGAGTTTAATAATGTAACAATGCCTTCTTTCTCTTTTTTAATTTGTTCTTTTAAAGATTCTATTGTTTCTTGAGATTCTTTCCATTCAGGATTAAAGAAATCATTTATTCTTGGATAAATTTTAATATCATCTTTTATTCCTTGATTTAAATAATATATACAAGCTTCTATATCATCATGTAAAGGAAGATGATTATTTAAATTCTGAAATTGTTGCCAATCAAAGTTATATAAATACTTTAGAAATTTTTTATTAAAATTAACTTTATTCTCTATTTGATCATTTTTTTCAACTTGATAATTCATTTTATTTATTATCAATAAAATAAAATAATAATTTATCCTTAAATATAAAAATATAAAAATATAGAAATATAGAAATATAGAAATATCTAATTATTCAAAAGTATTCATTCATAGTAAAATTATAATAATTTACTATTTATTCGTTTTATTTTTTTAAAATTAATCTAACTTTTTAAAATACTATGAAAAAAATTGCTTTAATTACAGGAATTACTGGACAAGATGGTTCTTATTTAACCGAATTATTATTAGAAAAAGATTATTTAGTATTTGGAATAGTACGTCGTTCTTCATCGATAAATACAAAACGTATCGATCATCTATTTGAAAATCCTAATTTAAAATTAAAATATGGTGATTTAAGTGATGGAACTTGTTTATTACAAATTTTATTAGAAATAAAAGAAAATCAAGATTTTGAACGATTAGAAATATATAATTTAGGAGCGATGAGTCATGTAAAAGTATCTTTTGAAGTGCCAGAATATACTGCAGATATAGATGCATTGGGGACATTACGTATTTTAAATGCTATTAAAAGTGCGGGTCTTGAATCAAAGACACGTTTTTATCAAGCTTCAACAAGTGAATTATATGGAAAAGTACAGGAAGTACCGCAAAAAGAGACGACTCCTTTTTATCCTCGTTCACCATATGGTGTAGCAAAACTATATTCACATTGGATTACTAAAAATTACCGAGAATCATACGATATGTTTGCTTGCTCAGGAATTTTATTCAACCACGAGAGCCCTAGACGTGGTCCAACATTTGTGACAAGAAAAATAACGATTGCCCTTGGTAATATTTTAAAAGGTAAACAAGATAAATTAGTACTTGGTAATTTAGATGCAAAGAGAGACTGGGGTCATGCTAAGGATTATGTAGAAGGAATGTGGAGAATACTTCAGCATGAACAACCAGAAGATTTTGTATTATCAACAAATGAATATCACAGTGTTCGCGAATTTGTAGAAAAATCTTTTGCTTTAAAAGGATTTAAAATAGCATGGAAAGGCGAAGGTGTCAATGAAATTGGATATGATACATATACAGGACGCGAATTGATATGTATTTCCGAGAAATATTATCGACCAGCAGAAGTAGAAGAATTATTAGGTGATTCTACAAAAGCACGAAGTAAATTAGGATGGAAACCAAAATATACATTTGATGAACTGGTAAAAGAAATGGTAGATGAAGATTGTAAATATTAAAATTTATTTTTCTAATTTTTTATTTTTCTAATTTTTTATTTTTCTAATTTTTTATTTTTATAGAAATCAATTAAAGTTTTTTTAAATTTTTCATGAATATCTTTTTCATTATTAAATATTTCTACATTATCTAATTTATAAATATTTTGTAAATCTTTATCAATTAAACATTTTAAATTATAACTTAATTTATAATTAATTGTTGATGTTAATTTATTGATATAGTATTGTTTATGTGTACTTTTTAATATTAATGGTAAAATACAATAACCATCCGTAAATTCTTTATGATAATCTATAAAATTTAAATTACTTTTAATGATAAATTTAGATTTAAATTCATTTAAATAAGATGGTAAATTTCCTCTTCCTATAAATTTAATTTTGAAATCATATTCATATTTATGTTTTAAAATATTTATAAGTAAAGTATAATTTCTTCGTTGTTCAGTAAAATTTCCTTGTACAATATAAATGGGAATATTAGATTCATTTTTTTGATCACTGAAAGGTAAAAAAGACGTATATATAAATTTTTTAGTTTTGCATAATGGTGTTAAAAAATAAACATTATTGAATTTGACAGATTGATGTATATTATGACTAATAAAGAAGTGTTTTTTTTCATGATTATTTAAATATTTTGAAAATTTATTTGATAAATGAGGATAAAATGTTGTATAAATCTTGTAATTATAATTATTTCTTTTTTTATTTATCAATATTTCCGGATATTTTTCATTTATATATTGAATAAAATGAGGATCCTTAATATTTTCTAAGCAAATTAAATAATAATCTTTTTTTGGTATTTTAACAATTACATCATATTTTTGTATTATTGACTCAATGATTTCAAAATGATATGGATAATTTAAATTATCAATACTAATTAACATATTATATAAATAAAATTAGATTAAAAATATTTTATTTTATTTTATTTAATTTTAATTAAAATGAATCAGAAACCAATACTCATATTTAGTATAAAATATGGTTATTATATTTCAAAAACAATACAATATTTATTAAAAATAAATCACATAGAGTCTGAAATAGTACAATATGTTGATCCAATAAAAGATAATCTTTACATTATTTTATTTTCTCATAAAGTTCCTCAATTTCCAAAAAATTACATTGTATATCAATTAGAACAAAAAGATATTTGTAATCGAATTGATCAAAAGTATATATTTTCTATTGTTCATTCTAAAAAAACATGGGATTATACTCCAGCTAATATCATACGTTTTGAAGAATATGTTCGAAAAAAAATGGTATATTTTCCAATTCCTCTAATAGATTATCAAAAATTAGTTTCTTATCCAATTCAATATTCTAACCAATATGATGTATTATTTTACGGAACAATGAATGGAGATCGTATATCTATTCTAGAATATATTAAAAAACAGCTTCCTTATATTCGATTACGTGTTATTGATAATATGTTTGAAGATCAATTATTTCGAGAAATTTGTAAATCAAAAATAGTGCTTAATATTCATTTTTATCAGAATGCTAATTTGGAAACTGCTCGATTAAATGAAATTCTAAGTTGTAAAAAATTGCCTATTAGTTTTTATCCATCAGTATATGAATTATATCATTATCAGTTATATAAAGATCAGGTTATTTTTGTAAAAAATATCAATGAAATGATTCAAAAAATTCAATATTATTTATCAAATCCTGTAGAATATCAAAAAATAATTGACAATATTAAATTTACATCCGAAGATAATAAAATAATTTCTTTTCTTGAAAAATAATTTATTTAATAAAAAACGAAAAAATGATTGCAATTTATTTCTCCACAAAATTTATTAATTTTAACTTAAAGAAAATTAATCTTTTTAAACTTTAAAGTATCTCAATAACAAATAAAATTTATAATAAAAATTAAAGAAAATATTAATATACAGTAAAAATGATAATTGATTGTTCTATGTTTAAATCGAATTGCTTAATTTTTACTGAATGTTGTCAACAATATTATTGTTGTTGGAAATGTCACAATGAACAAAATAATCATTCTCTTGATCAAAAATATGATTTATCTCATATAAAATGTCGCCAATGTAATACTATAAATGAATTTTCCAATGAATGTTCACATTGTCATATACAATTTAATAAAAATTATTGTCAAAAATGTAAATATTGGTTTAACATTACTAAAACATTTCACTGTGATGATTGTAAAATGTGTTATCTAGGAAAAAGAAAAAATTATATTCACTGTCATATATGTAATATATGTGTACCAAAATCAAAATGGAATATACATAATTGTGAAATTAGCAACGATCAAAATAAGGATTGTCCAATATGTTTAGAAAATTTATATGAATTAAAAAGAAATAATGTTTTATTACACTGTGGACATACAATTCATCAAAAATGTTTTTATCAATATAAAGAACAGATTGCAGATAAAAAGCAAATAAAATGTTTATTTTGTTTTCGTTCTATTGAGGAACTAAAAGAAGAAGCTAAGCAAAAACAAAACCAAGCTCCAATACCATCAGCACCACCTTTGGAAATATAATAATAAAATTGATTATTATAGTGACTATTTTTATTAATAAATTTTTTAAAAATGAATTTTTTGAACTTAAAGAATAAACATAAGATAAAATTATCTTATTTAAAGAATTTTAACTACAGCTAAAAAGAATGACAATTACTTGTGATAATTTTAAATCCAAATGCCATATTTATGCTTCATGCTGTGATGAATATGTTTGCTGCAAAATATGCCATGATCAAAAAAAAGATCATTCTCTTAAAAATAAAAATAAAAAAAAACTATTATGTTTAACTTGTAATCAAGAAAATCAATTATCTAATCAATGTATTCATTGTAATACACAATTTAATGATAATTATTGTTCAGAATGTAAAATTTGGACAAATTTAGATATATATCATTGTGATAAATGTGATGTTTGTCGTATTGGGAAAAAAGAATCATTTATTCACTGTGATAATTGTAATAATTGTTATTTAAAAGATATAAATCACCCTTGTGAAAATGTAATAAATAAAGATTTAACATGCCAAATTTGCTTTGAATCAATAGATAAAACAGAAGATTGTAAATTTTTAAGATGTGGGCATATTATGCACTATGAATGTTATGATATTTATAAAACTAAATTTAAGGGAATATTTCGTTGTGGACTATGTCAAAAATCAATGTTTGATCCGTTATTATATGAAAAAGAATATGATAAATTAAAAGAAAAATATTTATATAATAATGAAAAAAAAGTGAATTATTACTGTAATGATTGTAACATTAATGGAGAACTTATGTATCATCCAGAATTTAATAAATGCATAGAATGTCGAAGTTATAATACAGTCATAACTAAGTAATATATATATATTATGAATGATTCTATTTACTATTTATTTAATAAAATACATTATAAATTATACAAATCATGATTACATAAAAATTGTTGAAAAATATTCTTCTTTTTTTGATGTAAAAAAGATTCTACTTTTTTATCCACACATTTATTTTCTACATCTTTCATATAAATTTTATACCAGCTTAATAAACATACTTTCAATAAAGAATGAAATAATTTTTTATCGGATTCTTCTTCGGTAATTTTATGATTACATAAAAATTTATTTATTTTTTTGTAAAATGAATATAATTCTTGAAAATAATAATAGATAATTCGAAATTTAAAATATTTTTTAGAATATAGTTCAATCTCTTTCTCATTATTTTGAATCAATATATATAAATAAAAATATAATTCGTCACTTTGATTCTGGTTATCAAATAAAAATTCAATAACGATTAAGTAAAAACGTATATATTTGATATTAAATAATATAATTTCGATTTCATTTCTTAATAATTGATGATCACATGTTTTATTTAATAATAATTGAAGTTTACTTTTTTGTTCCTTTGAAATAATAAAATATTGTTGAATAATAAATAAAAAATCTTCATTACTTAATTTTTTTTTAATAATATAATTGGTAATTTTTTCAATTAATTCATAATCATTTTCCAGAGAACATATTTTTAATAAATTTTCATCTATATACGGAAATTTTAAATAATTATTTTTGGGTAAGTTGGAAATATGGAATCGATCTAATGTGGGTATATATTCGTCTATTAATTTTTTTTCATTCTTTTTAATTTCCATGATGATATTTATATAAAAATTATATCTATCAATCGAATTTATTTATTTTTAATTATAAAAATAAATAAAAATAAATATGTTTTTTTTTTTTTAAATTTTTTATAAATAAATTTAAAAAAAAAAGAATTAAGGGATAAATATCAAAAAATAATTTTAAATAAAAGAAAAAAATGTGATTTTGAATTATTAATTAACAAAGGATTTCAACCATTAAATGGTTTTTTAAAAGAAAAGGACTATAATTCCGTTGTAGAAAATATGCGTCTAGAAAATGGACAATTATGGTCAATGCCAATTACCTTAGCAATTAGCGAAGAACAAGCAATTAAATTAAAAAATGAATCACATGTTTTACTTGAAAATGAAACTGGATTAATAATAGGTTTAATGAATATTTCTGATAATGACAGTATTTATCAACCTGATATTACATATGAAGCAGTTAAAGTTTATGGCGCCGATGATGATAATCATCCTTATGTTAAAATATTAAGAAATTATCAAAAATCTGGAAAAATCTATAATATTGGTGGAACTATAGAAAAATTTGAATATCCTCCTCGTTATGATTATCAAGAAATGAGACTTACTCCAGAACAAACGAAAGCTTATTTTAAAGAAAATAATTGGAAAAAAATTATAGGATTTCAAACAAGAAATCCTATGCACCGCTCTCATTTTGAATTAACAAAATATGCTTTAGATATAGTCGGAGATGATGCTCGACTTTTATTACATCCAGTTGTAGGAATAACACAAGATTGTGATATTGATTATCATTTACGTGTTAAATGTTATCGTAAAATGATGTCTCATTATCCTGAAAATAAAGCTTTATTATCATTACTGCCTTTATCTATGCGTATGGCTGGTCCACGTGAAGCAGTATGGCATGCTCAAGTTCGTAAAAATTATGGATGCACGCATTTTATTGTTGGTAGAGACCATGCTGGACCATCTTATAAAAGAAAAGATGGAGATGATTTTTACGGTCCCTATGATGCTCAAGAATTATTAATGAAACACGCAGAAGAAATTGGAATCGAAGTGGTATTGTCTAAATTAATTGTGTATGCTTCACCTAAAAATCAAGAAGATGAACCTATTTATTCGCCAATTGACCAAGTTGATAAAGAAAAATATGAAATCATGAATATATCTGGTACAAAACAACGTGAAATGTTAAATAATGGAGAAGAATTACCTGAATGGTTTACTTTTCCAGAGATTGCTGATGAATTAAAAAAAGATTTCTTACCACAGCATAAGAAAGGATTTTGCTTATATTTTGTAGGTTTATCTGGATCAGGGAAAAGCACATTAGCAAATCATATTATACAAAAAATAAATGAATTATCTAATAGAAAAGTGACATATTTAGATGGAGATATTGTTCGATTAGAATTATCAAAAGGACTCGGATTTTCAAAAGAAGATCGTTCTACTAATATCCGTAGAATTGGTTTTGTTTGTTCTGAAGTTGTTAAACATGGAGGAGTAGCAGTAGCAGCAAATATTGCCCCATTTGAAGATGATCGCAGTCATAATAGACAACTAATTTCTAATAATGGAGATTATATTGAAATTTATGTTAAAACATCTTTAGAAATTTGTGAAGAACGTGATGTTAAAGGATTATATAAATTAGCACGTGAAGGAAAAATAAAACAATTTACTGGAATTAGTGATCCTTTTGAGGAACCTGAAAAAGCGCAATTAATTTTAGATGGAAATATAGATATTAATGATAATTTAAAAATAATCATTGATCATTTAAATAAAAAAAACTTATTATAAATATTTTATTAAATTTTTATGGATATAAGCATAACGACTTGAAATAATAATCATATATTAATTGACTACTAAAAGCATTAACTGATAACAATATGATACTGAAAAAAAGAATAATAGACACAATAAAAATAATAGGAGATTGTTTTTTATATTTATGTAATATAAAATCAGAAAGATATAATCCAAATATCGATCCTAATCCACTTACTATTGCCATTATAGCACCATATATATAGTTTAATTCACCAGCTATTAAATAATTTAAACATGATATAATACAAGAGCAAAGTGTGCTAATTGAACTAGTAGAGGTGACTATTTCGGGAATCATACCAACATGAATCATTATTGGAGTTGTTAACATACCTCCTCCAATACCAATATAGGTAGATATAAAACCGGTAATAGTTCCAATTAAAATAAATTTTCTTATAACTTTCATATTCCATTGAATGTCTCCTTTCACAAATAGATAATTATTGTTCTTTTTAAATTTATAATCTTGTAAAATATGTTTAATATTATATAATCCTAGTAAAAAACAAATAAAAAATTGTCCTAAACTATGAATCCAATATAAATAATGACAAACTTGAAAAAATTTTCGTGTAATACTAAAAATAGAAATAGTACAAATATTTAAAAATAATAAAAAAGTATTAAAATATTTTTCTTTTTTTTTATCTCCATATTCAATTCTTCCTTCAATGCCATCAAATATAATTATTTTACTATTTTTAGTAGAAGTTTTATTATCTAAAGGAAGTAATATTTTTTCCTGATCAATAAAAAAATCTTCTTTATTTTCTAAATCTTCAATTCGAAAATATTTTCCTATTCCATCAATCATAATTAAACGTAAACCCATGTACGGATCTTTTAAATATACTAATTCTTCTTGATATGTATCAATAGCTTTTTTTATCGTTTTATAAAAAGTAATTAATAAAATTATAACTAAACAAGAAATAGTGATACAAGCTGGTGTAAAATTAGATAAAATAACACCAAAAAAAGATGAATTTGCATCAAATAATGAAATTAATAATAATGGAGGAAAATAGATGATATCTCTTTTATTATTTAATGGATGGTTTTTATTATATAAAAAAAATACTCGAACACAAGTATCGCCAAATATTGTAAAAATTGTAATAGGTATTGATTCATATAAATTAAATTTTCCTACCAACATATAAATAGGTATTAGCAACCCTCCCCCCCCTACACCACCTATAGTAGTAATGATTGATATAAAAAAAACAAGTATTACTAAAAATAAATCATTTACAGGATAATCTATTAAAAAATCACGCATTATTATAATTATAAAATTTCAATAGAATTAATTAATAATAAAATACTTTAAAAATTAGTATTTTGATAGTACTACTTTTATTAATTGTAATACTTTTATATATATTTGAATATTTTAATTTGAAATATAAAATTAAAATATTTAATAAATTATAATTGTTATAAAATGGTTAAATTTTATCAAAAATCTAATTTTTTACAAAATTTTATTCAACTTATAAAAGAATGTGATCAAAAAATTTTAGACATTTATTCAAAAGATTTTGATATTGAATATAAAAAAGATGAATCACCTTTAACCATTGCTGATAAAGTTTCAAATAATCATATTTGTGATTTTTTACAAAAAATAAACACAGAATTAGAACAAGAAACAAATGAAAAATTTTTAATTATTAGTGAAGAAAATAAAACAATTGATTATGAACTAAGAAAAAAATATGATTATTGTTGGTTAGTAGATCCAATTGATGGGACAAAAGAATTTATCAAAAAAAATGGAGAATTTACGGTAAATATTGGCTTAATTTATAAAGGAGTGCCAATATTTGGTATTGTAAGTATACCAGTTCAGGGTTGTTGTTATTACGGCATTGAAGGAATGGGAAGTTTTAAGTTAGATAAAGATAATAATAAACAAAAATTATGTATAGATCCTAAAAAAATGAATAATGAACATATAAAAATAGTTGCTTCCAAATCTCATTTAAATTCAGGAACAAAAGAATTTATCGAGGCTTATCCAAAATATGAACTTGTTTCCATCGGGAGTAGTATAAAGTTATTATATATTGCTGAATCAATAGCTCATCTTTATCCTAGAATAGCACCGACTTACGAATGGGATACTTGTGCAGCACATGCTGTTGTAAAATATGCTGGAGGAATTGTAAAAAAATTTCAGTCAGAAGATGAATTAATTTATAATAAAGAAAGTTTATTAAATCCTTATTTTATTGTTCAATAGTTATAAATATTTTATTTATATGGTTATATATAACATTAAGTTTAATATTTTAATTTAATTTAATTAATTATTTTTTATATAAAAAATAATGATATAAATATATTTAATATAGAATTATGTCTGAAAATTATAACGCTACTACTTCTATCATTTACGATAAAGATGAACAATTATTACAAAAAAATAAGAATAGATTTGTATTGTTTCCCATAAAATATCAAGATATTTATGATGAATATAAAAAAGCCGAAAGTGCATTTTGGACAACTAGTGAAATTGATTTATCTAAAGATAGCAATGACTGGGAAACATTAAATGATCACGAA
>Ga0181553_10003403_pt1 | contig 13772 bp, 8 predicted proteins | sample 011ome_17_FD_133753 | JGI IMG/M metagenome (GOLD analysis project Ga0181553, IMG submission 133753) | Coastal salt marsh microbial communities from the Groves Creek Marsh, Skidaway Island, Georgia - 011502XT metaG (megahit assembly) | ecosystem: Environmental > Aquatic > Marine > Intertidal zone...
AGATGCGCTCGATCGAGTGGTGTTGGATGCGAAATCTACCGATGCGCGTGTGGAGGCGTACGAGCGCGCGATTGCGGCGAGGGATTTGGAGTTGTTTAAAATGGAGGCGTTGGTGGCGTCGCTGAAGAAATCGTCAGAGGAAGAGAATGCGGCGCGCGCGGTGGACGTTGAGGGTGGTGCCGCGCGCGATGAGGACAACGGCGCTACTCGTTCTATGCATGCGGAATTAGAGCGCGCGCAGGCACGGGCGAGTGCCGCGGAAGATGGTGCGCGCGCGATGCGAGACGCGCTCAAAACATTCGAGACGACGTCGGCTCGAGAAAAAGTAGCGCTCAGAGACGAACTTCGAGAAGCGCGCGCCGCGGTGCAGCGCTACGCCGAAGAACTCGATCGCGCGCGCGCACGCGAGCGCGCGCAATCGCACGGGTCGTCGTCGACAGCTGCGGATTTGATGACAGCGCGCCGCGAATTGGCGACGATGACGAAAAAGCTCGATGTGAGCGCCGCCGTGAACGCCAAGCTTGAATCCCTGGCGACAGAGAGAGCTGAAGAGTTATTTAACATCACGCAAGAGCGCGATGCGTTGAAGAAGAAACTGCGGACAACGAGCGAAACCATCGATGCGCTCGAGAGGGATTGGATTGAATTTAGCCAAAGAGGCGAAGATGCCCAGAGCGCGCTTCGCGCCGAGAACGAAGAGTTACACGCGCTCGTCGACGCGTTGAAGGAATCAGAAAAAAGTGGATTCGCTCATAGTGAGAATGAAATTCTCGCGTTGCGTGAAGAACTAGATGCGCTGCGCGAGAGCGCTCCAGTCGCGGTGGCTTCGGCGCAGGCGAATCGAAGCGTCGATCGTCGACTGGCGAGGGAGTCCATCGCGTCATTACGAGCAACAATTCGCGATCTCAGGGCCGAGCTTGATTCGCGCGATGTCACAATTGAAAATTTGAAGCGAACTTTGGCGCAGCATGCGACGCTCGAAGCCGTGCACGCGGAAAAGGACAGCATAATCCGGGCGCTCCAGGAGCAAATCAACGCCGCGTCCTCGTCCTCATCCGCCGTCGCGCGCGCGTTCGACGGCGCACCCACCACCGCCGCACCGTCACCGACGCACGATGCCATCGCCATTCACAACACATGCGATGTCAACGCCCTAGACGAGCTCCAATCCGTCGCATCGACGTTGCGTCGCGAGAACGCCAAGCTCCGTCGAGAACTCGACGCCGTCGATCCCGAGCTCTTCGAAGAATCCATCACCCTCAAACGTCGCGTCACCGCGCAAGACATGCTTCTCGCATCATACGAGGAACGGCTCGTGCGTTACACCGCCGCGCTCGGGATCCCATTCGATCCTGAACCTAGACCGTAGTCATTTGTATTGTCATCGAGACGCGCCGCCGTGAAATCTCTTTTTGAGCCGCCATCGGCAGACAGTTGGTGTCACTCACCGCCGCAGCGCGCCGTGCGCGACGACGCGCGATGGGCGGGGCGAACGGGAAACCGACGCGCGACGCGCGCGACGCCGCGGCGACGACGATGACGGGCGACGCGATCGACGACCGGGCGCCGGCGTCGGCGCCGTCAGCGCTGGCGGCGGACTGTGCGCCAGCAAAACTTGGGGACAGTGGCGTGGCGACGACGACGACGACGTCAAAGGCGAGCGACGACGCGAACGGCGCGCCGGACCCGATGCCGCGCCCGACGTTCGAGGTGGCGAATAGAAACGATGAGGAGTATGACTTGGACGCCGCCGTTGAGGACGCCGGGGCGTGGCTCCGTGGACAGTTGGCTGAGTTGCCGATATCGCGCGATTATCCGCACATTATCGACGAATGCGTGCGCGTGATGCAAAAGTGGAAGCGCGAGTTTCCTCAAAAAGTGTGGTTACGCGTGGTGAAGGGAGATAGATTGGCGAAAGAACTTAACGAGTCGGCTCCAGTGATTGAAAAGACCATGAAGTACATCTCAGCGATTGAAGTTCAGTCTCCAGCCGAACGTGCGGTGATAATAGATTTGTGCTCGGGATTTGGTTACCTCGCGATGTTCTTGAGCGAGATGCTTCCCGCTGACAAGGTGCGGGAGATTATTTTAGTGGATAAAATGTGGTCGATGTTCGGGAAGCAGCCAAAGCCGCATCACATCAACTGGGAGCACGTGTACGGCGTCGGCGATTGGAAATACGCCTGGCCGATCGAGATGACCACGCGCAAGGTTGATTTGAAAGATCACGCCGCGGTTAATCAGTTGGCGATGCATATTTTTAATCGTTGGAACGGCCCATTCATCGTGCTCGGAATTCATTTGTGCGGCACGTTGAGCATCAAAGCCGTCGAGATGTTTAACAACCATCCGAACACGCAGCACTTGATTCTCAAACCGTGCTGCTTGCCAGACTTTTCATGGACATATCGCACTGATTATTTCCCACCTATTGGCAAGCACAAATATTTGATACCGACCAAAGCTGTGTGCTCGCGAGGCAAGTGGAAAAAGAACAAATGGATCGGTCCGCCGCGTTCGTATCTTCAGCAGAAATTCGTCGCTTGGAACGACCACCTGTGCAAGGCGATTGAGGACGACGATGGGAACATAACGAAATCAATCGAGGAAATCAAAGTCCAAACCAGTCATTTTCAAAACTTATTTATCTTTGGAGAGCGCGCAAGGCTGAGTAAGTGCACGATGGACATCGCCACGGGCCTGCAGTTTCCGACGCCGAGCGGCACTGAAGCGGGCGCGTGGTGCCCGACCGGCTCGGGATTCGGCACGCACTACGGCAAGGACTCAGTTCGCCCCGTCGTCAAGGCGTCATCATAGGGGCATTTTATGTTGTGTCATAGGGGCGTCATAATGTTGTGATATCAGTTTTAAAGAGAAATCAAACAGTCGATGTGAAAAGGTCTTTCGTCGTTAAAAAATTTTCTACTTTTTCTCGGCGCTCGCGGCGATCAACTCCGGTTTCAACACGCCAATGAACGGCAACTCGCGATACCGACCGCCGTAATCCAACCCGTATCCCACTACGAACTCATCAGGGCACATGAATGCGCACGCAATCTTCATATTCTTCTCTTCAAAGTACTTTGTCGCCTCGGCGTCTCGTCTCGCCGACTTATCCATCAAAGCTATGAGCGCGACTTCTTCCGCACCCGCGGCGTACAACGCCTTCGTCAGCGCCATAACCGTACGCCCAGTATCAATGATATCCTCCAAAATACAGACCCGCTTCCCCTTCACATCGCACGACGGCAATCGTACCTCCACCTCCGCGTTCGCGTCGCTCGTCGTCCCAGCCCCGTACGACGCGCACGTCGCGCACGAAATCACCATCCGCTTATACCCCCGCCGCAGCTCCTCGCGCAGCATGCGCTCCATCGTATACACGCTGCGCACGAGATCGCTCGCGAACATCATCGCCCCCGTGGTCACGGGCACGAACACTTCAAAGTCACCCAGGTGCGACACCACGAGCGCCGCGAGCTGCTCGAGCGCGCCTTCAATCATATTCGCGTCGTACAGCACCGAGCTCACGTCCGGGTCGTCCACGGGCACGCCCGCGACTTTAGGCGTGACGTCGTCCGCGTCCGGGATGCGCGACATCGCGGTCGGTGCGCGCGTCGGTGCGATTGGGCGTCGGCGTGTGCGGTGCGTGACCGCATCCGGCATCGTCATAGTCCCACGCGCACCGACCGCGATGTCGACGGCGCTGATCGAAATCACGTCCGCCGAGGCGTACGATGCATGGATGCGCGCGAATCCGTCGGGGGTGGTGCACTTTTACGCGTCGTGGTGCGAGCCGTGCGCGGCGATGGATGCGCTGATGACTGAGCTGGCCAAGGCGCACGCGGGCTCGGCGTCGTTCGCGCGGTGCGATGCGGAAGCGGTGGAGGACGTGTGCGAGCGAGAGGGGGTGTCAAGCGTGCCGTACTTTGTGTTCACGCGCGATGGAAGGCGGGTGGATGCACACGAGGGCGCGGACGCGGCGGTGGTGACGAATAAGACAAAGCAATTCTTTCCTCGAACGGCGGCTACGGCGACGATGGCGACGACAGTGACGACGACGACGACGACAGCCACGAACGATGCACTCAACGCGCGTTTGAAGAGCCTGATTGAAAGTCAGCCGGTGGTGGTGTTCATGAAAGGTCACCCCGACGAGCCCAAGTGTGGATTTAGCCGTAAAGTCGTCGAAGCGCTCAAGACGGCGGGCGTCAAGTTTGGGTCGTTCAACATTCTAGCCGATAACGACGTTAGAGAAGGGCTCAAGGTGTATAGTTCATGGCCAAGCTACCCGCAGGTGTACGTTGACGGCGAACTCGTCGGTGGTTGCGACATTATTTTAGAGCTCGCCGAAGCGGGCGAACTGAAGGAGGCGTGCTCGTCCAAGGAGTCTAAAGTACAAAACGCGATAAACGATAGAATCAAATCCATGTTAGCCGCGCAGGATGTGATTTTGTTCATGAAAGGCACGCGCACCGAGCCTCGATGCGGGTTCTCCGCCAAGGTTGTGCAAGCCTTGGACGCCATCGGCGTCGAATACGCGACGTTTGATATTCTTCAAGACGAGCCCATACGACAAGGGCTCAAAGAATATTCGCAATGGCCAACGTACCCACAATGCTTTTACAAATCCGAGCTCATCGGTGGGTGCGACATCATTTTGGAAATGGCTGCCGAAGGCTCGCTCGCTGCCGAGCTCGGAATGAAATGAAAACTCACTCTACGGTTTTGATATATGCGTACAACAACAGACTATTTTATTCTCTACTACGTCCCGGCGCCCTCGCCAGGCATCCACCGCATGTACGTCGCCCCCGACTCGTCGTCATCGTAATCCATGCCCTCAAAAAATATCCTCAGCCCCCCCGGAACGCGCGCACCGACGTCATAAATCTCCCTCGCGGCGAGCGCGTCGCCGAGCGCGCGCGCCGTCCGCGTCCCCACGCCTCGCCTCCTCAAATCCTCCCTCACGCACACCCTCTCCACCGTCGCCACCATCGACCCATCACTCGCCGCGTACGCATACGCCACAACTTCCCCAGACCCATCCCTCGCGCACACGAACACGCGTTGCGTCTCGGGCGCCCGCAACGCGCGCTCCAACGCCTTCGCGTCCCACGCGCTCCCCGCCCCTTCGCACGCACTCATCGCCCGCGCTAACGCCTCCGCGCCCTCGCGCGCGTCCTCCGCGGACACCACGTGCGTGGTCACGCGCGCGCGCGTCCGGCGCGCCCACGACGACGACGACGACGACGACGCCATCGCCATCGAGCACCGTGCACGCGCGCGCACCAATCTCGACGTCGCGCGCAACGCCGATGCGCCGCGTCTGCGCGCGCGCGTCGCGAGCGACGCCGCGGACGACGACGCCGCGGACGACGACGACGACGACGACGACCACGCCATCGCGCGCGCACGCGCCGCCGGACGCCGGACCGTCGCGCGCCAGCCACTGCGCGCGTCGCATCGGGCGATGCGGCGGTCGCGCACCAAAAAGTGCCACGTGGCAACCACCTCCCATCATAGGGACACATGGACCAATCATGACTCAGGACAAAGAAAATAAGAAAAATCCGTCATGGTGTTCAGTGTACACGTCGTCGTGGGGTCCACCGATCCAGAATATTCCACACAGCGCGACGCCGCGACGCCGCATACGCTCGAGCGCTCGGCGTCGTGGACGCGTGCAGTTGGTTAACCTCGGCACGCGTGTGTGCGTGTCGCGGTGGTTCGCGGTGCGACGCGGTTCTGGGGGGTGATTTGCACGGTTTTGCGATCGGATTGGCGTCGCACGGGTGTGTGCGTCGATTTGATTGACTGGCCAGTGCGCGCGTACGGAGGGTTGTGTGGTTCATATATCGGACGACGAGGACGCGACGGTTGCGATGGGGAGGATAAATGCGGCGACGCTTGAGGCGTATGTCACGGATCGGGATGTGAAGGCGCTCGCGGAGACGTCGACGGAGACGCTCGCGTTGTTTTTGAAAACGGATTTAAAGAAGGGTTTGTGCAACAACGAATGGGCGAGTGAGGAGCGTAAAGCGTTGTATGGTGTGAATGAGTTTGAGTACCCGCCGCCGAAATCTTTCTTGCAATTGTGTAACGATGCGCTCGGGGATTTGACGGTTCGGATTTTGATTGGCGCGTCCATCATTTCTCTCGGAGTGGGGGCGGGGATGCCGTCGCATCGAGCAGAGTATGGATATTTGGAAGGGATTGCGATTATCATTGTCGTGTTCGTCGTGGTTTTCATGCAAGCGTACATTGATTACGTCAAGGAGCTTAAGTTTCGTCAGTTGAACTCGATCAAGGACAATTACACGGTTAAAGTGATTCGCGACGGCGAAAGTAAAGCTGTGTCGGCGGGCGAAATCGTCGTCGGTGACTTGGTGCAGCTTGCGGCTGGAGATAAAGTCCCTGCAGATGCGGTTTTTATCGAAGGGTCAAAGTTCAAGGCGAACGAGGCGGCGATGACGGGAGAACCCTTGGATATTTCAAAGTCGCGTGACAAGGACCCGTTCGTGTTGAGCGGTACGTCCATTTCCGAAGGTTCTGGTACGGTGATGATCATCTGCGTCGGCTCTCGCTCGCAATGGGGGGTGATTCTTAAAACTTTGATCGTCGAACCGAGCGACACGCCTCTTCAAGAGCGTCTCGAACGCTTGGTGTTGCAAATCGGTAACTTCGGCATAGGCGCCGCGGTTCTCACCTTTTTGGCGAGCATGATTCGCTGGTGCATCAACGGCAAATCCAACGGCTGGGACGCGACGCTTATCTTGGACTACTTGATCAACGCCGTGACCATTGTGGTCGTTGCCATTCCTGAAGGTTTGCCGTTGGCCATTACTCTCGGTTTGGCGTTTGCCATGCGTAAAATGATGGGCGATCAAAACCTCGTGCGCCGGCTTGAGGCGTGCGAGACCATGGGTAGCGCCACGCAACTCAACGCCGATAAAACTGGTACCCTCACACAGAACAGAATGACTGTCACTGAAGTTTGGATTGATGGCAAAGAGTACAGCCAAATGCCGCCGCCGGGTTTGAGCGCGGCATACTCTGACATGTTGTGCCAATCCATGGCGTGCAACTCCGACGCCAACTTGAGCCGCAAGGACAATGGCACGGTCGAACACCTCGGGAGCAAGACTGAATGTGCGTTGCTTCAGCTCGTAGAGCAGCTCCAACCGCCTTCAGGGACGCATCAATCATACATTGAGTTGCGCGAGAAGTTTCCAGAAGCGCAGCGATACCATTTCACCTCTGCGCGCAAGCGCATGTCAACCGCCATCGTCAATGGCTCTGGAACGCGTTTACACGTCAAAGGCGCTTCCGAAATCGTCGTTAAACTGTGTACAAAAGTTATGGGTGCCGATGGTAAGGTAAGCACACTGACGCCGCAAAAGCTCAAGGATGCGGAAGCTGCTATCGAGCACTTTGCCCGACGCGGTCTGCGCACGTTGTGCATCGCGTACATGGACACGCCCACTGCCCCTAACAAGCTTGGCGAAACCGCCCCAGAGCGTGACTTGACGCTGCTCGCAATCACTGGCATCAAGGATCCGATTCGCCCCGAGACGGCTGAAGCTGTTGCGCTGCTTCGTGGTGCCGGTGTAACCGTGCGCATGGTGACTGGGGACAACGCCATCACCGCTGAAGCTATCGCACGCGAGGCGGGTATCCTGGTCGATGGCGATGACGGATTAGTGCTAGAGGGTCCAGTCTTCCGTAAGATGTCCGATCACGAGAAGGAAGCCGTCGCGATGCGTATTCGCGTCCTCGCGCGTTCATCCCCTTCGGACAAGCTCGTGCTTTGCAACTTGCAAAGATCTCTCGGCGAAGTCGTCGCGGTCACCGGTGACGGCACCAACGATGCCCCGGCGTTGAAGGATGCCGATGTCGGATTTGCGCTCGGCATTGCCGGTACAGAAATAGCAAAAGAGGCGTGCGACATCGTCATTCTCGATGATAACATCAAGTCCATGGCCAAGGCTGTGCTTTGGGGTCGTAACGTGTATCAGTCGATCCGAAAGTTTTTACAGTTCCAGCTCGTCGTCAACGTCGTCGCAGTGAGCTTGAATTTAATTGCTGCCATTGCCGGGATTAAAGAGCTTCCGCTCGCGGCAGTACCTCTGCTATGGGTCAACATGATCATGGACTCCATGGGAGCGCTCGCGCTCGCCACTGAACCTCCATCGCCAGAGTTGATGAAGCGCAAGCCATTCGGCCGCACTGCACCTCTCATCAACAAGCAAATGTGGCGCAACATCATTGGCGTCTCCGTGTACCAATTGACGGTGTGCTTGGTGTTTATGTTTGCCGGCGCGGATCTGCTTGACATTAAATGCCCCATCGTGGCTGCCACTGCCACAGTTGCCGCGCATGAAGACTGCCACCACAGAGATTTAGAGCTCAACGGGTTCATCTTCAACGCCTTTGTCTTCATGCAGGTGTTTTCCGAACTCAACTCTCGTCGCATCGCCGACGTTAACGTGTTCGCGTCCATCACAAAGTCTCCCATTTTCTGCGGTATCTTGGCCCTCACCGTGGGTGTGCAAGCTCTCTTTATCGAGGCCGTCGGGAGCACGGTTGTCGGTCCAGCGATTGGGTTCGTGTCTCAAAACACAAAGGAGTGGATCACCGCCATCATTCTCGGCGTCATTATCCTTCCGGTGGGTTTCTTTGTCAGACTGTTACCGCTCGAGTGGTTCCCGGGTATGACGGATGAGGAAAGCAACGCGAAAGCTATGGCGGCGTCTAAAGCCGCGGTGATGGCGGCGCAGGCGCGAGTTGACGCCGCGGAGCTAGCGGTTGACATGGGTCCGCCAAGGGGTCCGCCAAGACCGAGCGAAGAACGACGGTCTCTCGGCCTCGGTGCTATTGGTGAAAGCCTCGTCTCCTCGCGACTTCATTCCCGTCAAAGTCGACTTTCCGATGCGTCGTCAAGCACTGTTGAGGTTCCACCAAACAAGTCATTTAAAATTTTCGCGCACGCCGTCATCGCCGCTGGTCGATTGAAGAATTCTGCCACACAAGGTGGCGTTAAATCAGCTGAAGAGGCTTAAACGTCAACTTAGTCTTCTGCCTTTGCACCCGCGCAAATTTTTACCGTCTTTAGTCTTCTATGTTAAATAAAGCTGTCCATTACGTTCCACGTTCCAGAGCTGTGGCGTCCTCGTCTCATTCCATTTAAAGCGCGCCAGATGCGCACCTCCAACCAACGCCCTCACACCATGCCGCACGCCGTGGCCGTCGCCCCAGACGCCCCGGCGCGGCTGGGTAAACGTGCGGTGTCCGTCGCCCTGCTCTTCTTCAGCCTCGCGCTCGTGTTCGGCCTCCTCGCCGAGTCAAAGGATTTTATTCTTCGCATCGAGGCGAAAGACTCCACGTGGACAAAGTGCGCGTCATCGTCGATATCGCCCACGACGAACGTGTTCGGGTACGACTGGGAGGTTTCTTACGTTGATGACGGTCCGCATCACGCGTCTGCGCCCGCGGTGCGCGTGACGGCGAAAAAAGCGGGCGGCGGAACGCTCGCGTTGTTTGGAGGCATGAAAGTCTTCGCCGTCGACGCGTTTCTCGCGAGGGACGGTTCGAGCGCGATGCGGCTCGAACAACGCGTGTTTAGAGGATTTGGGAAGAATTTACCGAACGGCGGAGACACGCGGGAGTCGTTGGTAGAGCTTGCGGCGCCGGCGCGTGCGCTGGTGGCGAAAGTTGGGGAGGCGCCGACGTTGGAGCTCGTCGTGCGCGTGCGCGTATGGAATAATCCGTTGCACGTAGTATTCAAGGATGACGTGCTCGAAGTGCTTAGTATTGTCGGTACGACGTCTTGGTGCCTAGTTTTAGTGTTGCATATTCTCAGGGCGCTTCGAATGGAGGCTTCAAAACATCGAGCGGGACGAAAACGACAGTTGATGAGGCACGAAATCGCGCACGATGCGCACGCCATGGCGCCCGCGTCGACGCCATTTAGTAGTGTATATTTAGCGGCTTCCATCGCATCGGCGCCATGGCGAGCGACGATGGTGATGCTCAACGTCCCTTTGTCTGCGTTGGACTCGGTGTTGGAGACGCTCGTCGATGTCTTGGTGGAGAGTTTTAATTTGTGCTGGATTCTAGCGCTTTTGCTCATGCCCGCGAGGGCGAAAGCTGACACGGAAGAGCAGCAACGCATTGCACCGCATGGAGCTCAACATGGTGCGAAATCAAGGAAACAACGGACAAAACACATGGGGCACGTCAATAGTCCGCCTCGAAAGCCTTCCGTCGTCTCAGTACGGCACGCGCGTAACGAGTCAGAAGACATTACGAGCAAACGTCTCATCGTGCCTGAAGAAACCATCAAAGCAGATCGCCAGCGAGCCGAACGAGAAGCTGCAGAAGCCCGTCAGCACGCAGAGGCGCAGATGCGTTCAAAAGCCAAGTACAAGGGCATCATCGATATGCGTCTACGCGATTCAAGCGTCGACGTACAAACTGACGCCGCGACGCCACGCGGCGACATATTCGCAAACATTCCAGGATTATCGGCGGCGTCACGTCGGCGCAAGCCTTCGTGGACGGCAGCGATCGTTCATGTTGATGACAATGACGCCGAGCGCGTGGTATCTCACTCACGTCAATCGAGTGCAGAACTTCACGCTCGACAAAATTCGCTCGTGCACAACGTACTTCACGCCATCGAGGACCTCGAACTTCCTCCAGATTCAAAAACTCAAGTCGGCGTCCCGGAATCACCCAAGTCACCGCCATCAAAATCAACGCTCGACGCGAGCTTTACCGCACTCTGGGACGCCGCCGCGGGCGTTCTGTAAAACACTTTGTTATTGTACGTAAAAATTCACTTGCTCCAGCCGTGACGCCATTCGCGCACACGCACCAACATGCGCCTTCGCGTCCGAGATCCCGATGGTGGACAACACGCGCTAAACATCGACGATGACGCACCCTTGGCGTCATTGAAAGCGTCCATCGAAGAGTGCACGGGTATCCCGACGTCGACGCAGCAACTGTTGACTGGCTTCCCACCAAAGCAGTTGGACGTTGCCGACGACGCGCCGTGCTCGAGGTGCGTGCAGTCGGGTGAGACTATTCAAGTGCGACGTGGTGCGGTGGCGGTGACGGCGGTGGAACTCGAACCGCACGATACCGCGCCGAGTTCGACGTACGACGCGATGTCCTCGATGGATGAAGATGAGGCGCTTGCGCGCGCGCTGGCGTTGAGCATGAACGACGACGAGCACGCGACGGCGTCTACGGCTGACAACTCCAACGGCGATGCAGGCGTCGATCGGGCGTATGTCGTTCGTCGAGTGATCGCGAGCGATAATAGTTGTTTGTTCAACGCCGTGGGATATTGCGTGAAGCGTACCTTGAGCGAGGCGCCAGCGCTCCGTCGCGCCGTTGTCGATGCCGTGAACGCCGAACCTGAGACGTTCAACGAAGCGTTTCTTGGAAAACCGCCTCGGGAGTACACGGAGTGGATTGCAAAGCCCAAATCGTGGGGTGGGCAGGTGGAGTTGTTCATCTTGAGTTCTTTTTACGGCGTAGAAATCGCGGCGTACGATATTCAAACCGAGCGTTGCGATGTATACGGTCAAGACAAAGGATACGATTCTAGAATCATGGTATTGTACGATGGATTGCACTACGACGCGATGGTACTGAATCCATCACCATTGGGCACGGATGATGCCAAGGACATCACGCGCGTGTCCACGTCGGATGCATCGCGTCTCGACGGCGTTGACGCAAAGGCTCGCGCCTTTGTTAAGGGTCAACACGACGCGCGCTCATTCACCGACACCGCCAATTTTAGCCTTCGATGTTTGGTGTGCCAGTGCGGCTTGAAAGGTCAAAAAGAAGCCGTCGAGCACGCGAAATCTACCGGCCACACAAATTTCGGCGAATACTAAACGCCTCATCAGAGCGCCAAGTCGCCGCGCTCGATCGCGTCAACCGTCACCATATCGTTGTAAGCACGCACGCATTGTATTTTCATTTCATTTCATCCCACCCGATTCAGTGTCTCGTCTCGTGTTTTTGCGTTGTGCGATCCAGGCACTCAAAACATCCTTCAGAGCCGCCGCGCGCCCGAGACAGCTCAAAATTCAAAATTTGAAGTCCTGTTTGGGAGATTTGTGCTTAACGTCACTCGCTGACGCGCGCACGAGCACGCATCGCGCACGCATCGCGCGCAAACGCACGTGTGATCACATCTGCATCGCTTGAAGTGCACGGCACGCGCGCGCTCGGTGACGACGCTGGTGCGGCGGGAGATTGGATTTAAATTCAAAATCTGGCGGGAAACACCGCGCGCGAATCGCTCCGCACTCTTTGACGTGTGACGCGCGCAGGGCGCTGGGGTAGACGACGCGCACGATGCACATCAAACAAGTCATCGTCGAAGGGTTCAAGACGTACCGCGAACAAACCGTGGTTGATTTCGATAACGGGTTGAATTGCATCGTCGGGGCGAATGGTTCGGGGAAGAGTAATCTCTTTCACGCGATTCGCTTCGTCTTGAGCGATGTGTTCGGGACAATTCGTGCGGAGGAGCGCCAACGACTTTTGCACGAAGGCGCAGGTCACGCAGTGATGAGCGCGTACGTGGAGATTGTTTTCGATAACGCGGATGGGCGATTACCCGTGGAGCGCGAAGAGGTGCGCTTGCGAAGAAATATTGGTTTGAAAAAGGATGAGTACTACTTGGACAAGAAGCACGTGACGAAGGCGGAGGTGATCAACTTATTGGAGTCGGCGGGTTTCAGCCGCACGAATCCGTACTACGTCGTGCAGCAAGGGAAGATTATGAAAATGGCGACCATGCAAGACGAGGAACGTTTGGACTTGTTGAAGGAGATCGGCGGTACGAGTGTTTACGAAGAAAAGCGCAAGGAGTCGTTGAAAGTCATGGATGAGACTAAAAGTCGCCGCGATCAGATTCAAGAAACAGTTGAGTTTATCGAAAGTCGTTTGTCCGAGTTGGATGCGGAGAAGGAGGAGTTGCAAAAGTACACTGACTTGGACAAGATGCGTCGGTCGTTGGAGTACACCATTTACGAACAAGACTTGAGCGAGACACGTGGCAAATTGGACGCGATTGAACAAGAGCGTAGCGTGGCGAATGATGCAAGCCGCGCTAGTGATGAACAAATGAACATGGTGCAAGAAAATTTACGCACATATGAGAAAGAATCAAAGGATAGCTCGCGAGCTGCGGCTCAATTGAAAAAGGAACTCAACGTCGCTGAAGAAGAATTGCGTGGGCTCGTGGCTAAGCGTACGACCGCGGAATTGGACGTGAAGGACTTGCGAGAGACTATTGCGGCGGGTGAAGATGCGTTGAAGGGCATTGCCGGGCAAAAGACGGACGTTGAAAAGGCCACCAAAGAAACGCAGAAGAAAATCGATGATGTCAAAGCCAAGTACAACGCCGAAGTTGCTATTGAGGAAGAAAAGGATCGCGAGATCGCTGAAGTTGAACGCCGCACGCAGAGTTTGTATCAAAAGCAAGGACGCAGCGATCGCTTCAAGACAAAAGCTGAGCGTGACGCGTGGTTGAACTCTCAAATTAAGGATGCGTCAAAGACGAAGAAGCAAAAAATGAAAGAGATTGAAACGCTCGAAACTGACTTGAAGGAAATTCGCGCGACGCAGTCCAGCGATGACAAGGATCGTTCGACCATGGAAGCTGATTTGATTACTGAGGAGGAAAAGCTTGCGGATTACGAGCAGCAGTACCAAGCTGCAATGCAGGAACGCAATGCCGC
>Ga0181553_10003419_pt1 | contig 13731 bp, 7 predicted proteins | sample 011ome_17_FD_133753 | JGI IMG/M metagenome (GOLD analysis project Ga0181553, IMG submission 133753) | Coastal salt marsh microbial communities from the Groves Creek Marsh, Skidaway Island, Georgia - 011502XT metaG (megahit assembly) | ecosystem: Environmental > Aquatic > Marine > Intertidal zone...
CACGCAAAACAAGAAAAAGACAAACTCGCTCGCGATACCATCGATTTATCGAAACGAAAAATCGGTCCCGGAAAAGAAGCGCCGGTGAAAGTCACGTTCCTCGGCGCGAACGATTCCTCAGTCACCGTGGATTGCCCCACGGATCAGTACGTGTTAGACGCCGCGCTCGAAGCCGGATTGGAACTTCCATTTACCTGTCGAGGAGGTATCTGCGGCGCGTGCGTGGCAAAATGCGTCTCCGGAGCAACCGACCAATCGGATATCACGGACTTAGAGTTCACTTTAGACGAGGATGAACAGAAGGAAGGGTTGACGTTGTTATGCATGGCGTACCCCGTGGGCGATTGCGTCATCGAGACGCAAAGCGATTGGGGCATGCGAGTGGGCGAGTGGAAAGGCGCGACTGGGGAGATTTTAGGACGAGACCCGACCAAGTTAATGGACGATGATCCGAATAGGATTGGTTTGTAATGGTTTATTAAATAACAACACGATGTGTAAATGCTACGTCTCGCTCTCGTACCCGCGCGTTCTGTCTCGTTTTGCCTTGAAAACGTCACAATTCGGCACTCGAATTCGCTCGCAAAAACACCAACACGTCACGCGACGCATGCAGAAAAAGCACTTTTTCTCGTCGTCGTCGTAAAAGATGTGGCCCTCTCGAGGAGGCGGAGGAGGAGGAAATACGAACGCCCCGTACTCTCCGTTCGAGGATGATTCCAACGAGAAATCCTACGCCGCGAAGTTGTACACCAAGAAGAAGAAGAAGAATTACACCAACAACGGTTTACTCTTTAACGGATATAATAACAACACGAACAACAACAACAACAACAACAACAGAAAAGGAGTGAAAATTATCGGCGGTGCGTTACTCCTGATGACGATTTTGAGAGTGTTTTGGTCGTCGCGTTTGAGTGCGACGAATACTACGAATAGGACGAGTGGTTTTAGGCACGTGGATAAATACGACAGAGAAGGGAACGCGAAGTCGATGATGGACGGCGGAAACGGCGTCGTCGTCGATGGGAATAACGAGTATTACGATGTGAACAACGATTCAGACGATTCAGACGGGAAGAAGACAAAGAAGACAAAGAAGAATCTGTGGTCGCGAGCGACGAACGACGCTCCGCGCTCGTCTCGCGTATCTTCGCAAAAAGTAGCCGCGAATTTAGTCATCGATCATCTCGGTCGCGCGTTAGCGCCGATGATATCGAAATACGTGGATATAGATGAAGACGGCGCGGTGGACGCGAACGAGTTGGAACGATTCGCGGAGAGAGTCGGCGGGGTTGAAAATGTCGGGAAAGGGTTCACGAGCGCGGTTTTAGCGGCGTTGACGGCGACGTGGGGGGACGCGGAGAGCGGTGGACAGCATAATCGGCCGATTGAGAAAACGCCGTGCGCGTTGGAGTTTAATCGAGGGTTGAGTACTGGGGCGGAGTTAGAGGTGACTTCGGACGTGCAGTTTAAAGGGGTGAAGCCGTTTTGCGTCGAGGCGTGGGTGAAACCGAGCGACGCGGAAACCACTCGGAATGGGTTTCAAGGGTACGGTGGCGCGATATTCGCGAAGAAGATGAGCGACGAGATGCACCCAGACGACGACGAAACCGACGTGTTGTTAATGGACGAAGACCAGAAAAAAGGAGGGAAGAACGTCGGACGAGGCCAGTTTACGTTTGCGTTGGACGACGCCGGAGGTTTAACGTTTATGAGAGAAACCGGCTTGACGACCGCGTTACGATCGAAAAGACACTTGAAACCAAACTCCTACACGCACGTCGCCGCCTCTTACGGGTTTGGCGACGCGTCCATATTCATAAACGGCACGTTAGACGCGACGAGGAAAGAAGGCGCGATTTTACGCGGCGACGACGTGACGCCGCTCACGATTGGAATGTTGTTAGATAGAAAAGGCCGCTCGAGGTTAGGTTTCACCGGAACCATCCAAGAAGTCCGCCTGTGGAACCGACCGTGCGACAAAGAGTCCATGAAACGGTACTACGAGCGTCGATTAGTCGGATGGGAACCTGGACTCACCGCATATTGGCCCATGAACGATTGTTTTGGTAAAATTTTAGCGGAGAAGCGAGGCGAATACCGAGGACGCGTGACCGGCAGAGCCGCGTGGAGAAGAAACGGACACCATTTAATGACCGACGACGACATCGAACTGTGCAAACACCTCGCCAAAGGCGTCATCGATGAAAGCTTAGCCTGATTTTATTGAGAGAATAATGAGATTTTTGTTAGTATTACTTGACTACTTCTACTCTATTGCTACTAACTCCTTTGACACCTTTGATGAAAAAACAGGAATTTTAAAAAAAGTTCTCTTGATATACCTACTTCTAAACCCTAATTCAATTACCCCTACACTTCTCCTTCATAATACGACGTGTCTATTCACCGCGACATACTCGCCGCGCATACGCGATGACGATGTCAATGTGAACAACAAAACGGCAACGACAGGTTGCTCCGTCCTCTCTCTTCAAGAGAGAAGAACAAGTGGGTGCCTATTAACCCTAAACCATGTAAAATCCTCCTCTATCGTCCAACGTGCGACCGAATGGATTTACGACGACCAAAAAGTAACAACAAAAAAGAGCGAGAATAAAATAATAGTGTTATTATTATTAGTTTGCGCGCGACGCTCTACTGCAATAAACTCACGCGCGCACGCCGTAGTGTCACACACACACACGACGCGTTCAAACAACAACGCGTATGAGTATTACGAAGAAGGAAAGTCAATGGGCACGTATATATTTCAAGCCGAGGTGTTTCTCTCTCTCTGTGGTATGTGGATAAGAAGACTCGATGTCTTCTTCTCTCGCCGTGCACAGACATACGCGGGAGCGCGAGTAAGCGAAACGAGTCGGCGGGCGCGAAACGCCCTCTCGCACGAGCTACGCTACCCCACAAAATAAACGAGAGAGAGAGACGAAGAAACCGGGCAGCGATTGGATGCGAGATGTGCTTTTTTTTTTAAATATTACTCGTAGTACGCGCGCGATGAGCGCGTTTGTTTACGTTAACCAACTCGGATCGCCTTTAGGTATTATCCCGTACGGATTTAACGCGACGTGCGAGGTGAAATAATGCGTCTTAATGTCCCACATGTTGGTCGCTTTTCGAAACGCCGGCATCGCGTATAACCGTTTCACGTACGCGCTGATGTTCTTATACTCGCGAATGCATTTTTTGTTCGTTTTAAAGTACACGACGTACACCTCGTCGAATCGAACTAACGTTTGGAACACCCGAACGTCGATTTCGGTGACCTCGTCGTCGCTCACCAAAAACTTCATCTTCGAACGCTCGAGAACGCTTTCCAATCTCTCCAAACCTTCGTATAACTCTTCCACGGCTTCCTCGTACGCCTCTTGCGTCCGCGCGAACCCACACTTGTAGACGCCGTTATTAATCGCGCGATACGTCCACTCGTTCATCTCGTCAATCTCTTTTCGCTTACTCTCCGGGTACAAATCTAACGTCGCGTTCTTCGCGAGCGGTTGAAACCGCGCGTTCAAATCTCGAATAATCTCGCTGCTCTCGTTGTTCACGATTCGCTTTTCAGTTTGATCGTACAAGATTGGTACCGTAAACGGACCTTTGTACGAATTGTCGTGCTCTTCGTAGAAATCTCGGATGGAATAAAACTCCGTCTTCTTCGTCTTCTTCGGGTCCTTCCTCGTGTGATGCGCTTGCACCTCGAATTTCGCGCTTTCAATCCCGGACAAATGTTGAATCCATCGACAGTTCTCGTTGGGAAAAACCCACCCGGCGTGTCCATCATCTTCATCCGTATCCTCCTCGTCGTCTTTTCCTTTTTTTCTTCTCGTTTTCTGCCACGTCGGGTGCACGATGTCCACCTCGATTCCATCCTCCAATCCTTTCAGATAGAGGACGGAAAGACATCGCGTCGCCCACGGGCAGGCGTAGGAAACGATGAGTTTGTATCGGTTTTTTTCCGAAACCCCGATATCTGAAACGCGGTCTCGGAAACTGGATTCGTTCCGCGCGAACCTGCCTTTCCGGTCGACGGCGGCGACTGCCGTGTGCCGTTCTCCGTCGTTGGTCATATTTGGTTGTGACGAACACGCCTCTCGAAAGTTTTCCAATTCATTTCAACGAACGCTTCTTCATTCTCTTTCGCGCGCGAAAGAGAGAACGAGTGACTACTTCTGCGAGAAAAACAACTTCACGATGACGACGCGCGCTGCACTTCTGAGGAGGATGACGACGACAAAAACGGCCAACACCATCACGGCCGCGCGGTATTGTTGTTCATGTTTTCTCAACGCGAACACCCATCAACATCATCACGGGAACAACAGGAAACGAAGTAAAAGAGGACGACGAACACTCGCGTCGTTTACGTCGGATACCACGACTACGACGACTACGACGAATGCACCGTTGCGAATTGTAAGCTGGAACGTCAACGGATTACGCGGAACGATGAAAAAACACCCACACTTCGTGAAAGATTTATACGAGAAGACGAGATTTGACATCTTGTGCGTGCAAGAGACAAAGATGCAAGAAGGGAACGTAGGGGAAATGGTAGCGGTAATCGAGGACGACGAGGATGAAAATGATGATGATAAGGGACCAGGAGGCCTGCATCATAATCAAAACGATCAATTAGCGGCGTACTTTTCATGTTCAACAGCGAGGAAAGGGTACTCGGGCGTGGCCATGATCACTCGTCCAGATGTGAAGTTTACGTCAAAACCGCGCGAAGGGTTTCACCAACGCGCGTTAGACGAGGCGGATTTCGAAAAGACGGAGGAAAACTTGGAGGCGTTTCATTTGTTCAATCGAGAAGGGCGGGTGATGACGTGCGAGCTCGAGAAAGCGGTGATTATAAACACGTACGTTCCGAACAGCGGCGAAGGGTTGAAACGGTTGAGGGAAAGAATCGAGGTTTGGGAGCCGGCGATGAAAGCGCACGTCTCGTGTTTGAGGGAAGATATGATGAAAGAAGAAGAAGAGAAAGCGATCGTTTGGGTGGGGGATTTCAACGTCGCGCACGAGAAGCGCGATTTATGGGGAAATTGGACGCAAAACGAAACGAGCGCCGGGTTCACGCCGGAGGAACGCCTCGCGTTTTCAAACCAACTCAAAGACTTACGTTTAACCGACTCGTTCCGATATCGACACCCAACCGCGGACGACAAGTTCACGTATTGGTCATACAGAGCCAAAAGCCGAGAGCGAAATCGCGGCTGGCGCATTGATTACGCCTTGGTCAGCGACACTATGAAAGAAAATATCAAAGACGCGTTCATCGTCTCCGACTTTCTCGGAAGCGACCATTGTCCGTTAGGCGTTGAACTTCGCGTGTGATGATGAAAATTGACGACGCGCGTTCAATAGTATTCAATCGTCTGTGTCATCATCCCGTCTTCGTCGTTCGTTCGTTCGTTAAAAGAGAGTTTCGCTCGAAAGCGATATAACGAGATGATACAGACTTAGCGTTATTATTTTGTATAGACTTATTTCATACGTAGCCTTCTTCGCGTAGAATACACGCAGTAGTCCTCCTTTACGCAAATTTGAATTTTCCTCACTTTTGTCTGTCGTTGAAACTCCTTTTAAACGCTCTCGTTTGTCTTCTTTTCTTTCTCGCTCTTCCTTTAAGAGAGCTACGAGGACGACCAAGAAGCGATGAGAAGCGATGATGACAACGAAAAGGACACCAACGCGTCGTTTTTGTCGGGAGAGACTTTGAAAACATCGACGACGACGACGCGGAGAGATGCGTTTTTACATCGTCGGAACAAAGAGCTGTTTGTTGTTGAATGCGCGCGACGTTTTGTGAACAACGCGAAATCGACGAGTCGTGCGAACAAAGATTCTACAAAAGACGACGAGGATGCAAAGGTATCATCCATTTCGTCGTCGTCTCGAGGAGGCGGAGATGATGGCGACGACGACGATATCTTCTTCTTCGACGCGATGTATAGTTCTGTGCACGAATCGGTGCAAAGATTGCTCGAGAGCGAGACGAGAGTGCAAAGTTTGCGAAGGAAACATCATCAGAGCGCGAGTAGCAGCAGCAACGACGATACCAGCTTCAGCGGTGCGGCGTTCGCGTTGGAAACGACGACGCCACCTGTGAAAAAGAGAGGCGATGGGAAAAGGAGCATGCTTCCGCAAATCGACGACTGCGCGCAGTTTCCGAGCTTGAGTTCGTCGCCGGTTGTCGCGACGACGCCGTTGGCGAAGAAATTGGGCGGGATGAGTTTGAATGGCAGCAGTAATAACAACATAAACGGAGCGTTGCCGTCGCCGAGGAGAGTGACGCCGTCGCCCGTATCGAATGGTGGTCCCGGAAGTGTGGAACGAGCGGCTTCACCGCCGGTAGTTTCGCCTTCTTCTTCGCAACAGCAACAGCAACAGCAACAGCAACAACTTCCGAGGAGTCAAAGCGGCGGCGTCGTAGGTGCACCGAGACGGATTCAACCGTCTCTGCTCTCTGGTTCATCAAGTTCGAGTAATAGCAATACTTTCACGAATAAACAGCTGTCGCCGGTGCAGCAGCAGCAACATCAACAACAACATCAACAGAAGCGGATTCAACCAACCGCTGCAAAAAGCAACAACAACAACAACAACAACAACATTAACAACGAAGCGTCAGTCGAAACTCCTGAATATATCTTGGACTTGGCAAAAGCGTACGCGTTTGCGCTCGAGTGGTTCCATAACGGTGATATTGAAAAGTCCATCGTAGATGTTCTCAAAATGCTCTCGATTTCTCCGGATGCGTTTCCGTTTGGCGTTAGTCCGGGCAAGGAAGCAGAAGAAGAGTTTGAAATTTTCCCATCCGGCGTGTTCGTTCGTAAATTTGCCGCGCTCGTTTTAGCTAACGCCGGGACGCTTCCGTTTTCTCTCGGTCCAACAGCACTGGAGGCATTATCTGAATCTGAAGCGGTAAAAGCGCACGCGCCAATGTTGGCGCAAGAGTGCGCAAACTTTCTCTCCGCGCTCGCAGCGTCTGCAACAACCGTAACAAAAATATACGACGACGCGACACCTTCGGCTTCATCGCGAAAAAGAAACAACAAATGCGGAGAAACAGATAATGGCAGAGGGGGAGCCGTCGGTACACGCGCAGATGTAAGTTCGGTTCGTAATCCAAGCAATAAATTTGGATTAGTGTCCAGAGCGAACGCGCACGCTCGCGAGAAATGGCGCGACCAACTCGTCGCTTTGCTCTCCCCGGATGCCAAATTCAACGCGTCTTCGTTCATGGCATCGACTGGTGCAACTGGCGCGCCGCCGTCTAAATATTATCACCAGAACGCCGCGAACGCGTTCGCGAGAAAGTGCAGAGAAGTTTTCGATTCGGCAAAATCTAAAGAAGACGCCAGATGGCTCGCGGATGTTTTCGTACGAAAAATGTTGAAAAGTGCCGGCGAAGGCGAAACTGAGGAAGATATCGGAGCCGCAGTGTCGGCGGCGAAACTATCGGCGTTGCGAGAGCGTTTGATGGGTGGAGGTGGAGTCAGTACTAGTGCTGGCGCGCAACATCAAAATCCTCAACGTCATAACAACACGCACGCGAATGGAAGAAGTAGTAGTAGTTTAGGCAGAGGTAGTAATAGTATTTTAGGCGGAGGTAGAGGAGTCCATCAAGGAAGAGGAGGAGGAGGAGCGGGTGGAAGAGGTGGAGGAAGAGGGAATCATCACGTTGCACCGACACCACTCGCTTTGCATCAGCAACAAAGTAACGAAACATCCTCATCGACGACGACGACGACGACGACTACGCAAGAATCATCGTTCGCGGCAATGTTTCAGCCAGCTTTTCGACCGTACGTGTGCGTATTGGAAACGGCAGATTCCGCTCGTTTCTCCGCCGCGGTGTCTCGGTCACTCGCGGATGCGCTCAAAGCGCTCGATAACAATTACGCCGCGTCCGTGCGTAAAGGCAAAGGAGAAGATGGAGTGAGCGAAGGAGGTGAAGAAGTGGACGATATTTTGCGTTCGTTCGGGGTGAACCCGAAAGATTTCACCGCTCGCGCTCTCGCGGCAAAGTGTTGCGGCAAATTTCTTGGTCTTTTACGATTTTGCTTAGACGGTTACTCTTCGATCGTCGCTTTCGACGGATTACCTACAATAGAACTTTGCGTGGAGAGCTTGCGCATTGCAACTGCCGAAAACGAGCTCATGCTCACTCTCCCGTGGGTATCGGAGTATGTGAAATTCACGCCGTGGGAAGACACGGAAGAAGCGACTTTAGTGTTTTCTTCGAAAGGCTTCGTCGATTTAACGTCCTGGTTCCGTTCGGCTTCGAAAAGTGCAAAGCTGTGCATAGTTAATACTAGTAATGGAAGTAATGGTGCAACTGGTTCTGCGCCATCTCGGTCTCTTCGATCTGTCGAGGACGTTTCATTGATATCGGCGGTGAGCGTTCGCATGATTCGACATCTCGTTCGAGAAACGCTCCATTTCAAGGCGCCAACGACGACTGCGAAGTCGTTGGAGTACGCAAAGTTAGCTTCAACGTCGCAGTCGCATCCCGCGGGACCCGTGCCGAAAGCATTCCTCGCAAACGCTTTCGACAAAGTAAAAATTTCAGTGGAAGAGAATGACGTGCTCGCGGAGTGGGGGTCTAATTCCGCAGCGGGCGGACATGATTTTACGCCAAACGTCATCGACGATTCCTTGTTGCAAAAATTGATTGGCGTTGACGTCGAGAGATGCATCACGGCGTTGCGAAACGACGACGCGATATCAAATCGATGGAGCCAGGAAGAAATCGAATCCATTGAGAGTCAAATTAGTACGCATCAAGCGGCGGCAATTTTACCGTCGAAGCAAGAACAAGTACGCAAAGGAGAAGACGAAGGAGACCGACACCGGGTCGTTCCAGTTCCCGTTCGAAAGATTGCGCCCGTCTCGGCGACTGCACTTTCGTCTACTTCGCCTCCTACGAAGATTACATCCACAAAAATGGCGGCGCTCGAAACGAGTCCATCGTTGCCGTCCGTACCGTCCTCGTCGACGGCGAATCCAACTCGAAGTTTACAACGCGCGTTTCTCGCGGCGAATCCTCGACACAAAAATATCGTCGACTTTACCGTCGACGCCGCGGTATTAGCTTCGGTGGACCACGCGGTCAGACACGAAATACCGAACGCGTTGAAGTGCGTCTCGGAGACGCTCGATAACGCGTGCAGACTAGCCGCGACTGTTTCCGCGGCTGAACAGAAAAGATTATTTATGAATACGAATACGGAGCACATTACGCAGAAGAAGAAAATGGCCAAACCAACGCTGGAAGATGCGTGGAGTTCGGCATTTGAGACTGCAATTGAACGCGCGACGATGTTAGCTCTTCGAGAAATTGGAGGCGTCATCGAGAAAAGAGCTGCGGACGATGCGGCGAAAAGAGCCGGCGCGGCTGCAGCCGCGTTGTTACGCGAACCCTCGGACGACGACGACGACGGCGACGACAAGAATGATGGCAAGATGAAAAAGAAGTCGAGAGCGCCTCTGTCTCCGGAAGCCTCTGCATCTGCAGCTGTCGCCAGAGATGCTGCCAGACAATCCGCCACGGAACGCTCTAGGTTATCGGCACCGTTCGAGCTTCGCAAAGCCATCGTTGATGAGGCGTCGCGAAAATTGCGCGTGGCGCTGAAAAATCTCTCGAGCGACGAACGAGGAGAAGACGGGGAAGACGAGGAGGAAGAAGAAGAAAACAATTCGGTCGTTCAAAGAGAGAGGAAGAACACCAACCCCCCATCGGCGATGATTATCAATACTAATGAAAAGGAGACATGCGACGAAAACGACGAAAACGACGAAAACTTAGTCGCCGACGTCCAATCAGCGGCTTTGAGCGCCATCGCGAGAGCTTTATCCGAAGCGCAAGGTTGGGCGCCAGGATCGCTCTTGGCAGTATCGCGAGAACTTGCAAACGCTCGAAACCCAGGCGACGAAGTAGGTGCCAAGGAACTCGCGAGGATGTGCGAGAACTGTTCGAATTCAATTCGTTCCGTGTTGGCGTTGGATGAGACTTGGAGAGACGCGCTATTCGCGTCGCAGCAGCAACAAAAGCAAAACGCGGCAGCAGTCTTATCTTCGTCGTCCGCTATGTCGCCATCAGACGCGGCACTCGGGCCGAACGCCTTATCGACTGCTGCGGCACTGCTCGCAAAACCGTCCGATGCGCCCGGAAAAGCGTTCAAGAAGAACGCAGAAGCTGGTCGACCGAGAGACGCGTTGGCGAGAGCCTTGTGCGCGCTCGCTCGCGCTTCCATGGCGCTCTTCTTAGCGCCTCCGCAACCGGCGCTGATTAAGCCCGACCGACACGGTGGCGTCTCTCTTTCGAGCGCGTTAGTTTCTTCTGCGGCTGCGAGCAGTGGTGCAGATAACAACAGCTCGAACAGTAACGCCGCATCGGGTGGTAACACGGACGGTACGAAGCAAAATATCGGGTGGGGCGTCTCTCGCGACGGCGTGTGCGAATCCGTTCGTTTGGCCGTCTTGAACGCCTTCGCGCTGGCGTCTCCGATTTTGGAAACTTTGGACGCCTTCGCTCCACCCGACGCGATTAGCGTCTGGAACGAAGTCTGCGGCGAACTCCTCTTCCCGAAGAACTGGATTCCAGTCTTGAGAGTGTTCCCGCATTCGCCATTCGCGCAACTTCGAATCGAAACCATCGTCTGCGACGTGTTCGCTTCGGTTCCCGACGGCAAAGCCGCGACGCTCCGTTTAAAAAAGTTTCTCGAGACGCAGTTTGCTTTCTCTTCCAGCGAAGCGCCGCTTTCGGCACCTAATAAAACGACAATCAACGCCATGGGCACCTCCCTCCTCCTCCGCTTCCTCGTCAAACTTCTCGACGCTCGAATCGAACGATACCGAGAGGAAGAAGACAAAGAAGAAGAAGACAAAGAAGAAGAAGACAAAGAAGAAGAAGAAAAAAAGGCATCCTTCTCGAGAAAAAGGGACAAACTTCGACGACTCGAAGACGAACTGAAAGGTTGGGAGAAAATTCTCCCTTCGGCGCGCTTCGTCTCTCGAGACGGCCCGAACGCTCGCGCGCCTCATTTCGCGAGTAAGATCGAACGAAGGATTTTCGAGTTTTCGAAAATTATTCTTTCTTTGAAAGAGTGAGTCCTCCTCTTCTCCTTCTTCTCTGATGAAACCATCGTTGTCATCGTCATCATCCTCAGCATCCTCTTTTGTCGATGAAAATGTTCGTTGAAATAAAAATGTGAGTAAAGGAGAAAAATCGCCTCAAAAAGGTGACGTGTCATATCTACTAACTAATCTTTACCACAAATATGTTTACCACGACTACTACTTCGACCACACCAATCACCACGCAAAAGAGGACGACTCGTGAGCGAAACAATCGCGCTGTCGTCGTGACGAAATCGTTTTGGAAGAAAGAAGCGCCGCCTCCTCCGCCTCCGCCTCCGGCAAAGAAGAAAGGATTGTTTGGGAATTTCCAAAAGCCATCGGGTGATGTTTCCCCGGCTCAAGGAAAGACCAACACCGTGAAAGACGTGGAATACGCGTACGAAGAGACCAAGACGGAAGCGTACGCGAGAATCCGGAAACAACGAGCTTTGAAAAAAGCCGAGTTCGAAGCGCGCGAGAAAGGCGGCTTCTCGCAAGCGCTGTTTAAAGTCACCAGAGCGTTAGATTTCCAAGAAGATATCGCAGCTGACAGAGGCTTGTTGAGCGCGGCCAAGAGGATGAGGAAAGGCGAGTCGATGTCGACGGAGCAATACGGCGCGTTACGCAGGAAGGTTGGAGGGACGAAAGGAGGGTTTTTTGGGGAGTCCGTGGACGTGAAAGGTGAATATACCGATAGCGGGTGGACGAAGCGAGACGAGGACACGACGACGAGCGAGGTTGCGTACGCGCCTTTGCTCGGATTAGTTCTCGCGGGCGTCGTGGCGACGCTCGTTTTGGTCGTGCAACAAGTGCCGTAGTAGGATGATGATGATGATACTTTTCGTAGTGTTGTTGCGTGCTATTTATATCTGTACTAGTACTATCTATCTATCTATCTTTCTAAATTCATCTCTTAAAGTAGTGCTTTTTATATTCGTCCGAGTTGTACCAGTTCGCGACGCTGGCAACACCCTCTTCCAAAGAAATTTTGGCCTCGAAATCGAGAAGATCCTTCGCTTTGGTCACATCCGCGAACGTTCCGCCGACGTCGCCGGGTCTTCTCGGTTCGACGATGATTTTGATATCGTCGTCTGATTCAGACGATGTTTTCGACGATGCTTTAAGCTCCTCAGATGCGGCTTTTTGCACCGAACTCACGAGCCGTCTTAAAGTCACCGCTTCGCCTCTCGAAACGTTGACCGTTTCGCACGTCGACCCGTTTTCCCTCCACAGCGCACTCTCGATACCCGAACACACGTCTGACACGTGACAGTAATCTCTCCAACTCTCGTCACCGTCGCCAAACATCGTCAGTTTCTTTTCGCGATTTTCATCGTCTAACAACGTTTGCATGAAGCGAGTAATCGCCATATCCGGTCGTCCGTAATTCCCAAAACAGGTGAATATTCTCGTTATCGTTATTTTCCTCTCAATCTCCGTAAACGCTCGCGCGTAACTCCTCACCACCGCCTCGGCTGCAATTTTTGAGAGCGCGTACGGACTTTGCGGCATAGACTTCCCGTCGTCGCCCATGATCCCTTCATCTTCTCTCGATGGTTTTTTTCTCTCAAAATTATCCCCATACGTCGCGCCACTACTCAAGAACACAAAGTTCGCTTCAGAGCGCTTCGCGAGTTCAATCATAATCGCCGTCGTTTCAACGTTCGCTCGAAACGCCAGGGAAGGGTCCTCGAGCGTATCTTTCACGCCCGAATACGCCGCGCAATGGATAATGCCATCGATCGTTTTACATACGTTTGAATCATCCTCTGCATCAAAATCATTGTCCTTTGTCTTCTTCATCTTTCGCAACTCTCTTTCAATCATCGAAAGCTCAATTCCGAGCGAGATATCTCGATCGATGAATACAAACCTTCTCTTCCCAATGTGCATCAATCGATTCAAATTCGCTCTCTTATCTTCCTTTTTGTACGGACCTTTCTCCACGTCCAGAACGTCGATGCCAATAATAATCACGCTTTCGTGCACATCATCATCCTGGCTTCTGTTATTTCTTCTTTCGAGCAGATGAGAGACGAGATTGGACCCGATGAATCCTAAACATCCCGTTACCACAACAACTGTTTCCCCGAAATTCCTCTGCCCGGTCTCTTTCTCATCCTCGGAAGCAGCGAAAGCAAAAGCACTGAAGCGAGGACATCGTTCGCGTCTTTTTCTTTCCCCGCACGCGGAGGAGCGCTGAGTATCACCGCCGAAACGCAAAACACCCGGACTCAAAGGAATGCATTTGGAATGCATTTTAGGGGAAAAATTCGTCACTTCCCCTACTTTGCGCTTAATGTTATGAAGAGAATGACGACCAGAAATGGAAGACAAAGAAGGTATTTCTCGGTGATGGTGGTGCTCGTGGTGACGTGCCTTCTCTGTCGCGGAGAGTTGCTTCGAAACGAGGAGGAAAAGGAGGAGGAAAAGGTGGTAAACATCATCGGCGCGAAATCGGCAACTCGTCGTTCCTTACTCGCGAGCAGCGCTTTGATGACATCCGGGAACGGAATACACGACACGAATACCACGCGCTTTCCTTCGACCAAAAGAGTAAAACGAAGGCGGATGAGAGAA